>ENA-OQIA01000069-OQIA01000069.1-human-gut-metagenome-genome-assembly--contig:-NODE-69-length-26176-cov-3.803946_pt1 | contig 26176 bp, 30 predicted proteins | sample MGYA00242571_ERZ504735 | MGnify/ENA primary metagenome ERZ504735 (study PRJEB26092, sample SAMD00036442) | human gut metagenome | host: Homo sapiens | study: EMG produced TPA metagenomics assembly of...
GCAGATTGCTATTTGCATCTTGTCACTTCCTTACTTACATACAATTATATTTATTATATCGGAAAAAATCTTTTAATAGCTAGCCACCATGTTGCGAACAGACCTTTTTTTGTTGTGAAATAGCATATCACTATATTTCTTCCACTCCATCCACTCCATCCTTCAAAAAGTACTGATGAATATATTATCATTCACTCTATTATTTCCACATATTTTGTTGCAAATAGATTATCTAAACTTTTCTCTGAAAGTTCATGCCCATCACTATTTTCCACCAGATGATACAGTTCATGCAATTTATGTTTCATATCGTGCTTTAACTTCTGCACTTCCTTATTCTGTTTTTCTGCTTCTTCATAATAGATGTCTTTATAGTGCATTTCTTCCCTGTACATTGCATCCTCATACTGTTTTTGCACAAGATAATTAAAACGTTCCATCATATACTAAAAATTTCAACCTTTTTTTCGACAAAAATTCAATATCGTTATTTTGCACAAAACAGGTGCGTGTTCTTTGTAGAATTTGTTTCTTTTCTATTTCCTATCATATCCTCTTTCTTTTGTGATAGCATTCTAATAAGGCCGCCAGGTTCATGCCGGCCGTCTGAGATTCTGTAGCTGAAATATATTAGCTAATTCTCTGCAATTCCTCCTCAAACATTTCCGCTGCAGATTTATACCCATGGATACGCCGTGGGTATTGATTTATCCAGTTTTCAACCTCCTGGATGTCCTCAGCCGTTCGATCATCAAAATTCGTTCCTTTAGGGACTTTTCTCCGCACCATTTTGTTTGTGACTTCGTTTGTCCCTCTTTCCCAGCTGCTATATGGATGACAGTAATACATCTTTGTTCTCTTTCCTGCTCCTATTGCGGATCTCTCCAGTTCTTCACAATAGGCAAATTCTGTCCCATTGTCTACAGTTATGCTTTTGAATACCGTTTTGAATAATTCTCCCCAGCGTTTTTCCAACCGGTCCACTGCTGCCACCACTTCCTCAGCACTATGGTTATTCAATTTGAATATGATTTCCGCTCTTGTTTTTCTTTCTGTAAGTGTTAATAATGTATTTTTAGATTTTCCTCGGCGCCCCAGAACGCTATCCATTTCCCAGTGGCCAAACTCCTCTCTGCTGTTTATGATCTCCGGTCTATTTTCTATGCTTTCGCCCGCCTCTGCTCTCTTCTGCTTCTTTACCTTATTATATTTTCTTTTCCTATTCTTTTTTACAGGCAGATTTTTATTGGTTACTCTCAGAAAAATTCCTTTATCTATATAACTGTATACAGTGGTTGTACATATTTGGGTCTGGAACTCGCTCCATCGGCCTGATGCTGTCAATTCTCCTATGATTGCATCCGGACTGTAATCCTCATTTATTATTTTATCCTCAATATAATTTGCCAGCTTGATATCATTTCCTATTTTCAGCTGTGTTCCCCTTACTTTCAGGTTTTCATCACATTTTCGTTGTGCCAGATCTGAACTATATCGCATTTCGGTGGTATAGTCGCTGTTTAAGTGTTCATATTGGCCTCGTTTAAGTTCATTGTAGATTGTACTGCGGTGTACGTGCAAAATCTCAGCAATTTCCACAACTTTATGGCCAGCATTATATAAAGCCTCCAGTCTGATTCTATCGCTGTGTTTTAATTGTCTACTTCCTTTTTGATTTGCCATACTCCCGCCTCTTTCGTAAAACAACCCGCAGGCATCGGTGTCCTGCGGGTTGTTATGTGCTTCTTATCATTTGCCTTGTATTATTTTATCTACTATCAGCTTTTCAATGTAATGCGGACAGCTCCGCGCTCCAGTCTCCCAGTTCGACAGTGTTCTATATGGTATTTCTAACCACTCTGACACCTCACGCCTACTCATTCCCTTTTGTTTGCGTGCTTCTTCAATCGTCATTTTATCACGCCCCTTGATTTTCTGCTTTGTTCCTGCTATATTTACATTATAGCACTTGGGGCGGTTAGCAGGATTGTTTAGGTATCCGCCCCTCGTGTGTTCCCTTTATTCTATTTTACTTTCTTACCTCTTCAAGGATTTTTTCAATATGTTCTACTGTATGTGTTTCTCCGTTTGTTCTCGCTACTTCTATTATTGATACTAACATTGCTATCAGATCTGCTTTACTCATTTCGTTCTCCATTTTTAACTCCTTTCCTGCTGTTCCCTTGCTACAATTATATAATACACCCATTGAGTGCATTTGTCAATCTTTTTCTACTCATTGGGTGTATTTTTTTACAAGAAAAAACACCGCAACATACTGTTACAGTGTCCCACTTTCATCAGTCAGCCATTCCATGCTCACGCCCAGTGCTTTAGAAAATATTTTCAATTCATAATCTGTTACGATTCTTGTGCCTCTTTCTATGCGACTTATTGAATCTCGTTCTATCGCAACTCCGGCCACCTGCATACGCGCCGCTAAATCACTTTGTGTAATTCTGTTTTTTGCTCTCGCCAACCTTATGCGTTCCCCGCACAAGTTATCTTTTCCCTTGTATGCGTATATCTTCATCCGGTACGCCCCTATCACGTGTTAATAATCAGAATTTTTCTTGACTTTACCACATTTCAAAAGCATAATTGTGTTAAAGGTCAGCATGACTATAATTTTTACATTTATCTAGGAGGATGCACTATGGATTTATTCACAAAAGCTGATAAGCAAAAAGAGTTCCCTGATAGTAATACCGTTCTTATACATTTGAAAAGCAACGGAAAATTCAATGTAACTATTCACGATAACTTTCTTACGGTAGAGCCGCGTGGTTTCACTAATGCTGTTAATAAGGGACTGATCGGGCAAAAGACCTATGATCTCAATAATGTTTCCGGTGTACAATACAAAAAACCCGGATTTACCACTGGATATTTGCAGATTGTTCTCATCGGCGGCAGAGACGCACGAAACGGTGTCTCCGGAGCTGTAAAAGATGAAAATTCCATCACTTTTTCTAAAAAAGAGGATCATCTGATCCTTGAAATAAAAGAATATATTGAAAATTATATCCATGAGCGCTCCTCTGGTTCCGCTACAGCCTCTAATCTTGATGAAATACGAAAACTTAAAGAGTTGCTTGATATTGGAGCAATCACAGATGAGGAATTTGAAGCCAAAAAGGCCCAGTTGCTTAACATTTAAAGAAATCACAGAAAGGCCCCGGCATTTTGCCGGGGCCTTTCTGTTTGTCACATGTCTGATATTATTTCACATATACATTTCCATCATAGTATGCTGCAATCCATCCAGACGGTACCAGAATCCAGATATCACTGCCTACGTTCTTGATGGCCTGACACGTAACCTGAGTACCTGCATCCAGACAACCATCATGGTCCTTGTCATGTCTCTGTCCGTCCAGTGTCAGCTGGCTGTAGCTCTTGGTTGGGCATCCTGTTCCTGCTCCTGTTCTCACTTTCAGTTCAACCTGCAGAGTGTACACCGTTCCCACTTTATAGGTCAGTACCTCGCTGGAGCTGTTTCCGGAATTTGATCCAGCCTGTCTGATATACGATGAATCTACAAAACCATAAACCTTTTTAGCAATCAGGATATAATACCAATCATGGCCGCTGTTGTCCTTGATCGTATCGCAAATATCCACCAGGTTTCCTGTTCCCAGTACCGGCCAGGACTTGATGCTTGTGGAGCTGCCTGCCCAGGTCTTAACCGGAACGTTGTCTTGTGTGATTTCTCCCACCCACTTCGGAGTCTTATTGATTCCTCCGGATGCTGATCCGCTGGAAGTCGTTCCGGAGTTCGTTCCAGAATTAGAACTGTTTCCTTTACCGGTTGCTTTGGATGCATAGTCAGGTATTCCGTATCCACGGATATATCTGCCGTTAATTTTGATCTTTCTTGTTCCGACCAATCCGCCGCCCATGTTGCACTCTCCTATTAGAATCTCTCTGGTGTTCTTATTGACCTCCAGAACAATTCCAACATGATCCGGCCAGCTTGTGCAATCCGTTGTTGCATAATTCGTTCCATCTTTCCAATAATAGAACACGAAATCTCCAGTATCTGGGATATATGCATCATTTTCAACCCACCGGCCCATTTTTTGGAACAGCTGAATCATATATCCACAGCTGCACTCTCTTGGAATAATGTCCGTGAGTCCGGCCTTGATTCCCGCTGCAGATGCTCCTGTTGCACAGTAGTCATCTGTTGGTTGTACTTTGTACCCTCTGGCCAATGGCAGGCAGCTATTGTATAAGTTGATAATGACCATGTGTGATCTATCTGACCGTTTCAGTCCGATCCATCCCCTCATGTTGTTTGCTACCATCTGTCTCAATTCATTCTCTGTCATTCCTGTGCTCTCCTTTTCTTCTCCTACATACTGCTTGATCCATTTCACACAGCACTGATGTCTGGACTGATACATCTTGTCTCCAACCTGGTTGTTGTTTGATGTATCCTGCTGATCCAGGATCAATGATGCATAGACGCTATCCGGCGTGTACGGTTTGGCCGCACGTCCGAAAATTCTTTTTGTCGGTTTCAGGCCTCCCAGGTGTTCAATCTCGCACCACATCATCTGAGCTGGTACAGTATTGACTCCGTATGCCACGGCCTGTTTGATGTATGTCTCCATCAGCTGTTCAAACAGCTCATCCTGGCATTTCTTTCCGCTCGGTGTCGTTATGATTGCGATCAGCGCCACTTTCTCTGTTGCAGATGGATTCCATCCGATTGCCTCCCAGTCCTGGCTCAGTCTGGACTCAATTCCTGCAGTGTCGGCTCCGCGAAATGCTCCCGGATCTTCTTTCAGAATCATCTGACAGAGTTTTCTGGCCTCATTGCCATAATTCTGTGCCCAGCCCAACGTGCAGGTTTTTTCATTCGCTGAGTTTGCTCCCTTTCCGGCGTATGCTTCATATCTTCGTTTTCCATATACCTGTCCGCCAGACTCTACTGCTCCGATAATATTCGTCAAAATTTCAAGCTGCTTTTTGTCCATGATCTTCCTCCAATCAAAGAAAAAGGGACGGTTTCCCGTCCCCTGTTCCTGTTATTTTTCTGTCTCATCCTCAATGCACGCTGCATCTGTCAGTCCCTCTCCAATGATGTACGCCACCACGGATGCTCCTGCCATAATCAATGCTGTGACCTGTGTTGCTGTGTTCTCAGCTCCACCTGTGGCCACAATCATCATGCTCACGAACGATGCAACTGCAGTCCATAACTTTCTACTTGTCAGTTTTCTTACCCAGTTAATTTTCTTCATTTCCATGTTCCTCCTCTTGTTTCTTTGTTAAAATCTCTATTGCCTTTGTTATCTGTGGCGGCATCGGAATCCCCATCAGCCCCGCATTCTCCACGATGCTGATAGCTTCATTAGAAATAAATCCGATAATCACGGCGTCACGTATGTAGTTCACATGAATCAGCATATCGAACCGGTACGCCATCAGCACAATCAACAAAATCACGGCTTTTCTGCAGAGTCCTTTGAATCCCGCCTTGCTTTCCAGTGCTCCGTTTTTCGTCTTTGTAGACTTGTGGAACACTCCGGCCACAATCAAGCCAGTCAGGTAGTCTATGCCGATCAGAATCATCAGTGTCTGCAATCCTGTATCCCAACCACCCAAAAGTGCTGCTATGAATCCGCCGACCATTCCAACCGTGGTGCATAACTGCTCTTTCATCATCTTTCTACACCTCCCCTCTGCCCTCATACATCATCCACATCGTCCACATCAGCGTATGGCCTGCAGTAGTATTCCGTTATATCCAGCTCGTCCTCAATCTGTTCCAGCGTCTTGCTGCTCTGTCCTCTGATATACAACCGCAAGTCCGTGATGTGCGACCATAGCCTTGAAATAATTCTCAGCTTTGTCATCATTCCTCAGTGATCTCTCCCATTCCGGATCTGACCAGAATGTCTTTCACTTTTGTCTTTAAGAGACGTGGAACTCTTTCATACATTTTCTTTGCGTCCTCTACTGTCTCCTGGTTCATAATTTCCTGTGCCCATAACATTGCCATCATTGCAATACCGTCCTTTCCTGTACATAATAAAAATAAATTGATTAGTAACTTACGCATAAACCGCCTCCGACATTTCCAGCAGGCATGATGTCAGCATCCTGATTGTTTCCTCCTGCTCCTGGACTTTTTGCTCCAGTGTCTTTTCTTTCTGTGGTTCATATTCCAGATATTTCTCCGGATTCTTCTCCACAGCTTCACGGTTTACGTTTTTCGCTTTTTCCCGAAACTGGTGGAAATCATATTCCCAGAACGTGTCTGTCACAGGTGATATACTGTTCTTTTTCCACCATCTGCTGATTTTCTTCTGTAACTTCCTGCCCATTGAGGCAGATTGCCACGTCCACCATTCCGTTGTCAAGCGGCTGCCAGCTGACTGCCGGCTGTTCTGTTGTGAATCTTGCTTTCAATGCTTACCCTCCTTTTCGCGTATTTCATCAGTTGCTCTATTCCATACTTCTTTTTGAAGTGATTGGAATCTGAATTTTTGAACCAGCCATAATATGAAATGCAGCGGTACGCCAGATCTAGTGCTATCTCCATACGCCGCTGCACCTGTTTTCTCAATCTCAGATATGCCCGTCTTGCCCGGAGGAATATGCTCCGGCGGACTTCTGTGTGGTCCCTGTAAATTTTGTATCCCATCATATCAATGCAATCTCCGTGATGCTTTCCGTCTTTTCCGATATAGTCAACCTGGAACAGTTTCCAGTTCGGTTTTATCTCCAGACCCAGCTCATCTCTGAAAAATCGGATCAGCATGAGCATGGCCTTTTTAACGTCTGCCTTTCTCGGTCCTAGGATCAGGATATCGTCCATATAAAAGATAATTTTATAGAACAGTCTTGTCCGTTTCTCCTGGCCACGTCTTTTCTGCACCTTAAAGAGCTTTTGCTGTGCATAGTGGTAGGCAAAACTGAGGTAGTAATTGCATAGCCACTGGCTCAAATATGAACCGATGGATAGCCCCTGCTTGTACGATGCAATCAATGTCTCCACTAAATAAAGCAGGTCATCATTTTTGACCTGCTTTCTCAGAAATCTCATGAGCTTTCTTGTGTTAATAGATGGATAACAGTGCCGCACATCTGCCTTGGCTCCTGCCCTCGTTTTGTCCGGATTCTTCCGAATCCATCTCTCTATTGCATTCTTTCCGTATACCTGGCCACGGCCCGGCACACTGGCACATTGATATTTTCCTATCTTTCTTTCAAATAATTCTTTCAGAGCATTGACAGCTACATAATTGTATATCTGCTGTTTTATGCTCTCCACGCCTATCTCCCTGAGCTTTCCGGAGTTTCCGTCATACCTCATGGAGTAGTGTATTTCCGGGAAATGAACATCACGCTCCTTGATTTCCCTTGCCAGATCTTCCGCTGCTCTTTCCAGCAACGGGTCCACATTGCTCCTTTTCTCCTGGATCAGTCTGCTCACAGCCCTGACGGACAGTGGTTGACCGGTTTGGTATCCGGCCAGGAACCCTGCCACATCACGCCGTTTCCATTTATCTGAAAAACATTCCAGCATACAGGCCATAATCCAGTCTTTATCCAGTTGTATATTTTTACAGTATCGTTTCAACTGTGAGTCCTCGTTTCTTGATACAGGAGTTTCCGGTTTTTCTACTCACTCCGCATCATGGCCTACTGCGCCATGTGCCCGTCCAGTCAGGCCCCAGCTGGGCGGTGTGGCTTCAATCGTATTTTGGGGATATGCCCCACGCACCTGCTTTCCGGTGGCTCCGTTCCTACAGAGCGAAATGTAACGCTGAAATTCAAATAAATTTCAAGAAAATCCAGAGACGATATTCCAGTTCGTGTTCGACCAGCCATTGTTCGCATTCAGAATCCAGAGGCCAGCATTCGCGCCATTGTTCAAATTGCCCAGCGCAAGCCACAGAGGAAACCGCCCGTTTAGCGTTACAAGTCCGTTATTTATTTATAAGGGGAAAGCCCCTCTGTCAGGCTGTTGCCTGCCATTCACCCCTGGTGCCGTTTGGAGAAACGCCAGAGACGATATGCCAGTTCGCGGACGACCAGCCATCGTTCGCATGCAGAAGCCAGAGGCCAGCATCCGCGCCAATGCTCAAATAGCCCAGCGCAAGCCACTCTCTCTGTCCAGATGTTCCTGCATCTGTATTACAGTCCATCAGCAAATCCAGTGGTTGAGCCTCCGCCTGCTTTCGTAGGAATCATGATACCCAGGTTTGGATCTGTTGTTTCTTCCGTGATATATTTCCAGGATGCTGCTGTATAGGCCACCTGTGCGATAGCCTTTTTATAATTTGCCCGCACTGTCGCAATGTTGCTGGACAGTGTGCTGGCGTCCTCGCATACATAGACATCTCTGGCCGGATTCCCGTCCGCACCGGTAACAATATCCATGACCACATTCCCCAGAACCTCATAGGCTCCGATGCAGGTCTCAATGCCCTGGATCTTGTACGGATCTTTCCCATTGGTGTTGCTGTTCGGAGATCCGTCTGAGCCAGCCACCTCATCAGTCGCTCCACTGTGCCATGGCATTGTTGTGATCCATGTGGTCAATGTCGTGTCGAATGCCTCCGGAGCATTTACATATACTGCTGCATTGCTGTCATCCACGTCCTCAATCTTTGTGACTTTGACGCTGTATGCTTTGTTGTGTATATAGGAAAAATACCGGTCTTTGTTTGTGTTTGAGCCAACGTCTCCGATGGATACATATGAGCCGATCACATAACCAGCCGCCTGTGCCTTTGTTAGTACCACTCTCATCACTCCGGTTTCTTCTACCAGGTTCTGGTTCTGATTGCTGTATGAGGTACATCCGGCCATGATGCTCTGGCTGTGTGTGGTTGCATATTTAATAATCATCATGAGCTGTCTATAGAACAGATCCCAGCTTGTCGTGCCGCAATAGTGACCGCCCAGCTTGTGCATATAGGTTATCATTCCGGTGTAGCTGACCGGATTTCTCGCCTGTGTTGCCTGGCAGCCATTGGCCGGTGCCAGGCCTTTTGATGAATACGGCACTCCAGCAATGTCTCCCGCCGCATACTTGGCATGGATCATGAATGGGCTGATTGTTCCGTCCGGATTGATAGATTCTTTCATCGGATATGGTGTCAGCTCTGTCTGGCTGTCAGAATAATGATATAGGACTGCCTCGGTAGTGTCCTCAATACCGAACCAGGCGCTCATTGTAACCTCTCCGACCTGCACCTTGCCGTACTTGGTAAATCTAATCTGGCCCTCCAGGGCATCTACATGGTTGAAACCATTCTCGTCTACAGAAAAATTGCAGGTAAAATGATGAAATAGTCCATACTGAGCATAATCATCTCTGCCCTCTGTTCTTCCCACAGATGGCTCCGCAACCATATTCTCATTGGCATTCATTTTCACGCCCACAGGGCTTGTGGAGGTCTCCCATTTATAAATCTTTGTTGTGAATACCTTTCCGTTTCTCCTGAGTGCAAAATAATTGGAGAGTGCATTTTCAACGCCCCCTCCGTTCTGCTTAATCAGATCAATCTGTGTCTGGCCAGCTGTTTCAATTTTCGTGACGCTGGCTGCTGTATTCTGCTTCAGATCTTTTGACGCCTGCTGTGCATTGTTCAGGTCAGTCTCCAGTCCTGTTTTGATCTGGTCAGCATTCTGGACCAGATTCTGCATGGTTGTGATGTTTTCTCCAGATGTTTTGATACTTGCGTCCAGTTTTGTTTTGGCTTCTCCGGCCGCTGTCACATCTGCCTCCAGACTTCTTTCTGCCTGTCCTGCTGCCGTGATATCTGCCTCAAGGCTCTGCTTTGCTTTTCCTGCAACTGTGGTATCCGCCTCTAAAGTCTGAGCTTGCCTTGTTGGCCGCTGTCACATCTGCCTCCAGACTTCTTTCTGCCTGTCCTGCTGCCGTGATGTCTGCCTCTAATGTCTGCACCGTCTTTGTGGCTGCTGTATTTTTTTCTCCCAGGCTCTTGTCCAGGGAGGTTGCTGTTGTGTTCTTCTTTTCCAGGTTTTCCGCCAGTGTAGTCCCTTTGTTCATTTTAGCCGTCAGATCTTTCTGGACTTCCTTGGCCTCCTGCAAATTACTGTTAAATGCCTGCTGTATCTGCTGGTTTTTTGTCACGTCTGCATTGATTGACTTTTGTACCGCCTGGATGTCCGCCTTTGTCTGATTGTATGTATTATTCTCATCAGACACCTCATTGATTGCAGAAACAATCGCAGCTCTGACGTCCTTTCCTTTCTTGGCGCTGGCAATCTGTTCCGTGTACTTCCTTACGTTTGCCATGTTTAACCTCCTAACTTCATCGTATGGGCTGTATCTTCCAGAGCTACCGTTTCCAGATCCTCCGGATGTCCTGGTCTCGCAAGCCTTTTTTCTTCCGGTGTCTCTTGCCAGATATCATATCCTTGGACGCAATACAGCGCCAACTCATACGGTCTTATCATTGTTGCTCTGTTGTTTTTCTTCGCTGAGAATGTCTGCATTTTTGTCTCCTCCCTTTATTCCAACTTTTTTCTTGAAATCTTCGATATCATCCACCTCTGTTCCTGATTTTGGTTGCTGTTCTTCTGTGCCGGTCTGCTCTGTATTGGCTACCGCCAGATCAATCTGTGTTTTCATCAATTCCTGGGCGTATTCTTCTGACTTCATCTGCCTCATGTGTGACTGGATTCTATCCAGCACCTTATCCATGAGACTCGGTGGAATTGCGTACTCCTGCATATATGCCAGCACCTGTGCGTCCAGTTCTCCTGCTACATTATCCAAAATTGCTCCTACGTTCATGATTCTCCTCCTATCCCATCAATAATCCATTTCTATAGGTTTCATCTGTCCACGACCATTCTATAGCTCCGTTTCCGATGTCTCTTATATTCGTGATTTTTCTGCGCGTTCCGGTGTAAGTCGTGTATACTGTTCCAGCGTTCCAGCTGGTAGCTGTACACAGCTTTCCTTTGATATCCACGCAAGTGTTTCCCATGATTCTCAACGTGTGTTCGTTGGTGTTGTTGTAAGCTCCGTTGAAATCAATGTATCCATAGGTCGAACCGCTGTATCCTCCAGTGATTTCTCCATAGCTCATTTTTATCCACCAGTCTCCATTTTTCGCCTCGAAACTTCCCTGACAACTTGCACCTTTCATGGTTACATATCCAGATGCCGTGAGCGTAAAGTTTGTGGAACTGATGCTGATTCTGTTCGACTTAATTGAAATAGAGCCAGACTCTGCACTGATCTCTGAGGAAATTTTTCCTTTTGACACTCTCAGCTTGATAGCATCCGCATTGACCTGGATACTGCCTTTCAGTGTATCCTCTGCTTTTTTCGCTCTTGTGACTTCCGCCGTGATATCGTTGGCTGTCAGTTTCAACTGAGACTCAGTATAGGCCGCCGCATATCCCATGATTTCCACGTCTGTGATGTATACCGTTGTATTGGCCACGTTATTGTAGAAATATGTATAAAAATATGGCGGTGTTGCATCATTCTCAAATTCAAATGTTTTCCAGGATGTGCTCAAGTCTCCTGCATTTGTATAGTGTGACGTTCCATCTATTGTCACTCTGATTATGGCTGTTTTCTCCTGCCCTGATGCACAGGCCGCTTTGAACCTTACTCTGACTTTTCCCTTTTTGTCGAACGGTTTCTGATACCATCGTAGATAATAGGTGCTTGTCGTATTCGTGATCTGAGCACATGATTTTCCGGAAAACGTGTTCTGTGTAACCTGTGTATTGTTAGACCGGTACCAGCCAGTGAACTTATCTTCGCTATCTGAAAAAGATCCGTTTGTACAGTAGTTATGACTGTTGCTCTCATACATCTCAGATACCTGCTGAGTGATCTTTCCGGCCTCTACCGTGATTCTTGCGTCCACATCGTCAATCAGTTCTTTCACGTTTCTTAACACCCGGATATCCGTCAGATAGATTTGCTGTCCGGATGATCCAGTAATAGAAAGATAAAAGGATCTTGTGCCGGCGCTTGTGTAGGTAACAGTTCTTTTCAATGTATACCATTTATCACAGTTTACCGTTGACAAGTACTGTGAGATTGTATTTCCGGAAAAGCCAAAATAACAATAGCTCGGTTTCTTTCCAGTAGGCGTGTGCACCTTAACCTCTATCTCATAGGTGCCTGCCGGCAATGTTCCCAGGCTCTGCTGGATTGATGCTGTGTTTCCGTCTGTTTTGGTCATCAGGATGGCGTTCATATTCCCGGCTGTGCTCTTTGCCGCTGTGGCATTGGCCGATGCCGTGAACTTTGAAACGTCCAGACTCTGGTTGTCTCCGCCTTTGATATAATCATACCGGTTCGTGATGCTTTTCTGATCCGTAACCGCCAGCTGTATCTTGTCCTCTATCGACTTGATGCTAGTTGTGATAATTTCTTTCACAGCGGTTTCCCGCTTGTCTGTATAATCATTGGCATTCTTTGTGGCCTGTGAGAATTTCCCCTCCAGTTCGGATTTATACTCAACCGTTAGCTTTTCTGAGCTGACAGAGTTGGCCGTGATCCGTTCGCCTATAATCTGGCCGTCCAGTGTCATTCCCACTGTGTACGGTCCTGCATATCCGTTGTGACTGCCTCCGATGCCCTCCTTGTTTATCTGCAGAATCTTTGTGGCCTTTTCTTTGCTCGGAGCGTCCATGTATAGCTCTCTGAGCCAGAGTCCATTTTCGTCAAATTCTTCCAGATGATATCCTCCGGCCGTTCCTGTCATTTTTGCTGTCAGGTTATCAATGGCCGCCCGGACTTCCTGATTCTGAATTTTCCGGCGTTCCTCGGCTGTTGCTGTGACTCCGGAATAGATTCTGCTCTGCTGTTCTGTATAGGTCAGCTTTCTGTTCTCTCCCAGTGTCAGTGTTGCTCCATCCGGTTTCTGCAAAGGAATCTGCATCTCCATGACCGGAAAAACTCTGTTCATTCCGTATGGCTTCGCTCTGCACTGAATCCTGTCTCCACACTCAAAAGCATCGTAGTCACTATCCATCATGGACAGGTCTACCGCCGTCAGTTCCAGTGTTAGATTCTCAAACTGGTTATCCTCCAGCCACTCTTTTCCTTTTCTGAGCAGGTTTGATGGCTCTGTTACGTCCTGCCAGGTGTTAGTTATCCACACCCACCCAAAGTTTTCCACCGCGCTCTGGTTATAAATGTAATTTGATCCACCGTTTACGCTGGTAATGTCCACATACTTCTCCAGAGCGTCAATCTCTGACTCTCCCTCCAGACGTGCGCCCAGCGGAATCAACGCTGTGGCAATATTTTCCGCCGTTCTGCTCAGTGAGTAGTCCAGCATATTCAGTCCGAACTCAATCGGCTGGCTGCAATACTTTCCGTATTCTTCCAGCGTGATCCAGTCCAGATACAGCTTGTCATTCTCATGCCGGAGTTTCAGATATCCTCCCAGTTTCTCCACCAGTTTCTCTCTGATCGCTTTCAGCGTGTTCTCAAAGTTTGTATACCTGTATAGAGAATCATTGGCGTCTGTGATAGTCACTTTTCCCAGATAGATCTTTTTTCTATCCTCCACCTGGTTGTTATGAATATCCAAAAACGTCTCCAGCATCTGTCGTGGTGTCATATCGTGATACTCAGCTTGTGGCTGTATGGAGTCCGCCAGGAAACTCATTGCGCCGGCGCAATAGACATTTTGTTTCTGTAACGGTCTACTTTCGGCTGTTTCCGGACCTCTCCATAGAACAATTCTGTTGTATCCCGGAACACACTGACCATGCTGCTCCGGTTCTTGATCTTGTCATACAGTGGGTTGTTTGGCGGTACCGAAAACTCAAAGGTTCCCGCATATCCCGTCTGCAGGTTTAGCGTTGGATTGGTCAGTACCGCCTCTTTATCTCCTGGATAGTAGAGGGTCTGACCGTCCATTTTAACTTTATACAATTACAGTGACCCCCTCCTGTACCGGATCGTGAGTGTGCCCGTTCCAGTGAAACTGAGCACCACGTCCTCTGTATTGACTGTGATATCCGCAAAACGGTTCTTTCCTTTCATCAGTGTGTAGGTTTCCCCATTTGCTGTCATTTTGAGTCCCGCTGATCCCAGAACGCTCACGTATATGGTCGGAACGAACGGCATCTGATCTGGAACGATTGTGTACGTCTTTCTCTCTCCGGCCTTGACCGTTATTTCCGTACCCTCGTCTATGATCCCAGTCTCAAAATCAAACGAATCCCACAACCAGTCCTCTGTAGAATCCGCCACATTGTACTTGTATGGGTCAGCTTTCGGAATGGCCAATGTGAATGTGCCTATCTCCCTATTTCTGTCGTATCCCTGGATAGATGCTCTGCCTGTCCAGTAGAACCCAGAGTCATTGTCGAAAATGACCTTGATTTCTCTGCCCTCTACAAGGTTTCTAAGGTCTGAAATAAAAATATCCCAGTTGTCTCTTGGTTTCTTACCGCCCAGCTCGATGCTGATCGGACGGTTTTTGAATATGCGGCGGCCTGTGATGGCTTCTGAGAAATCCAGAAAGCCATCCGCTCCAGGCACGTCCACATAATAGTTTTCCTGTTCCACATCTCCAATATAATCATTGTTTCCTATTGCCAGTCCCCAGTCATTCAGAGTGTGGAATCTTTCGCCGGTGGCCACGATCTCAATCGTGGCTCCGTTTGTAATTGCGTCCATTATAGGAATCCTCCCTCCTCTGCCAGGATACCCAGCTCTCTATCCATATCTCTTGCCAGTTTCGCTGCTACACCTCCGGTATCCCATTCGATGTTTAAGCTCTTGGCCAGGTATGGCAGATACTGAGCCAGCAATGATGTGATATTCATGATGGCGTTTGTCTGTTTTGCGTTGCTCTGATCCATCATTGCGTTTGCATTGATGGTCATGTCTTTGCTCACGCCCTCGATTGCATCAGCCACCACTGATTTACTCTTTTCGATGCCTTTAGCTAATCCCTGCATAAAGTCCGGCATCCAGGACTCATACTCTGTTAGTGGTCCCTCATCAGGCACTGAGAAATGCAGAAATGAGCGGATTGTAGATGCCACGTCTGACACGGCATCTCTGACTCTTCCAATGGCGTTCCTGATTCCGGAAACTATTCCGTCTATGAAATCTCGTCCCCACTGTACTGCCTGGCTTGGCAGTGATGTGATAAAGCTGATTGCTGACCAAAATCCGTTCCGCACAGTTGATCCCAGACTGCTCAGTGCGTTTCCGATTCCGGAAACCATGTTGTGGAACGCCTGCACCGCTGACTCTTTCAGATTTTGTGCGGTTTGAACCACACTGCTCTTTAAATTCTCCCAGCTGTCGTGTGCGTTCTGCTTCATTTCCTGCCACTTCTGGTATGCAGATTCTTTCAGGTTCTGGAGCGCCTGGATTGCAGAATCTTTCAAATTTGTTGCTGTTTGAACCACAGAATTTTTCAGATTTTCCCAGGTATTGAGCGCCGTCTGCTTTATCATGTCCCACAAACTTGACAGGGTGTCCATAAATCCTGTAACCAGAGTAACCACATGAGTGACCAATCCCTCTGCAAATGATGTGACCACCTGCTGTATTCCAGACCAGATCTGTGATGCAGCGTCCTGGATATTCTGCCAGATATTTTGTGCATCGGACGCCAACTGAGTGAAATCTCCTGTTACCAGGTCGATCAACAAAAGCACCGGTGCAAGTATCGTATTTTTCAGCAACTCCCAGGCTCCTGATGCAATCTCCGTCAGACCGGACCAGATGCCCTGCAACGTAGTGACTGCATTCTGCCACAATTCCTGTATGGTTGTTACGATTGATGACAGCACAGGGTTTTCCATCATGGACTGCCAGATTCCTGAGAAGAAATCAGCCACCTGCTGCCAAATTCCTGACCACCATTCCGGGATGCCCTGGAACCATGAAACCACGTTCTGCCATGCCTGCGGTATTGTATCCGTAAAGAATGAACAGATTGACTGCCAGATCTGAGAAAAGAAATCTCCGACCTGTTGCCAGATTCCTGACCACCATTCCGGAATGCTTTGGAATTTTGACACCAGACTGTCCCATGCCTGCGGTATCGTTTCGGTAAAAAATGAGCAGATTGATTCCCACACTTGTGAGCATTTCTCTTTCACTTTTACCCATAAATCTCCGAACCACTCCGATATAGCGCCCCAGTTTTTCACGATGGCTATGATTGCGGTAATTGCTGCAGCTACACCGGCAATGATTCCGATAATCGGCCCCAATGTTGCCACGCCTAAAATCCTTACGATATTTATCACGGCCAATATGGCAGGGGCTAGAGTGGTAAAGGCGGCAATCACAGCCCCCAGTATAACCACGAAATTCTGTACCGGTTCTGGCAGTTTTCCGAAAAACTCTCCCACCTGTTTCAATCCTGCTGCTATCGGTGGAATGATATTGTTTGCCAGGTTCATCAGTGCCTCTCCCAACGGAATCAGGCTCTGCTCCAGCTGTCTCATGCTTGCCTCAAACGTCTGGGAGTCTGTCGTGGACTGGTCGAACATATTCTCTGCTGATCCAGCCACGTCATCATATGTGTTTCCCACAGATGTGAGCGATTCTATGAACTTCGCATTGCCGTCCTCGGCCATTGTACCGAATGCCAGCGCTGCTTTGTTCAGTTTGTCCTGCTGGTTCTCTGTGTTTTGAATATCTGTCACAATGGCATCAATAACATCTTTCTGTGTAGCTCCGCCCTGCTGCCACTGTTTAAATACATCCTCAACTTCTTTGCTCCAGCCTCCGGTTCCGGCTTGTACCTCCCCGGTCTTTTCATCAATTTTGCTCAGGGAATCCGCTATTGTTCCATCAACCAGTCTGGTCGTGACTTCGTTAATGGCATCGTTTACCTTGTCCAGGTTATACGCTCCATTGTCCAGTCCGTTCTGCAATAGTTGGAAATACTCCTGAGCGGAATAACCGGCCTGAGCGAACTTTCCAGAATACTCTGAGAGGTTATCCCCCAGCTCGTTTGTCTTATCCAGGCCATTCTGTGTACCCTTTACGATATAGTCCATGGCCTGCTGTGCCGTGAGTCCGTACTGCTCCATGAGGCTGTTGACACCTCGGAGAGTCTCATTCATGTCAATTCCATACAGCTCATCCAGCGTGATTGCCTGCTCTGTCAGATGTGTCAGTGTAGTCTCATCCAGATCTTTCAGGTTCTTTTTGACCGTAATGACCGCGTTTGATACAGAGTCCATGGAATCTCCCACGCCCTCAGCATATACGTCCTTGATGACTCCGGCTGTTTCCTCAGCCGCTTTCCCGGTTTCTCCAAAATAAGTGGACGCTTTTACTGTGGCATCTTGTGTCTCCAGAAAAGCGTCCTTTGCTTTGTCTCCTAATTCTGTTATTTTATCCCCCAGTCCAGAAAGCTGATCGGCAGCCTCCATCAATGCGCCTGCTGAGAGGGTTTTCCCCATCTCGTCCAGCTGTTCTGATGTGTTGTCTGCCTGTGTTCCTGCTTCTTTTAAGTCCTGGATGAGGTTCTTGATTGCCTGTCCATCGTCTACCGTATCCAGAGCGTCTGTCATCTGTTTGATGTCAGCTTTTCCGTCTGTGGCTGATCTTCCAATCTTTTCAATGGCCAGTTTCAACTGATCTGATGATGCAGATCCGTTTTTGATTGCTGTTACCAGCTTACTGCCCAGGACGTCCGCATAATCATCCACGTCCGCTCCCAGAGCGTCAAATAATTTGCTGAGGCGTTCGGTGTTCGTAGCCAGTCTGTCCTGTTCGGTATTTAATCCGTCCAGTTCTGACTGATACCGGCTCAATGTTGCCTTGGTTGCCTCAACTTCTCGCTGGAAAGCCATGTACTCCTCCTGGCCAATCTTTCCGGCCTCCAGAGCTGCTGTCACATCTTTCTGTGCCGCCTCCAGCGTGTCCAATTTGCTTGCTGTGTCTGCTATCGCATTTTTCAGTAATTCCTGTTTTTGCGCTACCAGCACCGTATTTGATGGATCTAATTTCAGCAGAGTGTTCACGTCTTTCAGCTGTGCCTGAGTATTTTTCAGCTTGTCGTTTACACCGCTTAGGGCTTTCTGCAGGCCTGTGGTATCTCCGCCGATTTCAATCGTTATTCCTTTGATATTCCGGCCTGCCGCCATCCTGTTCCACCTCCTTAGAACTTGTCAAAATCCTCCTGTGTGGCCATTCTTGGATATTTGTATGAATCATTCTGTTGCTCAGTAAACATATCCATGACCATTCCGACCGTAACCAGATCCAGATCCCGGATAGAGATCCCGACCTGACAGCATCTCAGGAGAAAGTAATGGAGTGTTTAGCTCCCGGCTACTCGGTCAAGTTTTTTTTTGCCTGACTTTTCGTCTCCTCATTCATATTCCAGAGTTCCAGAATGGCAGGCAGGATCTGATAAATGGAAAATGTGTTGAACTGTTCCAGCCAGTCCATGATATCCGGCGGTACATTCTCCGGATCCGCGTGTTGTGCCATGATATACGCGATATTTTCAAACATTTCCAGGTCCTCAATCGGAATCTCGCTTGACTCCTTATCCTCTTTTTTGCCTTTCTTTTTCACAGACTTTGCGATTTTCTGCAAATCCAAGAAAAGATCTCTGCGGAATTTCATCCGGTAGATTCTCGGCACCGCTGCTGACGCCTTGAACTCCACCTCTCTGCCATCAATTTCCACCTTTTTTCTCAGCATAATCTATCCCTCCTATTTCTTTGTTTCAGCTGCCTGTGCCACCTCGCTTGTCGCGGCAACCGGCTCATATACTTTGTTGTACCAACCTGTATATGTTCCATCTGCTGTGTCCGGTCCTGTCTGTACTTTTACCAGACCGTCTTTTCTCGGACTATTTGTGATTGTCAGTGTCTCTGTTCCAGGGTCTACTGTCTCCTCTTTTGTCTCGGATGCAATAGACGGTCTTGTGCATGTGCAGTTATATAAGCATCTGCGGATTGCTTTCACGTCTCCATCAAACTCGAACAGCAGAGCGAACGGATTTGTTGTTTTGTTTGCATTTTCCGCAAGGACGCCATTTTTGTCCTGTTCTTCATTGAGAATTTCCACGCGGAACCAGCTCGGAATGAGTGCCATTTCCAGATCTCCCTCATATCCGTTGTTTGCGCTTGTCACATAGTACGCAATTCCGTCTGCGTGGAACTTGGAAATCTCTCCCTGTGCGTCCAGGCTGATGCTGACCGCTCCAGGAATACTTTTCGGATTATCATACGTGTATGTAGTTGTTCCCTCTGTAGTCTTTTCTGTCTGCTTGGCCACATGGACGTTTTTAATGTTGTACTTGACTTTGTTCTCTGTTCCAGTCATTTTCTATACCTCCATTTCATATAGCGACTCCCACATTTTCTCCGACTCCAGCCACTCAGAGGCTGTCTGCTCCCAGGCAATGTCATGTTTGTCCAGGATTCCTCCAACTTTTTCTCCAGCTCCCAGTCTTTGTCATCTGTGTAGAGTTCAATATCCAGTTTCGTTATCTTTTTGTATGTCTTGCCATCTGCGAAAAAATTATCTGTTCCCGGTGTCAGCCATACAACAATAGGGAGCGGGATGTCCTGCATCTCTTTCTGTGTGAAATGATGATATCTGAACGGGATTCCCATTTCTCCCAGCATCTGCTCAATCTGATCTTTTGTCATAGTCTCGTCCTCAGCTCCTTTTCTAGCTCATCTACTGCTGCCTCCTCTGCAAGTGCAATATGCACTATGGCCTTTGTTCTTCCGCCACTTCGCTTCTGGTGGCCTTTTTCCAGGAGATGTGTCAGAGCGTATTCCGGTTTTTCCGCATGGACAACCATTGTATGCTTTGTCCGTTTGGTTTCTCCTGTCCCGTAAGTCCATGACGCTGCATAGTCTCCTGTCAGCTTTGGAGATGTTTTATTCAGCATTTTGGCCGTATCCTCGGCAACTTCCTTGGATACTTTTTCAACCTCCAGGCCAACCGCAACGCCATAATCGTCCAGCTCTTTCATGACAGCCTTGGCCAGATCTCCAATTTTAACCGCCACCAGAATCCCTCCCGTCTTTGAATGGGTGCACCAGTTTTTCCAGTGACAGGTACAGCGCCGGTGGTTTCGTGTCGTACTTCGGCTGTACCTGCTTAATCTGATAATGTCCGGCCCGGTCTTTCATCTCTGACTCGTCAAATGTCATGTTATCCCATAACCAGTCCGTCTCATTTTCCAGAATAATCACATCGTTGACCTCGATCTGCTCCGCATCCAGTATCTCCAGTGGAACTGCCAGGAGCTTATCCACCTGGTTTCCGGCCGTTTGCGCCTGCCAGTATCTGGTCACGCCTACCGTCCTGTTTCCAAAACGTATATGCTCCAGTTTTGTTCTAGTCAGACTCCGTTCGTCTGCTTCACAGATCGTCAGCAGACCATCTCCAAAATTTTCAAAATGCTTACTGCTGATCCGCGGCATATCCGTCCACCTTTCTGTCTATCTGCAGAGAAATGATCTCATCTCTGTAATTCTGCCAGAATTGAGGTATCTCCCCAGCTCTGGCATACATGACATAATCAAAAAGGAGCGCTTTTTCCTGAGTTTCCTCATAGAAATTGCACTCCCCTATTTTTCCGCTTATGGCAGCCATTCCTCTTTTGACCATGCCCCTCATCTTCTCATCTCCCAGGGAATCATCCCAGGTTATCTCCAGATAATTTTTGATCTCGTTTAGGAGCTTGTTGTCTTTATCGTCTGCCATAATTCATTTACTCCTTTGTCACTGTTACTTTGTAGCTCTTTGTCTGTGCTCCGTCAGTCACTTTTACAGTCACAGTATTGGAACCCTCGGACCAGTTTGCTGCTGCTCCATTTGTCACTTTCACATCTCCCACCGTGATCTCAATTTCCGCTGTGGAACTTGTCGGTACCGCTGTGATTGTGTTGGACGCATTCTGTGTGGTTGCTGTGTATTCTGTGGTTCCTGCTGCAAATGCCGGAGACAGTTTCAGTGCACCAACTTTCAAATCTGCCAGTGTTGCATCATCTGTCTTTGCTTTTTCTGTCTCGCTTACAACCTTGAAACGTAACGGCTGGAGATCCTTAATATCCAGAACCTGGAAAGCATTGTTATCCAGTGCGAAACCATGAGCATACAGCTTGATGAGATATACTCTCTCATCTTCCAGGAATCTGTATTCGTCAGAATATTCAATTTTTCCATTTTTAGCCATTCCAACGCCCAGGAAATACTTGGTTGCCATTCCATATACTGCCTTTCCCTCCGGAACAGCTGCACTCTGAATGATTTCAGCGTCCACCGGGAGCACAGATGCATAGATTCCATCCGGCGTCAGCATCCTTGTGGCCGGGAGCACTCTGCGGAAATAATCCACCGGATTAACCAACAAAATGAGGCTTGTGACAGTTCTTGCCTGTCCTTTGTCGTTTCTGGCCATGATTGCTGTAACATTTCCCATCTGTGTCATGTCCAGTGCAGTCATTTTGATAGCGTTTTTGTCCGGATATTTTCCGCCTGTCACAACAACGCCCTCTCCGACCTGTTTCATCATACCGATTGGCTCATCTTTTCCAGTTCCCTGTACAATACCGTACTCCAGCCCGTTTGCCAGTGCCTCATAGAGCACCTGACGCACGTATGTATCCAGCCATGTCGGTCCTAAATCCAGCATAGCCTTGGAAACCGGCAGGAATGCGCTCAGTTTTTCCTGTGTTACATCTACCTCTTTGAACCCAGATGTCAGCTCCTCGATGATCTTGGCTGTCAGCTTGCCCCATGCTGCTTTCTGCTCGCCGTTTGTATTCATCATCATTCTTGTCAGACCTGTCACTGTGGTTGCATTCAGCTTGGACAGGAGCGGGTGGTTTGTCTGGAGTTCATCAAAGACAGAATCAATGATTGTTTCCGGCATAACCACCTCAACTTCATTGAGAGCCTGTTTCGGATCTGTGGATCTCATAGCCTCAATGATTTTCTCGTAATACTGTTTTTCCTTGGATGTCAGCTGGCGTACACCTCTCTGTGCCAGAATTGTTGCATCCTGCTCCACCAGCATCTCTTTGGCCTGCTCCAGAACATTGTCCTCAATCTTCTGGCACAGCTCAGTGAACGCCTCACTGAATGCTTTTGCATCGTCATCTTTGATGGCCTGATTCATTTTTTCAACGATCTTGGCCTTTTCCATTGCTAATACGTCTTTATTCTTCATATCAGTTCTCCTTTACATATTTTGGAATAATTTTGCTAACTGGTTTGTGAGTTTCTTTTCTTCCGGCTCTGGTTTTGGAGTCGGTACCGGAGGTTTTGGTTCTCCTCCCTGCTGCCGCATAGACTCCAACTGTTCCCGAAATGATTTCTGCTGTGCAATCACACCGGACAGCTGCTGCACGCGGCTCATCAGTCTCTGCTGTACATCCTTATCATCAGCCTGGTAGCTGTCTACCCGGTCAATGAGGCCGTATTCCAGAGCTTTCTCCGGTGTTAGGAATGTTTCTGCCTCCATCATGTCAATGAGCTGCTGTTCTTCCAGGTTTGATTTTTCCTGAAAAATACTGTCTGTTTGACTCCATGAGCGTATCCAGATCATCTGCTGCTTTTCTGAGTTCTTTGGCATTTCCATCCACACTCATCCACATATTGTGAATCAATGCAGATGTTCCCAGTCCCATAACGCGCTCATCACACGCCTGCAGGATCAGGAACGCTACGCTGTAGGCAACTCCATCCACATATCCAACCTTTTTGCAGTTCTTCTGTTTCAGCTGGTTATAGATCGCCACGCCCTCTTTGACAGATCCTCCGTTTGAGTTGATATGCAGCTCAATGGTTGCTGTATCAGGAATTGCTGCAAGCTGCTCCTGGAAATACTTTGCAGATGTCTCCGATTCCTCATAGCTCCATGTGCTCCAGTTAAATGTGCCGTATGCTGTCACATCGTCATAGATGTATAATTTGTGAGTATCGTCCTCTGCTTTCTGAAAACATACAAATACTTTATCCTGTCTTGGCATTCTTCCCACCTCCTTTCTGCTGTTCTTCCAGGATTTCCTGGATAGTTGAGTAGTTTTTCGTGATGAAATGCTGGTCTGCCCAATCCTCATCTATCGGAATCTCTCCCAGTGCTCTCAGAATCATATTCACTGTATAGATTCCGGAGCTGATGAGCTTGTCTGCTGATGTTGCAATGTCGAACATGTCAATATGTTTGACTCTCATGGTGTCGATCTGTAGCTTTGTTCCTTTCTGTATCCCGTTTTTTCCAATCCTCTTGCGGTTGATTTCCTGCATGAACATCTGTGCAAGCGGGTCCAGGCAAAACGTCAACATCTCGTCCACTGCTTTCTCGGTGTCCTGCACGTCTCCCTTGGCCAGTGTAGGCGGCATGGAGAATCCTCTGGCTGTAAAGTCAAAGATGTCATCATACTGACTCTTGATATCACGACTGGTTCCCTCACTGTAAGTCTTTGAGCCAATGTCTGTGTATGAATACCCCTCAAACAGTGGCAGGACAGCGTTTGGGCTTTCAAAGAATGACTTGAAATACTCATTCATGAGCTTTTCCAGTTTCTCATTGAACAATTTGTCACTCTGAGCCATTGCCGAAATGTTCAGGGTTCCCCTGCTGCCTCTGCTTTTGAGATACGATTTTGCAGAATAATCAATCAGCTTGCTGTATGAGTCATACAGGTGCTGCATGATCCGGTTTACATTCTTGTTGTTGAGTGTCCAGTGAAGCACGTCTGAACTTCGGAATGACCGCGAAAATGTGTAATCATCCACCTGCACATTGGTATAAGTGTCTCCATACAGTGCATTTTTCGTCACGGAAAAATCATCAGCCACCAGGAGCTGTCCGTCATAGCTCTCTACAATCAAAAGCTCATTGTTCCGGAACAACTGCTCCATAGCCTTTGATAAAAATTCTGCTTTGTTCTGGTTGCGGTTCGGTTCGTAGTTCCATAGATAATATTCATCTTTGAACAATTCCTCTCCCTCGTAAAACGTGCGAAATTCACATTTTGTCAGAGCGTTGGCAATCTTCCCTACACAAGTCCAGAACGCCAGCTCTCTCAGACATATTTCTGTTACTGCATCACGAACCTGTTGATCTGCAATTTCCACAGATGATACTCTTTGCACATCTTCTTCCGGTTTTTCTCTTGCCTTGAATAGCTTTCTGAGACTCAATCCCATGTCTGTTTCCTCCTTTCTGCGCTAATATGTGAATACGCCCAGATCCGGTGCGCTTACGCTCTGAGCATACGGCAGGTCATCCTCTACCGTCATAGATGCAGCCAATGCCATGAAAGGGTCTGTCTTTCTTGACTTTGCCTCAATCTTTGCATATACAAAGTTTCCAATATCGGCATCATCTTCCTTTCCCGGTTTCCGGCCGTATCTAACCATCTTTGTGTTATTTGTTGCCCAGCGCAACACTGGGTTATCTCCCCACACGAAATAGTCATTTGCAAAACAGCTGTCTATAACCGGCGCAACTTTCATGATGTCTGACGGTCTTACCAGTTTTAGGTTTTTGTACACTTTTGCATCAAAACCAATGTTCTGCAGATACTTGGCCACCAGAGCATAGCGGAAATCATCTATTGCCATTTTCTTGATCGAATAGTATTCCATCTGCGTTGCAATATAGTCCACGATCAGCTCCGGGTGGATTTCCACATCATCAACCAGTGTGATATGTCCCTGATCCGCCCATTCTTTCCATGGTGCCTTTATTCTTGGCAAGTCTTTTGACTGCAGGCAGAGCCAGGAATGGTTTAGATCATACCTGGTATCCGCGTCTCTGAAATGGAGATTGACAGAAATCATATCAGTGACTTTTGAGAAGTCGATGCCACAGGTGCACATTCTTCCCACCAGATCATCTACCGGTATAGGTCTGTTAGTGGCTTTGATTCTTTCATAAGCACACACTTTGATCTCGCTGGAACCGTCTGGGAGGTTCATTCTCTTGGTCATGAATGCCGTGAACTTCTCAGGCCGTTTCAACCAGTCTCTGTATTCTTTCCGGATCTCCTCCATGAGATCCGGTAGGTATCTCAACGATGGGTTTGCCTTTTCCCAGTTCTTCTCATCGTGTACCTCTGCCTTGCTGTCCAGCCGGCAGATAAACGGCAGTAGTCCGTTGTCCGGTTCTCCTCCGAATAGGATTCCCTCTGCTGTCTCCAGCAGATCATCCAGCGGTCCCTCCCTGACATCTCCCTGGGTAGTGTAATATGACCGGCGTGGGTGTTTCTTCTTTCCCAGGCCGGTCGTAAATACATTGATATTCTTATAGTCTTGATACTGATGAATCTCATTGAGCACTACCATTCCGGAGCGGAGACCATCTTTTCCGTCCGGATTGTTTGTATGTCCCTTTATCGTTGACCTTGTGCTCTTGCAGACCACTTTCTCCCTTGTCCACTTAAAAAATCGCTTGAGCTTTTTGATCCACTTAGGCTGCTCGAATGCTCCAACGATATCCTGTACCGGCCGGAGAGCCTGGTCCTCATTGTTCGCACAGATATCAACGTCATATTCTCTGATTCCGTTGTATTCGGATGCCAGTGCCGTTGATTCCAGCGCTATTGTTCCGTCTTTTCCCGCACCTCGTCCAATCAGGCAGAACAGATCCGGCCACCTTGGCCGTCCATTCTCCCGCCAGTACGTGCAGTCATGCAGTCCAATCACTAACTGCTGCCACGGAAAAACCTCATCATACGGGAAATATCGTGCCAGTCCCAGGTAGTCCGTCAGCTGCTGCTGGTCCACATAGATGTCCTCCGTCTCAAAACACTTTCTGACATGTTTCATCAGTGCCTTGACATCTTTGGACGCCTCCACTTTTCCTGTCTCCACTGCCTCCATGTAGGCTTCTATTCGTGGATCACAGTTTGTCATCATCGTCATCCCTTATGGTTTTCTCCGTGGTCAGACCCAGCTTGTCCAATATCATAAGCATTTGCTTATTTACGGCCACCAGATCTTTGACGGATTGATTTTGTTTTATGATGGTGGCCTTGCCGGATGCAGATTGTGCCTCATAGGATACTCCTCTCTTTTTATGTCTGTTTTAGCTTTTCTTGATATCGTAGAGGGCCATATAGTCATCTATGAGGTCCAAAAACATGAAATATCAGCCTGTTTTTCTCAAGCTGAGAAATTAAACTTCTAATATATCCGTATTTTTGCGCCATATTCCCACCCCTATTTTATTTT
>ENA-OQIA01000081-OQIA01000081.1-human-gut-metagenome-genome-assembly--contig:-NODE-81-length-21488-cov-3.559665_pt1 | contig 21488 bp, 20 predicted proteins | sample MGYA00242571_ERZ504735 | MGnify/ENA primary metagenome ERZ504735 (study PRJEB26092, sample SAMD00036442) | human gut metagenome | host: Homo sapiens | study: EMG produced TPA metagenomics assembly of...
AGCAAAATACATCAGGGAAATGGAAGTTTCTGCCCTTTAAAAGTACGGCACACTCGCCCTTAAATGAATGAGCTTTGATACCATCTCAATGCGCTCCTTAAACTTGCCTGCCTCAATATCATCCCACGGCATACATCGTCTGCAGTCAGGGTCATAGCTGCCCGGCATGGCAATCTCAGTGCCGTAATATATACATGGGCTGCCCGGCATGGCAAAAAGTACTGCAAGCTGTGCAAAGTACTGGTCGAGATTCTTCGTATCAGAGCGAAGGCGCTTTGTATCATGTGAATCAAGCAGATTGAAAAGCACATCATTGGTCTGCTGCATGTAGTTGGTATAACATCTGTTTATAGTATACTCAAAATCCTGATTCGTCTGGCTCTTATCTATCCAGAAATCCTTGATGCTCTCTCCAAGCGGATAGTTCATAACCGCATCGAACTCATCTCCACGCAGCCACGGAAGAGCATTATGCCATATTTCTCCCAAAATGTAAATATCCGGATTAATTTCCTTAAGCCTTGCCCTAAGCTCCTTGCAGAAGCGGTGTGACACCTCATTTGCCACATCAAGGCGCAATCCGTCTATATGATAATTTTCTACCCAGTTGGCGCAGATATCGATAAAGTATTTTCGCACCGCCGGATTATTTGTATTGAGCTTTGGCATATTGTCAAAAAATCCAAACGTATAAAACTGTCCCTTTTTAGCCGCTCCATGCTTAAAGTCAAGAGGCCATTCATTAATCATAAACCAGTCGTAATACTCTGAATCAGTCCCCTTTGCTAAAACATCCTGCCACGGTGCAAAATAATAGCCACAGTGGTTGAACACTCCGTCAAGCATTATTCTCATATCACGCTTATGGGCTTCTAGCACAAGCCTCTTAAAGGTCTCTTCATCTCCAAAGCGCGGATCAATCTTTGCATAATCCGTTGTATCATACTTATGATTGCTCGGTGACTCGTTTATCGGTGTCAGGTAGATTCCGTTTATTCCAAGCTCCTTTAAATAATCAAGCTTTTGAATAATTCCTGCGAGGTCTCCGCCGAAGCACTCCTCATTTTTGACCTTTCCCCTGTTTCTCCACGGAACAACATAATCAGGATCTATCGAGTGGTCTCCATTGCAGAATCTATCCGGAAATATCTGATACCATATAGTGTCATTTACCCACTTCGGTGTGACCGGAATATCACACGGATTCATCCACGGGAATACAAAGCACTGGCGGCTTCTGCCCTCAAGTGCCATCTGCTCTGCACTCACGAAGCCATCCTCAAAGTAAAACCATCTCTCATCCTCTGTGATGAGCTCAAAATAATATTTAAGTCTCTTGAATGGTGGCTTTACCGTGGTTGTCCACCATATCTGGTGCTTTAATTTCTTTTTAAATATAATCGGCTGCTTATCGCCATTCCAGGTCTCACCACCGCCTAAGATACCGGCTGCGAATGGGTCACCGAGTATAATATTTACTTCCTTCACATCATAACCGGTCTTTATATTTATGATTAATTCATCCTCATTTAAAGGATAGCAGTAGTTGTCGTATGCCTGGTGAAATACCCCGTTAAATTCCATGTTTTCTCCCTCTTTTGCTGTCTTATTGTAGTCGTTGTTGCATTGCTTCATTGTGGTTCTGAGTACGGCATGTAAGTCGCGGCAAAATTGCTACAAATGATGCTGCTTAATTATACTTGCTTAAATTATGCTTCGCCTAATTTGCGCTTTGCATATACAGGCATGCAAGCATGCATCGATGATACCTTTTGACCCTTTAATCACATAATTATATACAAACATAGTTCGAAAGTTATCTAAATAAAATAATATCATAGTTTTCTTGACTATTCAACTTGGTATTACTTATAATATACCTATTATTGTAACTATAGGAGCTTCCGTGAGAACAAGAAAGACCGTTGCTATTACCGTTCATCCTACCTAATAGTGTGTCCAGCAACGATTACAGCCCATTTAAAATGTCTTTTCGAGGCATGGGATGCAATCCCTCACTAATTAACACTATGGCGCATCAGCTTTTTTTATTCTCTATGGTTCTAAATAGTTATATACTATATAAAAAGGAGACCATCATGGCAGGTTCATCATACGGAAATATTTTTAGGGTAACAACATGGGGAGAATCACACGGAAAGGGCTTAGGTGTCGTTGTGGACGGCGTTCCTGCGGGGCTTGAGCTGTGTGAGGAGGATATTCAGATATTCTTAAACAGAAGAAAGCCGGGACAGTCCAAGTTCACTACTCCACGCAAGGAGGATGATGCGGTTGAAATTCTCTCCGGTGTGTTTGAGGGAAAGACTACAGGTACACCTGTTTCTATGGTTGTGTGGAATAAAAACCAGAAATCAAAGGATTACAGTGAGATTGCTTCATACTATCGTCCGGGGCATGCTGACTTTTGCTTTGATGAGAAATACGGCTTCAGAGACTACAGAGGCGGAGGTCGTTCTTCGGGACGCGAGACAATAGGCCGTGTTGCAGCAGGTGCTATCGCTGTAAAGATGCTCTCGGGCCTTGGCATAAAATTTCTTACATACACCAGGTCAATAGGTCCTGTTACAATTAATGAGGTTAATTTTGATGCCCATGAGATTTACAACAATTCGCTTTATATGCCTGATGCCGATGCAGCACTAAAGGCTTCCAAATATCTGGAGGAATGCCTTAAATCACTCAATTCCTCAGGCGGTGTGTGTGAATGTGTCATCACAGGTCTTCCTGTCGGGCTCGGTGATCCTGTATTCGAGAAAATTGATGCCAATCTGGCAAAAGCTATTATGTCTATCGGAGCTGTAAAGGGCTTCGAAATCGGCGATGGCTTTGATGCAGCAAAGGCAACCGGACTTACAAACAATGATGCCTTTATTATGAGGGATGGCGCTGTTTCAAAAGAGACAAATCACTCCGGTGGTACTCTCGGCGGCATGACAGACGGCTCACCGCTTATTTTCAGAGCTGCCATAAAGCCTACTCCTTCAATCGCAGCTACACAGCACACCGTAAATAAATCCGGTGAAGATATAGAGATTTCCATCAAGGGACGTCATGACCCGATTATCGTGCCACGTGCTGTTGTTGTTGTTGAAGCTATGGCTGCAATTACTATTGCGGATGCACTGCTTATGAATATGGGAGCACGCATGGACCGCATCACAGATTTTTATAAAAAATTATAACTTTGTCCTATATTAAAAAGCATCTATCCGGTTTTTCCGGACAGATGCTTTTTATCTATTTCATTGGAACAATCTGTAATGTTTTTCCTAATGAATTCAAAATATATTTTAGAATATATTTCCAAGAAGCAGCGGATTAAACAGAAGATACTGCGCATTCGTCACCCCAAAAGCCACAAGCGCCAGTGGCAGCACAATAAAAAGGACACATGATATAATCACAGACATGCCGCTTCTTAAGTATTTAAACATTGCAAAAACAAACAGGCTGACCAGTAATCCCCCTATAAAGCGCATCAGCATTATGATAAGTATATACTGCCCTACCGATATATTCTGCGAAACACGCCACAGATGCTCCATACTTGCCGCCGGAGCATTAAGCCCCTGCGTGCCATATGCCGAAAGCACATTGCACAGCCGCACAATATATACAAGTGCAAATGCTGTGACAGTGCCCAAAAAGCCAAGTATGCATTTGATTCCCATATGCTGCTTCCTGCCACGGCGGGTAGTCCTTAAAAGACGGATTTCATGGTTTGCATAATCCGCTCCGCATATACCGCAGGCTATTGCTATTAGGAGAATAACATACACAAAGGCCTGTGCTTTATCACGGTTTTTGAAGTCCGTTCTGTCGGTGAGGATATCATAGCCCTTTTCAAAAAACAGCCAGCCCTCTTTTAACGTCTTAAGATAATCCACATGTGCTGTAAGCTTGTTGAATGCCTCCTGTCTGCTCAGTTCATCCTTGTACTTTATATTGATATAGCTTTCACTCTTCCCCTGCTCCATATCGTAAGCAATGTTATCTGACAGTCTGTCGTATTTTACTCTTTCTTCATCCAGAAGCTCATTGGTTTTGGCAGTTAAAGGTCCATAATATTTGTCCATATATTCCTTGTAATACACCTCATCAACCGAGTCATAGGAAAGCTTCTCTGCCGGATTCCACCATACCACAAAAAGAGCTGCTGCAATCAAAATAAGTAACACTTTTCCCGGAACAAGTGCCTTATAGCATTCGTGCAAAAATAAAGATGTATGACAGCCTGTATTTTTACCGCAGGCAAAGCCGGGCAATATAAACAGCTTCTTTTCATGCACCGAATTGAGATAATTTGTAACTGCAAAAATACATACAGCTATACACACAAGCCAGAATAAGCCATACAATACCCCGGTATTAAGCGGATATCCAAACAGATTGATATTGACATAATCAGAAAAAAGTCTGCCTGTCCTGACTCCATACATGATATTTATGTACTTAAGGAAGGCTAGGAAGCTGGTTCCTGATATCGTTGTGTAGCAGATAGCCTCAATAACCACGGTCACTGCAGAAGCAACGAACACAAATATAATATTGTCAAGCGCTGCGCATATCAGCATAAAAAACAGGCCAAGCAATATAAAGCTTATTATTTTCACAGGAAAATAGCATGCCAGAAATTGTCCTATACTAAGCTTAAACGGACTGCCATAGTACAGATAAACACTTTGAAGCGGACTTTTCAGATTTATCGGATTGTAAAAGCACATGCTTATGACTGCATTGATTCCATACAATAGCGAGGTGATAAGAATGACCGCCATAATCATCACAAATGACTTTGACGCCATAAGCTGCCTTCTGCCCCTTGCAGTTGTTCTAAGCAATGCAAGCTGGTTCTCGCTTTTTTCATAAAACACAAGATTGAGCGCAATGATAAAAAGCATAATCACAGCCACATAGTCGGTAAGCTCATTGTCTGTAATATTCAAAAGTCCCGATGCATCAATAACCTCAGGCACTGTACCTTTAAGCTTACTGTAGACTCTGCTCGTTTTAGCAGCATTTTTCTCTGCGAAGCCTCCATTGCCGGAAAACTTATTCATAATCGAAATCTCGTCAGCCTTTTCATTTACAGAGTCGAGATACTCATCATAAGACAGACATGCTCCTACTTCCTTGTATACCCTGCTGCACAGACTAATCCTGCCGTAAGTTTCTGCCGTCATCTGCCTTTGTTCAATTTCCGGCAAAACATCCTCACGACTGTAATTGCTTATTTCGCCATACAGCGCGCTGTAGTCCTTATCTGTATACCCATCATCATTTACGGTATTCATGGTATACAGTCCAAGAACAGGATTAAGAACAAGCAAAAACAAAAGAATAAGCACTGTTCTTTTAGTCAATAGTTTACATATTTCGTTTTTTACTATATCCATTTTCAGTCCCCATTAAGATACAAATACAAGTCCTCAAGATTTGGCCGCACAGCCTCCTTCTGCCATCTGCCATCATACGAATCGGCAATAATGCGGGCTATGACACCGTCTGCATCCCTTGAAATATTGCTCACCTTGTATCCGGTGTTTACCTCATCTATCTCATTATCCGATAAAAAGATATTCCATACCTTTCCATCCAGCTCCTTAAGCAGCTTTGACGGAGAACCACTCCTTATTATTTTACCGTTGCTTAACATAACTATCTCTTTGGCGATAAACTCTACATCCGTAACCACATGAGTCGCAATAATAACAATCTTGTCCTTTGCAACCTCTGATATCAGATTGCGGATTCTGATTCTCTCCTTTGGGTCAAGCCCCGCCGTTGGCTCATCCAGTATAAGGATGCCGGGATTGCCTATGAGTGCCTGTGCTATCAGTGCTCTCTGCTTCATTCCACCCGAAAAAGCGCCAAGCTTTTTTCCAAGAACATCATCAAGCTTTACCATGCGCACATAGTGCTCTATATCTTTACCGGCTTCACTCTTTTTTAACCCTTTCAGGGATGCCATAAAGTAAAGAAAGCGCCTAAGACTAAGCTCCGGATATATATTCTGCTGCTGCGGCATATATCCGAGAAGCTTCCTGTATTCACTTCCAAGCTCGTCTATGCCCCTTCCGTCAAGCAGCACACGGCCTTTTGATGGAGTCAGATTGTCAGAAATGAGATTCATCATAGTTGATTTACCGGCTCCATTAGGTCCCAAAAGCCCATATATGCCGGGTGTAAATGAAAAAGACACATCATCCAGCGCAGTTTTATCCTTATAAACTTTTGTAAGCCCCTCCAATTCAAGTGTCATTGCTTATATTCCTCCCACTGACTTCTCACGCTTTCAAGATAGCTGTCCATTCCATCTGCTGTAAGCTTTTGTACGGCACCGTCTAAAGTATCATCTACAGTGGCACCATGCAGTCCTGTCATGAAATCATCTAAATCTGTTGAAATACTGCCCATATTCTTAGTATCCGGTTCGAAGCCGATAAACGGAGACAATGTGGCATTGTCATAAAAGTCAAAAAACTCCTTCTTACGATTGTCCACATATTTCTCGTTCTTTGTCGGATAAACATTCACGAAAAGATTAAGACTAAACTTCGTCAGATAGTCATCATCCAGACTGCCTCCATCACAAGCTTCTGCAATGCCATCTTTTAGCTTATAATCCTTATCTTTTTCACCGTACAAAAGGATATTGCCATACTTTTCATTTCCATATAACAGACTAAGGAAATCCATCGCAGCAGAAGCATCCTTTGCTTTCTTTGCTACACCGATGGAGCCGTTTATCCTTGATGAAAGGTAAGTCTTTACTTCCTTTACCGTGATATTGTCCTTTTTGAAATTTTCATCCACGCTACCGACACATAAAGCAGCCGCAAAATTGCCTGCCTTGATATTTTTTAATATCTGAGCATCATTCAGCCCCGGATTGTTGAGATATGTTATCTCATTTGTCAAATCATCAGACATATAGCCGTCTTTCTTCATCCGGTCAAGCACCCTCAGATACCCGGTAAATTTCTGTGACTCTAAAGGATTTCCAACAGACATAGTATCATAGTCGAAGCAGAGCCCGTTTCTTATCTCACAGCCAAGCATATCATCAAATCTATATCCGTTTATGAGATACTCGAACCTTGGAGTATCACTTTTATCCCATTTAACACCCTGAAGTATCTGATATATTCCGTCTATGCTGCCATCCCATGCACTTATCGCATCGTCAGAAACGTAATCCCTGTTGAAGGCTGCATAAACTACTCCCTCATCACTTGCAAGTGCTGACGGAATCGAATAAATATGCTTATCGCATTTAACCATCTCCCAAAGATTCTTTGGAAAAGCCTCATAAAGTGTTTTTCCTTTATCGCCTGATAAGATATCATCAAGATTCAGGACCAGATCCGAGCGTACCAGATCATACACCGGATTATTTCCGGCAGCATCACCGAAACCCAGGAATGCTATATCTGTTTTACCGTTTTCCAAGGCTCCCTCAACAGCCTGTCCGTAATTGTCATAGGACAAGGTTTTGATTTCGAGCTCATAATCATGTCCGTCCGCAGCAAGTGCATCGTTGAACTTCTTTAGATTATTCTTATCAATCTTACAAATATCAGGTACAGCAAACGTTATAACCTGCGCATCTGAATTTCTTTTGTTCTCTGATTCTTCTTTATCAGCTTTATCCGACTTTTTTGTTTTATCAGCCGACTCTGTCCGGCCTTCGCTGACAGCTCCGGCATTATCCGTTTTTCTGTTAAGGCAGACTGCCGCCACTGCTATAACAACAATGACTGCTACTGCAACCGCTATCAAAATACCCTTTTTCTTACTATTCTTCATCATCAAAACACCTCAATTCCTTTGGTTCAAATACTCCCTTGTTCAATTCATCAAGACTTATTACCCCAAGGCACAACTTTCCGTTATCATTTGTATATGTGACATATACCGACTGACCGCATATGCTTGCAATGCTAAATGCCTTTTCAGTAGACAGCTTCATCAGTTCTTCACTCTTATCATCCTTCAAGCGATAATATGTCACTTCATCACTTTTTTCTTCAGAAAGGGCATAATATAAAAAGTCTCCGCTCTTTTTTAATGGTCCATATTGTGTTTTTCCATCCGCATCTATCGGAAGCTGTCTTGTCTGTCTGCTTTCGGTGTCAAACACAAAATATCCATCCTTTGACGAATAATAACCATCGCCATCTAACAGCCTAAGATCGTTAATATGGTCTATTTCCGTCAGACATGTTGTCTTTTCATCTGCTATATCATATTGATATATTCCATTAAGCATATTATCATAAGCAAAAGACTCCGCATCATCTGACGCTCCCTCCTCTATCATCAGCTCTGTAACATCATCTCCAAACCGCACAGTCGAATAGTACACTACTTCGTCTTCATAATATATGTCCGTAATATTTGCCTGTTCGCTTGTTATCTTATCACTCATATACACCTTGTAATTATCGAGATCTATAACAAAAATACCGGCTTCAGGCTTATCATCATTTACAATCTGTCCTTCATCATTAAGCTCTATTCTGTTACTGTAAGCTCCTATAACATAATTATCCCTGTACAAAACAGCCGTAACATTCTGAACATTCTCTAATTTGGCTGCTTTTTTACGATTCTCACCGTTTGAGTCCATAACATACAGATATTGAACTGTCATATCTTCATCCGACATATTTCCTACATAATAAAGATGGTCATTGTAAAGCACCGTTCCGGCTCCTTCTAAACCATAAAAAGCTGCAGGACATGAGGGCTTCTCATTGGAGCCCGAGAATCCTTCATGTGTGCAGTTGGGCTTATCGCAATAGACCATGTCCTTGCCTGATGCCGTATCGATGAGATGCAGTATTCCGGAATCATCAAGATACAGTACATTGTCTTCTGAATAATTACATCGTACATCTCCAGAGCCATATGTGTACATTGTATTGGATGTACTGCGGTTTCTATTCTTTATTATAAAAACCGCAGTCACAATACAGATGATAAGTATGAAGATGATTGATGCGATTAATATGCGTTTTTTCTTCATAGTGCCCCTCCCTTTTTGATAATATTATACATAAAACAAATTACTCCGAATACAAAAGGCGAAATTAGTACTTTTCAAGGTGAATTTATTAAATTTTCATCAATATTTTCACGGTGAACCGTTCATCTGAACACTCAAAATCCAGTGTGCTTATATATTTATCAAGCACTTTCTTTACATTCTTTAATCCATAACCATGTTCTCTTACAGATTGTTTTGTCGTAATCGGCAATCCCCCTTTAAATATCACTTTTTGTAAACACCTGTTACTAATCTCAACAACAAGTGAATCCATTAAATAATTAATTTCCAAATCTATGCTTGGATTTTTTACATCTTTTTGTGCCTCTATCGCATTCTCCAAAAGGTTTCCAAAAATAATATTCATATCATATGCCGATAATTTTAAATCACTCGGAACCACAACTTTTACATTCAACTGAATTTTCTTATCCACCGCACGCTGAAGCATATAATTTAAAACTGTATCAAGCGCCGTATTACCCGAATCAACCAGCCGCCTTGATTCTACAAGATTATTCTCCATAGCTGACACATAATTTTTTATCTGTTCTATTTCGCCTGTTGAAGCAAGCACCGAAATCTCTGCAAAATGACGTTTCATATCATGTCGAAATGATCTTAATGCCTCCATGTTTTCATTCTGAAGCATAATCTCTCTTTCATAAGAACTAACCTGATCTCTAAGTACCTGATTTTCCAAAGCCTTCTGAGAAGACTTAACAAGATCATCCATCAGATATGAAATAATAATATTCACAAGCAGAAATGCTCCGCAGACTAACGAAAGAGAAAATGATGACACGGTTTTATCCATAAATATTACTATTGATGTTATAATACATACTAATAACGACGCAATAATAAACAACCAATAACGATTATTCAGCTCTATGCCTAAATCATTTCCAAAAAATCTTTCTGTAACCAACTGCGCAGCATGCAATAATAAAAGAGCAAATATACTTACAAAAGCTGAATATCCATCATATCCAAAGGGTTTTATCAAAAATGCACTTACTACTAAATCTATGAGACAGCTTACTGCCAAAATATAAAAAACAAATATACATTTTCTTTTTATCGTACCATTATATGATAAAGCAATTGCTGACAGCCCTAAGAAAATACTAAGGAAATTAAATATCGGTTTATGAAAAAACAAGTTTACAAATATCGCTATAAAAACACTAAATAAATATGCAAATACCTTTCGCACTCTGTTTCCATCATTATCAAAAAAAGTATGAGTAAATCTTTCTGCAATAACAGTCTGAGCTACCTTTGTAAACAAAATAACCATTGCTCTTTCAAAAGTCATATCACTTCCTTACTCCTTCCATAGTTAAAAACTGCTTGCTTAAATGAAGCCCTTTTAGACTGTGCTATACTTATTTCCATACCATTTTTCAGTAAAACAGCATCACTTTTCCATGATTTAATACATTTTATATTGACTATATATGACTTGCTTATGCAGACAAACTGAAACGGAAGATTTGATACAATATCACTAAGTTTTCCATAATAAGATACACTTTCACCATCGGTTTTACATATAGTAATAGTTTTATTTCTGCTGGAAAACAACATAATTTCACCATATGGAATAGAATATCCTGTCTTATTATATGTATATCTGAATTCTTTTTTCTGCACATCTTCAAGTTGTAATATTTTAGTCATGGTATCACACAAAACATTATCATCTATCGGTTTTATAAGGAAATCATATGGATGAATTTGAAAAAGCTCCATAGCATAGCTTGTTTTATGAGAAATAAACACAATATTCATCCTGTCATTATGAAGCGTTTCCCTTATATATTTTCCTGCATAAACCCCATTATCACCCGGTAACTCAATATCCAAAAAAAGTATCTGCGGATTGAATTCTTTTATGTCTCTGCATAATGACATAGAATCATACCATACTTCAACCTCGCATTTTTCAGCTCTATTATTAAAATATTCAATAATTATTTTTTCGAGTACAGCGCACTGATTAATCTCGTCATCACATATTGCCACTTTATAAATCATTTGTTATTTTTCCTTCTGTTATCTTACTCCAAAATTACTTTTTATAATTTTATCTAACATAATAGATAAAATCAACAATCCATGCACAAAACGACCATTTTTTGCAGAAAATGGACATAAACTATGGTCACATATTATAATGGGATAATAATAGAAAAACTAAATTCATTGTTTTCATTTTTAATAACATATTCGCCATCGTATTTTTCTACAATTTGAATAATATTTTTTATACCAATGCCATGCATTTCTGGTTCATCTTTTTTACTTGTTTTTATTTCATTATCACTGTAAATAATTGGATGACTGCATGTATTTTTTCACCGAAAGAACTATAAGATTTTCCTCTATCACAAACTTTAGTTTTATAGTTTTCTTTTCCTCACATTTTTCACATGCTTCAATGGCATTATTTAGCAGATTTGCTAAAATCACTACCAGATCCTCATCCTCTATTACAATTTTTGATAAATCATTTACCTTAAACACAAAAACAATATTCTTACTGATAGCCTCCTGATACTTTGTATTAAGAATCGCATTTATTATCACATGATTTGTATTGATTACATTTTTTTCTCCAATAAAAGTATTGCTGATATTTCCTACATATTTACTTGCCTTGTCATATTCATGAGCTTTCAATAAAGATTCTATACACAATATATGATTTTTAAATTCATGTGACTTTTTTTTCTGAATTTCATAATTTTCCGAAATAGAACGGTACATATCAATTTGGTTTTTAAACTGTAGTCCCAATACTTCCTTTTCATGCAATTTAGCTTCACTGGTTACAATATCGTTAATCAGGAAACATACAAATATATTCATCACAGCCAATCCCAAAGAGATAGAATATAAAACGTTCGCCTGCACTTCATTTTTTGTATATTGAAACGTCATAATCATTGCTATAATTGTAATTATTGTAAATACAGGAAAAAACAAAAATCTTCCCCATATTTTGTCAGGTAAAGTCTCTATTGATTTTTTTCCAAAGTGTTTTTTTAGCAGTAAGATACATAAAAATACGGTAATCTTGCTAAAAATAACAACCAAGCTTCCCTCTAACGCATATCCTTTTTGTACCTCACCCGCTTTTGAAATAATTGTGTTATTACTAATATAAGCTATATAATCAACTATGATTGATAATCCTTGATATAATAATGCAAAAATGACTGATTTTTTTATACTAATTTCAAAATAAAAACTCATAATTATAACTGCAGCCAGTACAACCAACGTCATTTTCAATATAAGCATATCAGACAAAAATAATCCGCATAAATAATAGCAGCAAATCAATGATAGCATCAGCAAAACTTTTTGACTTTTTCTTAATCTCGAATTTTCTTTGCAAAAAACATCGTAAAATAAATTACAACATATCGCTTCAAATATAATAATTACTAAACTGAAAAAGTATGTAAACATATATCACAATTCTCCCTTATATGAAATGAATGCATCCTTCACATTCTTATATCTTGCCTTAGGTATGAGCTAATTCCTGATTATTACATAACAGTACTTTATAGGCATTTAACACTCCTAATATATTTCAAATTAGTCAAATAGCTTTGATGGATTCTAATAAAATGGAAATCTTTTAGTTCATTTTCCAGCTCATTTAATGTGCCATATAAATTATAGATTTTGATTTTATCCTCCATGATATAGAATTGCAGTTTATGTAATTTGCTTTCAATATATAGTATATTGTCTATATTAATCTCCTTTTCTCCTTCATTGAACTTGAATTTTTTCTTTTTTACTACCAAATTCATCTTATGAAGAATGGCATCCATGCATTCGCTTATGGAAGCCTCTAAATTAGTATTATTTTTCAACAGATATCTTATGGCATCGACCTTGTAGCCCTCCAACGAATAATTTATATAAGCTGTCACAAATACAATATATATTTCAGAACTATATTCCCTGATTTTTTGTGCCGTAACAATTCCATCAACATCATCCATATTAATATCCAAAAAAATGATGTTGTATTGTTTAATTTCAATTCCTAAATCAATTATTTCCTTACCTGATGAAAATGTATCTATTTCATAAGAAATCTCTTTTTCGTTTAAATAGGATGCAACATATTTATTTATATTATCTCTAAATACTTTTTCATCATCACATATAGCTATTTTTAACATTTTTTCTCCATTACTATCTGTTGTATTTCAACAAATTTTTAAATAATCTGTATATATTTTTTTACAAAAAAATCCGCAATACTATAATTTAGTATAGCGGATTCATTCCTAAAAAAACAATTATTTTAATCTAAAGCGATAGCCTCATTCTCCTGACGTCTTAAAAATATCAAACTCATCAGGTGTCTCTGACAGCTTTACATAGAATACCTGCTGTGGATGCGGGCAGGATTCCATCTCATTGCCATCCTCATCAACGAGTGCAAGCACTGTTGCAAGCACATTGTCTCCGTTTGGCTTCATGATTTCAATCTGCTCGCCAACTGAGAACTTGTTTCTCTGCTCCATACGGTAGAGGCCTTTTTCATTTGGAGCACCTACGATACCAAGGTATGTGTAACCCTTCTCGTAAGTATTGTTATCGTATATCTGAGTCTCCTCCGAAGGCTTTCCGTAGAAAAAGCCAGTGGTAAACTGCCTGTAGGTACAGCTCTTTATCTGCTCTAAGTACCATGGCATATTTGCCTCGTATTTCTCAGGTGACTCAAGATAATCATCTATCGCCTTGCGGTAGGTTCTTGCTACTGTTGCCACATAGAGAGCGGTCTTCATACGTCCCTCTATCTTGTAGCTGTCTATTCCTGCATCAATCAGATCCGGGATATGCTCTATCATGCAAAGGTCCTTTGAGTTGAAGATATATGTGCCGCGCTCATTCTCGTATACCGGCAGATACTCACCCGGGCGCTTTTCCTCCACAACAGAGTACTTCCAGCGGCACGGATGTGTGCACGCGCCTTTATTCGCATCACGGCCTGTGAAATAGTTGGAAAGCAGGCATCGGCCGGAATATGAGATACACATTGCTCCGTGCACGAAGGTCTCTATCTCCATTCTGTCATCTATATGCCCTCTTATCTCCTTTATCTCCTTAAGCGAAAGCTCTCTGGCTGTCACCACACGGCTGGCTCCGAGATTCCACCAGAACTGATATGTGCCGTAGTTTGTATTGTTGGCCTGTGTGCTGACATGTCTTTCTATCTCCGGGCAGACCTCCTTTGCAATCATGAAAACCGCCGGATCTGCAATGATCAGTGCATCAGGTCTGTCCGGCTTCATGTTGTGAAGCTCTGTAAAGTATTCACGCACTCCGTCAAGGTCATAGTTGTGAGCCAAAATATTGGCAGTAACATACACCCTCACACCGTGAGCATGTGCAAAGGCAACTCCCTCTGCCATCTCCTCCATGGAGAAATTCTTAGCCTTGGCCCTTAGTCCAAATGCCTCTCCACCGATGTAAACTGCATCAGCTCCATATATAACTGCTATCTTAAGTACCTCCAGGCTGCTCGCCGGACAAAGTAATTCTATTTTTCTCATTTTTTCTCCCATACAGTTTTGTATTCATCCAATATATTCTACACCGGTTACTATAGCTTTGTTGACACCGTAATTCCATCGCCTATAGGCATCACTGCCGTCACCAGCTCATCGGAGTGTGTCAGCTCGTAGAGATACTCCCTCATACGCTTGTAGATGGTACGGTTTCTGCGCTCAACGATATAGTGCGATTCTATAATATCGCCATCCTGCAGCACATTGTCGGACACCAGCACTCCGCCTGTCTTTAAAAGGCGAAGCACCTGCGGCATAAAGTTGATATACTGTCCCTTTGCCGCGTCCATAAATATCATGTCAAACTGTCCTTCAAGCTGTGGAAGTATGTCCGTTGCATCGCCCTCTAAGAGTGTAATCTGCTCCTGCTTCCCGGCTCTTTCAAAGTTTGCCTTTGCGATAGGTATTCTTTTTTCGTAATTTTCAATCGTCACTATCTGACAACCCTTCGGTGCATACTCTGCCATCAAAACGGCAGAAAAACCAACCGCTGTTCCCACCTCGAGAATACGCATTGGTTTTTGCATTGCAAGAAGCAGCTTTAAAAAGCTCTGCATCTCTTTTCTGATAATCGGAACGAAGGCTCTTAAGGCTTCCTTCTCTATCTCATCTAATACAGGCGTGTTGCCTCTGTCAAAGGAATTGATATATGTGACAAGTCTCTCATCAACTATCATTCTTGTATTTCCTAATCTAATTATTGACACAAATGCGCTTAACGGATAATTACTGTGTATCCGAAGGCTCCGTAGTCTGTGTCTGTTCTTCATCGCTCTTGTCGGAGGACATGATTACCATCATATCCTTTGCTGTCATTGAAGTGTTGAGTGTGTATATCCCTGGCTTTATATGTCCTGAGTAAGCAGACAGCTTAAGCTGGAGATAAAATAAATTGTGATCCCTTACAAGGCCCTTGTCCTCTAAAAGCTGTCCAAGCTCCTCTGCGGAGATGCCCTTTTCCACCTGAACGAGTACATCCTGACCATCGCCATTTGTCATGGCAGGCTCAGTAAATACTCTGTAGCCAAAATCATAGCAGATGCTGCAGATTTTTATGCCCGCAAACAGCACCAAAAGAGCAATCATTATTGAAAAAGCAACCCTTATAAAACCAAATAAAGCCTTGTTAAAATCCATAAGCTGTTCCTACACTTCCATAATTATAGGTATAATCATCGGTCTTCTCTTTGTTTCCTTCCAAACAAAGTCTCCCAATGAATCCTTTACCTCTGTCTTTATCTTGCCCCAGTCTGTCACATTGTTGTCTGTCAGACGCTCCATTGTGTCATCCAGCACACATTTTGCCTCATCCATCAGGCTCTCTGAATTGCGCACATATACAAATCCTCTCGATACAATATCAGGGCCTGCAAGCAGCTGTCCTGAGCCTGCCTCAAGAGTCATCACAACGATGATGATTCCGTCCTCAGCCAGACGCTGTCTGTCACGGAGCACGATATTTCCTACATCTCCTACACCAAGTCCATCGACCATGACATTGCCCACATGCACTCTGCCTGTCACCTTGGCACCGTCCTCATTGATTTCGAGCACATCTCCTGATGAAAGGATCTTGATGTGGTCTGTATCATATCCGAGCTGCTCGGCTATTTTGGCCTGTGCCACAAGATGCTTGTACTCTCCATGAACAGGGATTGCGTACTTTGGATTGACAAGAGAATAAATAAGCTTTATATCCTCCTGGCAGGCATGACCGGAAACATGGACATCCTGGAATATAACGTCTGCACCCTTCATCATGAGCTCATTGATGATACCTGTAACCGACTTCTCATTTCCCGGTATAGGATTTGAGCTGAATACGATGGTATCGTTTGGCTTTATGGATACCTTCCTGTGGGTACCGTTTGCCATACGTGAAAGAGCTGCCATTGACTCTCCCTGGCTTCCTGTCGTGATGATGACAGTCTGCTCATCAGGATAGCTTCTAAGCTGTTCTACATCTATAAGAATATTGTCAGGCAGCGACAGATAGCCAAGCTCTGAGGCTATCGAAATGATATTTACCATGCTTCGTCCCTCGATGGCCACCTTTCTGCCATACTTCTCAGCACAGTTGATAATCTGCTGCACACGGTCTACATTTGATGCAAATGTAGCAATGATAATTCTGTTTTTCCTGTGATCCTCAAAGATGCCGTCCAATACCTTTCCGACAGACTTCTCAGACTGTGTGAAGCCCGGTCTTTCTGCATTGGTACTGTCGCACATAAGCGCGAGCACACCCTTCTTTCCAATCTCACCAAACCTTGCAAGGTCGATTGCATCTCCAAATACAGGTGTATAATCTACCTTGAAATCACCTGTATGCACAACTATACCTGCCGGTGAATAGATAGCAAGCGCTGCTGCATCCTGGATACTGTGGTTAGTCTTTATAAACTCAACCCTGAAGCAGCCAAGGTTGATATGCTGTCCGTATTTTACGACTTTTCTCTTGACAGTCTTGAGCATGCCATGCTCTTCAAGCTTTCTGTCAATAATTCCGATGGTAAGCTTTGTAGCGTATATCGGTACATTTATCTCCTTAAGCACATAAGGAATAGCACCGATATGATCCTCATGTCCATGAGTGATAAAGAATCCCTTGACCTTATCGATGTTCTCCTTAAGATATGTGATATCAGGGATAACCAAATCTATTCCCAGCATATCGTCCTCAGGGAATGACAATCCGCAATCAACTACAATAATACTGTCCTCATACTCAAAAGCAGTAATATTCATTCCAATCTGCTCTAATCCTCCAAGTGGAATGATCTTAAGCTTACCTGTATTCTGTTTTTCTGTTTTCTTCAAAATATTACCTCCAAATTTATTTCACGTACAACTGCAATCCTAATATTCAAGTGCAGTGTCATCATCCGTAAGCTCAGAAAATACCTTAGCAATAGCCGAAAACTCAACATCGTCTTCAACCATCTGATAAAGCACCTCTTCATCCTTTGTGCTTACTTCTTTTAAAATATATGCTTCACAGTCTCCGCTTTCTTCTCCTTCGGAAACTAAAAGATATCGTGTTCCATTAAGTGTTGTCTCTTCTTCAACCGCAAACTCGACAACATCCTTGGTCTGCGGGTCAGTAAATTTAATTTTCTGCATAAAAACTAAGACCGACTATTTGACAGATAATCCAAATATCCCTGCAAAATAAAAATCGCCGCAATCTCATCAACAAACTCCTTGCGATTCTCCCTGCGTATGCCGGTTTCCATCATAGAACGGTCGGCTGCGACTGTTGTAAGACGCTCATCCCAGTATATGACCTCAAGACCTGTGCGCCTTGCAAGCATATCACCGAACTCCTTCGTCTTCTCGCAGCGTTCTCCTTCCGTGTTATTCATGTTTTTAGGATAGCCGAGCACAATCCTGTCCACCTTGTACTCTGCAATAATCTCCTCAATACGTGCCAAAGTCTGTCTGAGCTTGGATGGCGACTTCCTGCGCACTATCTCAACGCCCTGTGCTGTGATTAAGAGCTCGTCGCTCACCGCTACTCCGACTGTCTTTGAACCAAAATCAAGACCTAATATCCTCATATTAATCCCATGCGCTGTTCTCAATGTATGTCTTGAGAACCTCCTCCACAAGCTCGTCCCTCTCAACCTTCATGATGAGACTTCTCGCGTTATTGTGGCTTGTGATATATGTTGGATCTCCGGACATAATATATCCAACAATCTGATTAACAGGATTCGTAGCCCTTTCTTAATGCCTTGTACACAATCTCAAGTACATCGCTTACCTGAAGCTCAGGCTCCTTTTGAACTGTAAAAAATTGTGTGTTGTTAATATTTTTTTCCATACGTTTCGCCCTTCTTGTAATATTATTTTATTATAAATGTAATAAAATTACAACCTTTTATTATTCGAAGAGTAATATTTCGTCTGTAAGCATACCCGATATACGGCCTGAAACTATCTGATTTTCAAGGTTTTCGTCAGTTTTCTTAGCGACCTTGACATATTCCTTAGTATATCCGACAAAGTATTCTTTATCACCGATTACGGCCTTTTCCTCAAAAAGCACCTCCTCATTCTTTCCGATATAGAATTTCCTGAACTCCTTAGACATGTCATGACCGAGAGCTATGAGTTTTTCGCTTCGTGCCGCCTTAACTTGCTCATCTATCTGGTCAGGCATTACTGCTGCGCGGGTACCTTTTCGCTTTGAGTACTTAAAGATATGCATCTCATAAAAATGTATATGCTCAAGATATGCCTTAGTCTGTTCAAACTCCTCCTCTGTCTCACCGGGAAATCCCACAATTACATCGGTTGTGATGGCCGGATGAACAAAATATTTACGCAAAAGCTCACAGCCTCTCTCGTACTCTTTAGTGGTATATTTTCTGTTCATCCTCTTAAGTGTTGCATCGCAGCCGCTCTGAAGCGACAGATGGAAATGAGGACAGATTTTATCAAGCTTTGAAAGCTCGCTCACAAAGTGCTCTGTCACAATCTTAGGCTCAAGTGACCCAAGCCTGATGCGCTCTATGCCCTTTACTGCGTTCACCGCCTGTATCAGCTCAAGAAGGCCTGTAGCTTCCTCAAAATCCACACCGTATGAGCTTAGATGGATACCTGTCAGCACAACCTCCTTGAAGCCGTTTGCCGCGAGCCTTTCAACCTCTGCTATTACATTTTCAAACCTACGGCTTCTGACACGTCCTCTGGCATACGGAATGATACAATAGCTGCAAAACTGATTACAGCCGTCCTGCACCTTGATGAAGGCTCTCGTGTGCTCCTTTGTCTGGTCTATAAAGAGCTCCTCAAAATCATGCTTTCCGTCATTTATATCGTCCACGGTATCGTTTACACTGTCCAAAGAGTATTCCTCAAGCAGCCTTACAAGGTCATGCTTTCTGTCATTTCCGATGACTATGTCCACCGATAAGTCGTTTAATACCTCTTTTTCACTTGTCTGCACATAGCAGCCGGCTGCCACAACTATTGAGTCCGGATTATTTTTCTTTGCCTTGTGAAGCATCTGTCTGGATTTTCTGTCAGCCATGTTGGTGACTGAGCATGTATTTATGACATACACATCAGCTTTTTGTGTGAATGGAACTATCTCATAGCCCGCCTCCTCAAGCAGATGCTGCATGGCCTCTGTCTCATATGCATTTACTTTACATCCTAAATTATGTAAGGCTGCTTTTTTCATTTTATTTTTTTACTCCTATTTAATTGACTTTTCCTTAAAAAACTATTACTATCTATATGACAGTAGTTATTTAAGGAGGTTTTCAATATGAAAACAGTACAGATTTCATTAAATTCCATTGGGAAAGTAAAATCATTCGTTAACGCTATTACTCAGTTTGATTTCGATTTTGATTTAATATCGGGCAGATATGTCATTGATGCTAAATCAATTATGGGTATCTTCAGCCTAGACCTCTCTAAGCCAATAGAGCTCGCTATACATACAGAAACCGGACTTGACGAGATTATGGAAGTATTAAAGCCATATATCATCGACGAAGCCAAGTAATACAGATACAATGATTTGATTAATTAGGACCTGAAGCTCAGGTCCTTTTTATTTTGCTCTAAGGTGGCACTGATTACTCAGCATCCACCATAATCACTTCTGTAGTATCTATAGCTGTCTTCATAAGCTCATCTATCACATCGTTAAGTCTTTCCTCAGACTTCTTAATCCTGTTTATATTCGGCTTTGTAACAGGATGCTTTGCTACGAAAATAGTACAACAGTCCTCATACGGAAGAATCGATGTCTCATAGGTATCAATTTTGTTTGATATATCAATGATATCATTCTTGTCCATGGCAATGAGAGGTCTGTATACAGGCATATGGCACACCTCGTTTGTTGCAGCAAGTGACTGCATTGTCTGGCTTGCAACCTGTCCGATGCTCTCACCTGTGATAAGACCTAAGCATTTATCCTCATCGGCAAAGTGCTCTGCTATCTTCATCATGTATCTGCGCATGATGATGGTCAGCTCATCATGAGGACATTTCTCATATATGGCAAGCTGTATATCGGTAAAATTGACAACATGCAGCTTTATCTTGCCCGAATATCTGGCAACCTTCTTTGCAAGGTCTACAACCTTCTGCTTTGCTCTCTCACTCGTATATGGCGGTGCATGGAAATATGTGGCATTGATTACCACGCCTCGCTTTGCAATCATGTATCCTGCAACCGGGCTGTCGATTCCACCTGAGAGCAGAAGCATTGCCTTTCCTGCTGTGCCAAGCGGCATACCGCCCGGTCCGGGAATCTCCTCTGAATAAATATTTATCATAGGTCTGATCTCGATATTGATCATAACCTGTGGATTATGAACATCTACCCTTGTCTCAGGAAATGCCTCCAGCACCTTTTCACCGACTGCGGCATTTATCTCCATGGAGGTCATCGGATAGTTCTTTCTGGCACGTCTCGCATTTACCTTGAAGGTAAAGCTCTTATCCTTGTATACATGGTTAATATGCTCGATAACTGCTTCACAGAGCTTGTCAAAGCCCTCATCCTCATGCAGCTCGACCGGACAGATACCCACGATACCAAAAATTCTTGACAATGTGGCAACTGTCTCGTCATAATCATAGTCTCCGTCTGTCTCCACGTACACACGTCCGCTTTCCTTTCTTACCTCAAAGCTTCCATCCACATTGCGAAGCTGATATTTGATATTCTTAACGAGCGCGTCTTCAAAAATGTATCTGTTTTTGCCCTTTATCGCAATCTCAGCATACTTGATCAAAAATGTCTTGTACATGTAACTCTCCTGTTCTGGTTTTATTTA
>ENA-OQIA01000082-OQIA01000082.1-human-gut-metagenome-genome-assembly--contig:-NODE-82-length-21411-cov-4.444700_pt1 | contig 21411 bp, 18 predicted proteins | sample MGYA00242571_ERZ504735 | MGnify/ENA primary metagenome ERZ504735 (study PRJEB26092, sample SAMD00036442) | human gut metagenome | host: Homo sapiens | study: EMG produced TPA metagenomics assembly of...
CAGAAAGCAGTGGAAAACCATGTGAATGGTGCTGTTTGGGCATTTGATTATGATAAGATGTTCTGTGTATTGATGGAAAATGAAATTTGCCGAAAGGTGTGTGAAAAGAATAAATATAATAGTTGGATGAAACTGATTGGAAATTATTGTTTTCAAGTGGTGTAGGATAAAATAGTGGCTTGTGAAAAGCTGATTTTGATGTTAAGATGAAATTGGGATAGGAGACATTTAGGAACCTATCCTGACATAGCAAAGAATGGAGGCGAGAATGGACGTGGCGAAAGAAGAAATCGTGAAAACAGAAGAATTGGAAACACGTTACGAAAGATACAAGGGTATCTTAAAAGACCTTACCATCATGAGCGATGTGTTTATGCGGAATGTATTCAAGAAACGGGAATGTACAGAATATGTTCTGCAGGTAATTATGAATAAAAAGGATCTGAAAGTGATTGATCAAGTTCTGCAGAAAGACTATAAGAATTTGCAGGGGCGTTCAGCTATTCTGGACTGTGTTGCCAGAGATTCTGAAGGCAAGCAGATGGATGTAGAAATCCAACAGGACAACGAAGGGGCATCTCCCAAAAGAGCAAGGTATCATAGTGGTCTGATGGATATGAACACATTAAATCCAGGACAGGATTTTGATGACCTTCCGGAAAGCTACGTGATTTTTATCACCAGAGACGATGCACTTGGATACGGACTTCCGATTTATCATATAGACAGGAAAATCGAAGAAGTCAGTGAGAATTTTAAGGATGAAGCTCATATTATCTATGTAAATTCTAAGAAACAAGAGGATACAGAATTAGGCAGACTGATGCATGATCTTCACTGTAAGAATGCAGAAGATATGCACAGTAAGATACTTGCTGACAGAGTATACGAATTGAAGGAAACACAGAAAGGGGTGGAATTCATGTGCCGTGAGATGGAACAGATTTATAGTGAAGGTATTGAAAGTGGTGAGCTGAAAAAAGCAAAAGCCTCAGCATTATCCATGGCTGCGGATGGAATGAAAGTTGATAAAATAGCCCACTATCTTAATGTGAGTGTTCAAATGGTGCAGAAATGGATTGATGAGAGCATGAGTGTTGCACATTAACAAATGATAAATTTTAATGGAGCTACCAGAGGATACTAATTCTTCTGGTGGCTTTTTTGTGTGTTGCATGTATAAAAAATGAAAATTAGTTCTATAGAACTACAACTTGATTTGCGGATTCTGTATCTTTCAATTATCCATCAGTATACTAATTTTAGACCGAATTATCGTTCTGAAGGAGGTGCTATGATGGATTTAAAAGCGGTTGGTCAGCGAATTAAAGCAGCAAGAGAAGCAAAAAATCTTACACAGGAAGAACTGGCGGCGCTGGTAAATTTAAGTACAACACATGTCAGTGTGATAGAAAGAGGACTGAAAGTAACAAAGTTGGATACCTTTGTAGCAATTGCCAATGCACTTGATGTATCGGCTGATGCGCTACTGATAGATGTTGTGACACATTCTGTCACAGGTGTTACTAATGAATTATCTGATATGATAGAAAAATTGCCAAAGGACGAGCAGAAAAGAATTTTAAATGCGGTCAGAGCTTTGGTAGACTAATGAAATAGGCATTGAAATCGAAGGGCATTAAGCTCTTCTTTTTTTTATTCTTTTTTATGGATTCGTTTGTGAAAAAATCTTTTTTCATAGTGATAATCATGATATAGTAGTTCTAAAGAACTATAAATAATTCTTTGAAACTGGAGGGCGGGTAAATGAGAGAAAAAAATATTTATGAGAAGATTGCAGAAAAGTACAATACGACACCAGAAGAAGTACGCAGAGAAATGCAGATAGCCATAGATACAGGATTTGATAATCCTGATCCGGCCGTGCAGGAAGAATGGAAGAAAATGACACTTAAAGGAGAAAGACCTACACCGGAAGAAGTAATCAATTACGCAGTAAAAAAAACTAAAGGAAAATAAAAATATGAAGAAAAAGATAATTGCAGTGATCTCAGGGGCAGTCATCTTGATAATTGCTGCAGGAAGTATTTATGGGAAACCCGAATCAAGTCATAAGGAAGGTGAACCGGATGTGGTAGGAACATTTTCCGTAAATCGGGATGAAAATCTAACCGTAATCGCTAACCGGGAAAATATTGAGGATAGAGAAGCGTTTGCAAGAGAGCTTTTGCAGATGTACAAGGATGATTCTTTTCATTCGACAAAATTCTCCACAGACAGGGGATATGCGACGAGTCTTGATATGAACATCTATTTATGGAAAGAGGATATTGAAGATGGGGAATCGGTAATGACAGCCGAATACAGAACTGTAGAATATGGAAAGGACTATGATGTTGTCAATCATCCTGATAAATTTCAACTATATATAGATGGAAAAGAAGTAGAAGAATAATACAGTGAACTTTTTATACTGAAATATGTACGATTTCAATAATGACATGAACTTATGGGAACGTATTGCGGATACTTTGTGAACTTTATCCTGATACAATGATTATGCTGATGAAAGAAGGCATAGATAACTGAATACAAGAAAGAGACGAAAGCCTCAGTAGTTAAGAAAAAACTACTGGGGCTTTTTTTCGTGCCTGAATTTCTCAGCCAATAACTGCGGGCGTATCCCGGCAGGATAAAGGCGGAGCAGGCATGATCCTAAACAGAGGTCCGCCTTCTGGACTTGAAACGAGCAACAAGATTTCAAATTCAGGAGGAACGGATATGTATATTGAACACCCATATTTTTACGAAGGAAAGTATTACGCAAATATTGATGGAGAAATGATCGAGATTACAAAAGAAGTTGCGTATGCGATGAATAATTTTTACAGAAGCAGCAAGGCAAAAAAAGTTGAGATTAAGAATGAACTGGGTGAGGTTGTGGATAAGATGCTGAGAGAAGTACCTTATAGCGGTCAGTCCATTGATGGAGAAGGCTTCATGATTGAGGAGTTTCCAGATTTGAACTGTGATGTGGAGCACTGTGTACTGACAAAAATGGAACAGCAGGATATTCACAAAGTGATCAATCAACTGAACTCAGAGGAACGCATGATTATTTATGGTATTTTCTTTGAAAACAAGACACAGACACAGATGGCGGAGATTATGGGGATTTCCAGACAGATGCTGTCATACAAGCTGAAATCCACTCTTAATAAGATGCGTGAAATGTATATGAATAAATTTTTTAAAAATTTTCAAAATCTTTTGCATCTGCCAAAGTCATTTGACTTTAGTAATTAGAGGAAGTTAAAGGACTTCCTAAAATGAACCATGATAACTGAATATCCAATAATAACTGACGTGACATTTCATGCAGAGAGCACGAGGAAGATGCCGCTATAGGATTATAAGACAAAACCAAGATTTTTAGTTCAGTCTGTAATGCTGCGAAAAAGCACTGACCGAAGCCAGCTGGCAGGCTGGTGATGCGATGATATGTATGAGATGCGATACACTTGCAGATCCTGAGAAGTCTGTAACTGGTAAACCTATGAACTGCTGGAGCCTGGAAACGAGAGTTTCCGGGTTGTGGTCCGGAGTATGCATCCGGGCAGGTTATTATTCCCTTCCTGCATATGCGGGAGTAACGATTCGGGGTATCGAGGATAAATAGAATCGAGCGAGCACTGTTTAATAATCAAATTGGCTATAGAGGTTATGCGGCAGAGCTTTCCGTCTTGGAAAGGAACTCTGCCGTATTCCTGTGGAGCCAATATAGCGCTATGAATGCTTTACAAATAAAAAAAGATTGGAGAGATGACAAGTGACGATTCGAAGAGGAGATATCTTATGGGCGGATCTCGGTATGTTCCCGACAACTTCGGTTCAGGGTGGAGTAAGACCGGTGATCGTAGTAAGTAACAACAAAGCTAATACATACAGTTCAGTCATTACAGTAGTTCCGCTGACGTCAAGAATATATAAGAAGCGGTATTTGCCAACACATGTATTTATCAGCAAATATGATATGACGGGAATCCGAAAAGGAAGCCTGGCACTGGCTGAACAGGTTATGAGCATTTCTACGAAATGTATTATTGAGAAATGCGGAAGAGTAAATAAGTGGAGCCTGGATCGGGTACTGAAAGCAGTACGGATTCAGATGGGAATGGAAGGAGAAGGGCATGACGGCAGAGGAATATAGAAACTATCTGGAAACGGATTTTGATGATGTAGATCTGAAGGAATTGAAGGACATCCGAAAAATAAGGATTGACCGGAATCAGACGAAAGAAAAAAGAATAGCTCAATATCTTAGACAAGTGGGAAATCCCTATCTTGTCTGTATAGGAAATGTAAAAGTGAAAATACGGTTTGCAAACAATGGAGTATCTTTTGAAGATGCATTTGAGGAACTTTTGCTTTCTGTATAAAAAGTGGTGGTAAAATCTGAAGAGTTATGTTAATATGGAGACGAGGAATTCAGGACTCCTCATTTCTATTAGGACAAAATCGACTCACCCTCTGGGTTTTACCAATGTTGATGGAAAGGTAAAACTAAGGAGGATGAAGATGAATCAAATTAACAATTCAAAGAAAATCTATCATGCAGCCATTTATGTTCGTTTATCGAAAGAAGATGGCGATGTTGCTACTGCTGGAAAGCGTGAAAGCAACAGTATCTCAAATCAGAAAGATCTGATAAAAAATTTCCTAAAAGATAAAAAGGATATAGTTGTTGTATCAGAACGGGTGGATGACGGTTACAGCGGTTCTAATTTTGAACGTCCTGCATTTCAGATGATGCTGGAAGATATCAAAAAAGGAATTGTGGATTGTGTCGTTGTAAAAGACCTTTCCCGTTTTGGACGTGAGTATATTGATGCCGGAAAATATATCGAAAGATTATTTCCGGCACTTGGCGTGCGGTTTATTGCGGTCAATGATCATTATGACAGCCTGGAAGGGAAAAGTCAGGCAGACGAAATCGTGATTCCCTTCAAGAATCTCATTAACGATGCATATTGCCGTGACATTTCTATCAAAATAAGAAGCCACCTGGAAGTAAAGAGAAAAAATGGGGAATATATCGGAGCGTTTACACCGTATGGCTACCAGAAAGATTCAGATAATAAAAACAAACTGGTGATAGATGCATATGCGGCAGGTATCGTCAAAGAAATTTACCGCATGAAATTATCAGGTATGAGCCAGACAGCAATTGCCAATGCATTGAACAAACAGGGTGTTCTTTCACCAATGGAATACAAGCACAGTCTTGGAATAAGGATTCAGGATAATTTTAAAACACACGAACAGGCAGAATGGAGCGCCATGTCGGTAAAAAGAATCCTTGAAAATGAAGTATACACTGGAACTCTGGTGCAGGGAAAAAGAACAACACCAAACCATAAAGTAAAAAAATTGATGAAAAAGCCGGAGACAGATTGGGTTAGAATTGAAAAAAACCATGAGGCTATCGTATCAGAACGAGAATTTGCACTGGTGCAGAGATTATTAGGGATAGATACAAGGACTTCTCCGAACGAGGAAAAGGTATATCCATTATCTGGACTTGTGGTTTGTGGAGACTGTGGGGCAATGATGATCAAACGGGATGTTCCGGCAGGAGGAAAGGTATACGCTTACTATATCTGTTCCAGACATGCGGCTACGAAAGCGTGTGCAGCACACAGAATACCAATGGGCAAACTAGAAGAAACAGTATTGGAACTGGTAAAAATCCATATTGAAAATATCCTTGATATGAAAAAAATCATGGATTTTATCCATGAAGTACCATTTCAAGAATTGGATATAAAAGAACTGGAAATTAGAAAAGAAGCAAAAGAAAAAGAAGCCGTGCGATGCCGGGAGTTAAGAGATTATCTATATGAGGATTTCCGTGAAGGAATCATTTCAAAAGAAGATTATAAAGAGCTTCATGACGGGTACACAGAAAAACGGAAAAAAGCCGAGGAAGCAGTCCGAAGCATTGATCAGCAGATCAGTGAAGTCCTGGAATCAAAAAGTGATAAATATCATTGGCTGGATTATTTTGCCGAGCATCAGAATATACAGGAACTTACAAGAACTGTTGCTGTTGAACTGATTGACCAGATATTAGTATATGACAAAAAACATATTGAAGTCAGATTTAATTTTGATGATTGTTATCAATCTTTGTTACGGCAGATACAGTCGGTGGGATGCGATGTCAGCACAGGTATGGACGGAAGAATAGAAATTCAAAAGAGGGAGGTCGTATAAATGGCTCGAAAATCAAGAAAAGTAGATTATGTGAATGTTGGAAATAAAGAAAATTTGGTTACAGAAGCTGAAAACCAGTGTGAAAAAGTTTCACATGCAGCCCTTTATGCAAGGCTTTCCTATGAGAGTGAAAAGAACAGAGAAAGAAATACGATAGAAACGCAGATGGTTCTGCTTCATAATTTCGTAAAAGAACAGAAAGATATCGTGGTTGCAAAGGAATATTATGATATATCTAAAACCGGAACTAATTTTGAGAGAGATGGTTTTAATGAGATGATGCAGGACATCAAAGAGGGAAATATTGACTGTGTTATTGTTAAAGATCTTTCTAGACTTGGAAGAAATTATGTAGAGGCAGGAAGCTATATTGAAAGAGTGTTCCCATTCTTTAATGTGCGTTTTATTTCGGTGAATGATCATTATGATTCGTTCAGAGATGACATAAGCCTGCTGATCAGCATGTCAAACGTGTATAATGAGTTTTATTCCAGAGATTTGGCAAAGAAAATAAGAAGTTCATACCGGACGAGCTGGGCAAATGGCGAATTTCCTTCCGGTCAGATGGCTTATGGTTATGAAAAAGACAAGGATAATCCTCATCAGCTGATTCCAGATCCGGTAGCGGCACCAGTGGTGAAAAAGATATTTCAGTATTTTATTGATGGAATGACTTATGCAGAGATTGCCCGGAAATTAAATGCGGATGGGTATCTCTGCCCGAAAGCCTACAAGCTGGATAAAGCAGGAAAAGCAAATGAAAAGTCAGCGACATGGACATGGAGTGGAGGAACAGTCCACAAAATCCTTGAGAATCAATATTATGCCGGTGATAGTGTGCATAATCAGTTTACCAATGATTCCTGGGCAGCACAGAGACAGAAAATGAATCAGAAAGAAGAATGGATCATTATCAAAAATACCCATGAGGCACTTGTGAGCAGAAAGGATTTTGATGAGGTACAGGAAAAGATTGGTCATATCGTAAAACGGGTTAATGAAGCTCGTAAATCAAATGGCAATAATGTAAGAGACTTCAACTTTTTCAAGCAGAAAATTGTATGTGCAGACTGTGGAAAAACCATGTATTTATATGGGAAAACAAAAGGCAATCATCGTAGGTTTTACTGTGGAAATAATAAGCTCCACGGGAAGTGTACGCCACATTCTATCACTGATTTGGAAGTGAATGATTATGTACTGCGTGTGATACGTGCACATATCAATGTATATGTTGAAAATGTAGATTTGATTCGGCGGTTGAATCAAAGACAGGAAAGCATTAAAAAATATGATGTGTTTAACAGGGAAATCAAGAAATGCCGGAAAGAACTGGAAAAAGTGGCAGTACACCGGGAAAGATTGTTTGAGGATTATGTGTGCCGTATTATTGATGCAGAGCAGTATGAAACATTTTCAAAGCAGGATGCGGAAACAGAAAAAGAGATCCAGAATAACATGGAAATTTTATTAAAGCATCAGGTTGGATATGAAAAAAATTTTCACACAGAGGAAGAATGGGAAACATTGATCAATAAATACCGCAATACGAGAACGCTGACAAAGGAAATGGTCAATGCTTTTGTAGAAAAAATCGAAATACATGAAAGCGGTTCTATTACGGTACGTTTGGTGTATGATGATATGTTGGAAGAATTAAGAAAATATGCAAAAGAACGGGAGGCTGAGTTATGCCAGTAACAGAATGTATCGCTGTTTATATCAGACTTTCGTCGGAGGATAATGATGTAGATGGCAGTATAAAAGCCGAAAGTAACAGTGTCAGTGCACAGAGAATGCTGATAAACGAATTTATCAAAAAACAGGACGAATTTACTAACTGTCCAGTAGTTGAATATGTAGACGATGGGTACAGTGGTACAAACTTTAACCGTCCTGGCTTTCAGAGGATGGTGGAAGATGCAAAAGCAGGACGTATAAAAAGTATTGTTATAAAGGACTTTTCAAGATTTGGAAGAGATTATCTGGAAGTGGGGAATTATCTGGAAAAAATCCTGCCAGTCCTTGGTATTCGAATTATCTCAATTAACGATGGCTTTGACAGTATCAATTCCTCTGGTTTTACTGGAGGAATGAGTGTAGCGTTAAAAAATATGCTGAATGCAATGTACAGCAGAGATTTGTCCAGAAAAGTTCGTTCTGCTATGAAAACACATGCTAAAAACGGTGAATATATGCCGGCTTTTCCCAAATATGGATATATTAAAGATCCAGAAGATAAGCATCATCTGGTTATAGACCCAGAAGCGGCTGAAATAGTGAAACTGATATTCACAATGGCGGCAGATGGGAAAACAAAAGGACAGATAGCAAAACATCTGAACGAAACCCATGTGCTTACATGCCGGGAGTATATGTGCAGAAAAGGTATAAAAATGCACAGAGAAAACGAAAAAGAAAAGAAACTCTGGTCAGTCACAACAATCTCAGATATGCTCAAAAATGAAGTGTATCTTGGAAAAATTATTTGGAATAAAAAGAGAGTGGCAAGAACAGGAAGCAATAAATTGGTTTCCAATGATAAAGAAGAGTGGATTGTTGTAGAAAATGCACATGAACCAATTATATCCGATGAATTATTCCAGAAAGCAAATGAAAAAGCATTTACTAACCAGAAAAGAGTTCTTACAAAAAGAGGAGTAGCCTGCCCTATTTTCTTTTGTCCGACCTGTGGAAGAAGACTTGGTTTTACCAGCAGAGAGACTGGGTATCGCTGTATGCAGGCACATATCAGCGGTCTTAGTGGGTGTGCGGAAAGTAAAATGGACAGGAAAGAAGCAGAAGAAACAGTACTGGATGCAGCCAGAAATATGGCACAACTCATTTCGGAAAATCTTGAGAAAAAGAAAAGTGAATGGCATAAAACAATTTTGAAAGAAGAAAATATCGCAACACTGGAAAGTGAAAAAAAGCGACTCTCGTCAAGAAAAATGAAACTGTATTCTGATTATCGTTCAGAAGTGTTGGACAAGGAAGGGTATATGGAAGAACTGGAAAAAACGACTTCCCGTATTTCAGAAATCACTTTGCAGATAGCAGAATTGGAGAATGAGATTGCAGTAGCGAAGAAAAAATGTGATGAAGCAACAGAAAAAGAAATGGAAGTAAATGAGATTGCAGCATTGCAGGATTTTGACAAAATACAGCTGTCAAAGATTATTGAGAAAGTCTTTATTTATGAACCAGGTCGTATGGAGATAAGCTGGAAGATGGATGACATTTTCTACAAAGAAGAAAAAGCATAAACGGAATAAGATTGTTCGCAGGAGCATCACTGGATGAAAACAGTGGTGCTTTTTGCGAATTAAAAGCAAATTTTTTTAGACTTATATTGACAAAAGCAGAGCTGCTTGCACTTACGATGGAAGATTTTGATTTTGAAAAGAACACAGTCAGAATAAATAAATCGTATCAGCGGCTGCAGGGGCAGGATGTTATTACAACACCGAAAACACCTAAGAGCAACAGAACAATCAAGCTGCCGAAGTTCCTTATCGAAGAAATGCAGGAATATTTTGCAATGTTATATGACCAGACACCAACAGACAGGATTTTTCTGGTAACAAAGAGCTTCCTTCATCATGAGATGGAGCGTGGCTGCAAATTATCCGGTGTGAAGAAAATCAGAATCCATGATCTAAGGCATTCGCACATTTCACATCTGATCGACCTCGGGTTTTCCGCAGTTGCAATAGCTGACAGGGTTGGTCATGAGAGCATTGATATCACATATCGTTATTCGCATCTGTTTCCGTCAAAGCAGGTGGCAATGGCGGACAGACTTGATGCTGTCAATGCAAGCTTTGAGGATTGCGAAGAGCAGGATGATGATGTAGAAATCATGCAGACAGAGGAAACAGCACCTATGATTGATATGGATGCGGCTGCGGAAAAAAATTATAAGCATTGATAAGTACAAGGCAGTCTGATAATGCCTATGTAAAACATTATGAATCATGCCGGTACAAGTTTTGCTGGATATATGCAGCAGAAATTAAAAGAATAGATTTTATATCGGAAGGAGCAGATTATTATGAGCGAGAAAAGGCTGGATAAGTAATATAGAACGGGAGGTGATGTTCATATGAGTAAAAAGTATGTAATAGATGCCTGTGCACTTATTAATGCATCAAAGAACTATAATATGACTAAGAAAGCATTTTCACATATATGGCAGGCTTTTAATGAACTTGTAGAAAATGGACAACTTATTTCAAGTTCGGAAATATTTGAAGAATTAAAAGATGATGATATTGTAAAATGGGCAAAGGAACACAAAGATGCTTTTTTGCCTTTATCAAAAGAAGTACAGTTAAAGACTACAGAAATATTACAACAATTTCCACAAATAATAAAAATTCAAACAAAGGGAAGCTCAAATGGAGATCCATTTTTGATTGCAACAGCTATTTTAGAAGATGGGATTATAGTAACTGATGAAGGAAACAAGAATAATGGAATTCCAATGGTATGTGAATCATTAGGTGTAGAGTATATGAAACTTAATGATATGTTAGATGAGGTATTGGAGTAATGAATTAGAGGGGGAGAAATCCTTCTCTTTTTTGTTTGTATTATTCCGATAAACGATGTATAATCAAACTAGTTTTATGTTTCTGCTTATGTATGATTTTGAAGAGGTAAGATTATGGAGTATTTAACGACTGTGGAATTATCAGAAAGATGGAATATCACTTCACGTCGAATAGGTGTTTTATGTGCAGAAGGAAGAATTGAAGGTGCAATAAAAAAAGGAAAACATGGTTAATTCCTTCAGATGCAATAAAGCCTGCTGATGGACGATACAAGAAAAATCAGAAAAGTAAGATGTAATACGAAACAGGATTTATAAATATATGAGAATATATAATTAAATGCAGAGGGGGTACTGATATGGCATTTGATTTTGGAAACGCAAATGAAGTACAGAGAAGTGCTATTTCTACAACAGATGGTCCGTTGTTAATTATTGCAGGCCCTGGTACAGGAAAAACATATACATTAGTAAAGAGAATTGTTTATCTTATAACTGAAAAAGATGTGCTTCCTGAGGAAATAATGATTGCTACATTTACAGAAAAGGCTGCGAAAGAACTGATTACACGTATCACAAATGAATTGTATGCAATAGGAGTATCCGTAAATCTGAATGAAATGTATATTGGTACTTTTCATTCAATTTGTTTGAGAATTCTTAAAGATCATCTTGAATATACAAGGATTAAGAAAAATTATAGGATGCTAGATAATTTTGATCAGCAGTATATGGTGTTTCAAAAGATTAATAGATTTAGGAACTTGCCTTATTTTGATGTTATATTTGATAAAAAGCAAGGAGCTTGGAGACAAGCCGGAGAAATAGTTAAGTATGTTAATAATCTTGCTGAAGAATTGGTTGATATTGATAAAATGCAGGAAGACTCGGATGAACATATTGTGGCTGTTGCAAATATTATGAAACAGTACAATATCCTGATGGAAGATGAGAATTTAATTGATTTTTCAAGTATTCAAACAGAAGCATATAAATTATTGATCGAGGAACCAAGCATATTGGAAGAAATACAGCAGAAAATTAAATATGTGATGGTGGATGAATATCAGGATACAAATTACATACAGGAATTACTTGTGTTTTTGATTGCCGGAAAAAATAGAAATATATGTGTTGTGGGAGACGATGACCAAGGTTTGTATCGTTTTCGAGGAGCAACAATAAGAAATATATTGGAATTTCCAGGCCATTTTGCAGAAGGAGAATGTAAGCAGGTTAAACTTGTTACAAATTATCGTTCAGAGAGACAAATTATTGATTTTTACAATAAATGGATGAGCACAACAGATGGTAGGGCATATGATTTTATGTGGAAGAATTTTAGGTTTGAGAAGAAGATTGTTCCGCCGGAAGGGAAAAAGGATGCTAAAGTAGGTGTTATTAAATGTTCAGGAAAAGATTTGTTAGATGATTGGTATGAACAAGTGTATTCATTTATTACACAATTAAAAAGTAGTGGTGTACTAACTGATTACAATCAGATTGCAGTTCTTTGCAAGTCTGTAAAAGGGGATAAAATCATAGGTATGGTTGAATATCTTGAGGAACATGGTATTAAAGTTTATTCACCTCGTTCGGAAATGTTCTTTGAAAGAAAAGAGATAAAGCAGGTAATAGGGTGTATGATCTTATGTTTCCCAGAGTATGTTCGTAAGTTACAACAAAGAGATTTTTCGTATGATTTTGAAAATCTCTATAATTATTACGATACTCAATGTATAGCTGCTGCAAGAGAGCTTATTTTACAGTATAGAGATACATTGGGAAAATGGATTGCAGAGAAGATGCAGAAGCATGCTAATCTAAGAAAGGATAATGCAGATTACGCATTTACAGGATTACTGTATCAGTTATTACAGTTTGAACCATTTAGTACATACTTAGGGATAGATATGAAATCAGGGGTGATAGATGAAAGACCTGCAAGAAACTTATCAATTTTATCTTCAATTTTGGGAAAGTACGAATATCTACATAGGATAGATGTCTTCACGGAAAACAATATTGTAGAGTCAGTAGAACGTTTTTTTAATATGTATTTTCGCTTCTTATTTGATGGAGGAATTACAGAGTATGAAGATGATTCGGAGTATGCTCCGAGTGGGTGCGTTTCATTTATGACTATACATCAGTCAAAAGGAATGGAGTTTCCGATAGTGATTGTTGATTCATTAAATGGAACACCGAGAAGTAGTGGAAATCATTTGCTAGAAGAAATAGAAAATAAATATTTTCATAGAAAAGTTTTTGAGACAAGGGAAGATATAAAATTCTTTGATTTTTGGCGATTATATTATACGGCATTTTCAAGAGCACAAAATTTATTGGTACTCTCTTGTTGTGAAAAGAAAGGTCATGGAGCCACACAAAGCAAATATTTTGAAGAGTGCTATGAGAAGCTACCTGCTTATGAAGATGTAAATCTTTCAGAAATAAAGTTGGAAAAGGTAAAGCCTGTAAATATAAAGGATACATATTCTTTTACTTCTCACATCGCTCTGTATGAGAATTGTGCATTACAGTATAAATTTTTTAAAGAACTTGGATTTACGCAGGTAAGAGTAGGTGCAACACTCTTTGGAACTTTAGTGCACGAGACAATAGAAGACATTCATCGTGCAGCTATGCGTCATGAAGAACAGACAATAGTGCCGGAAACAATACGAGAGTGGTTTGATACAAATTATATGACATTATCGAAGTGTGAGCATTCTTATTTAGGACAACCGCAGATAGAAGCTGCGTATAAACAGGTTTTGGGGTATGTTGAGAGAAATCAGAGTGACTGGAGTCGAATTCAAGATGCAGAGGTGGAAGTAAGTTTAGTAAAGCCTGATTATATATTGCTTGGAAAGGTTGACCTTATCAGGGGCGAAGGTGATACAGTAGAGATTGTTGACTTTAAATCCGAGAAGAAACCAGATGTTTTAATTGAAACAGCGGAGATGAATCGTTATAGGAGACAGCTTGAAGTGTATGCTCATCTTATTGAGGAAAAGACAGGCAAAAAGGTAAGTAAAATGCATTTGTATTATACAGGTGAGGATAATGGTGTACCAACAGTAACATTTAATAAGTCAACGGAAATGATTGATAAAACAATAAAAGAATTTGATGAAGTGGTTGAAAAAATACAACATAAAGATTTTAGTGGCAGAGCTAAAGATAAAAATCTTTGTGCCAACTGTGATATGAGACATTACTGTAGAAGAAAAGGAGATTGCTAATGGATGGACAGATTTCATTTGAATTTGAACAAAGACAACCAATAAAAGGATATCCGGAGTTACATTGGACGGGGAAAAGGCCTTATACATCAACGCGGTATTATCCTGCACAGCTTAAGGAATCCTATGGAGAGCCTAAGGATGGTTGGATGAATAAGATATTTTGGGGAGATAATCTGCAAGTTATGAGTCATATGCTTAAAGAATACCGTGGAAAAATAGATTTGATATATATTGACCCTCCATTTGATAGTAAAGTTGACTATAAAAAGCAGATTAAAATAAAATCAAAAAAAATTGCAGGGGATATCTCGTCATTTGAAGAAAAACAGTATAGTGACATATGGACAAATGATGAATATTTACAATTTATGTATGAACGTTTAGTTATAATGAGAGAACTATTGAGTTCAACAGGCACAATTTATGTTCATTGTGATTATCATAAATCGATGTATATACGATGTATTTTAGATGAGATATTTGGATTTGATTGTATGAAAAATGAAATCACATGGCATTATGAAAAATGGACAGCACCATCAGGAGATAGTTTCCAAAAAAATCATGATACTATTTTTATGTATTCAAAAGGAAATAATAAATTTAATACAATTAAAGAAGTAACTGATAATTTGAAAAGTAAATATGAAAATGGTTATCTTATTGGTGGTGGATATGGATCAAATGGATTAGTAGTATATGATAAGAATAATCCCAAAGTAAAAGAAATGATAGCTTCAGGAAAGTATCAAGTTCATTATGCAGATATGGAGGGAAAACCTATAAGTGATGTATGGGATATTCCATTTATTAATCCTCAGGCAAAAGAAAGAACAGGGTATCCAACACAAAAACCGGAGAAATTACTAGAAAGAATTATTACGGCATCTACAGATCCGGGAGATTTGGTCTTTGATTGTTTTATGGGCTCAGGAACATTATGTGCGGTAGCAGGTATGTTGAATAGAAAATATATAGGCGCAGATATTAATTTAGGAGCAGTACAGGTTACTACAAAAAGATTATTAGGATTGCAAAATAATAATAATTTTGAGGTGTATAATGTGAATAACTATGATTTCTTTAGAAATCCAGTAGAGGCGAAAGAATTAATTATTGATGCATTAGGTATTCAAAAATTTGATTCATCAACAGTATATGATGGAGAATTAGATGGCTGGATGGTTAAAATCATGCCTACAAATCGTATTGCAACAAAGGCTGATTTAGAGGAACTCAAGGCTAATTTACCGTATCATACATTTGAAAAGCGCAAGGAAGAAAATCCGAATGGGGTGGTGGAGAAAATTAAGATTATTTGCATGGGACATGAAGCTGATTTGAAGGCATCGTTGGAACAGGAACTTTCTTCGTATAATTTGGAAATAGAGATAGTTGATATCCTTAGGGATAAGAAAGATTTACAATTTAAGAGGGAAGCAGATGCCAATGTTGTTAAAGAAAACAATCAGATTATAATAAAAGAATTTTATCCTATGAACCTTTTACAGAAATTAAGTATGCAGAAAGAATCTGTTGAAGATTGGAGGCAGTTGGTAGAATCTATCTATATTGATTGGAATTATGATGGTCAGACAATGAGACCGACAATTTGTGATATTCCGACAAAAGATGAGTTGGTATCTGGTATATATAAAATTCCAGATTCCGCAGGTAAAATTAAAATAAAGATAACAGACTTGTTATCTGAGTCACTTGAGCTGGAGGTATAGATATGGCAAAAGAAGTTGGAATGGAATTTGCCTTTTTTTGAGTTCCTTCGTTCATTTTATGTAGATAATAGAGGAATTATAAGAAATAGGTATCGTGAAATAACTAAGAAATATCTGGATTACAATGACAAGGAAAAGAACCCAGACGCATTTTTACGAACCCCACAGTTTGAAGCCTTAGAAATGTATGTGTTTGTAAAAGAATTTATGAATAATCAACAGATGTATCAGATGTTTGATGACTGGTCAAAGAGAAATGGTGTTTTTTCAGATAGGCGATTCTATGATGAAGCTGGGCAGATGACATTATATGATGTTTATTCACCAAAAACAGTATCATGATTACTTTTTACAAATAAAGAAATATGCGGAAGATTATCCAAATTATATTTTTGCATTAACTATGGGATTAGGTAAGACAATTCTCATGGCTACCTGTATTTTTTATGAGTTTCTTCTTTCTTCAAAATGGCCTCGAGATGATAAGTATTGTCATAATGCATTGGTTTTTGCACCGGACAAAACAGTATTACAATCGTTAAAAGAAATAGTAACTTTTGATAAGAGTAAGGTTGTACCTCCGGAATATATTGGTGTATTAGATGCGAATATTAAGGTATATTTTCTTGAAGATAGTGGAACCACATTAAATACATTAGATGGTTCCAAGTATAATATAATTATTTCTAATACACAGAAAATTATATTAAAGGCTCAGCATAAAGAAAAAAGTTCTGTAGACAAGTTGTTTAGTGATCAGGTACCGGGACAATCCGTATTGGATGATGTTCTTGGAATATTACAGGAAATCAGTAACAACGACGATTTGATGTCAAATCAACGTTTTGAGAAACTTACCAGGCTTTCACAAATGGGTATTTATGTAGATGAAGCACATCATATGTTTGGAGCAGACTTGGAGAAGGCTTTGCACGAAAATGGTAAGGGTACTAGCCTGCGCAATACTATAAATAAATTGTCTAAGGAATTATCTAAGCATGGAAGTAAAGTGGTTGCTTGTTATAATTTTACAGGAACACCATACGTCAATAATAAGATTCTTCCGGAAGTTATATATGCTTATGGATTGCAGGCGGCAATTAGAAATAATTTCTTAAAAGATACTAGTGTTATTGGTTATAGTAACGTAAAAAGCAAAGAATTCCTAAAAGCTGTTATTGTCGATTTCTGGGCAAAGTATGGTGGAAAAGAATATGAGGGATTAGCACCTAAAATGGCTATTTTTGGGGCAGAGATAGCAGAAGTTCGTGATGAAATCAGACCAGTTGTTGAAGAAGTACTATCTGAATTGGGAATACCTCTTGATAAAATTTTAGTTAATGTTGGAGACGAAAAGATTACTAAATCTGAAGACATAAGAGATTTTAACAATCTTGATATAGCTGGAACAGCAGGCAGTAAGAAGCAGTTTATATTGCTTGTTAATAAAGGTAGAGAGGGGTGGAACTGTAGATCATTATTTAGCGTGGCTCTTTTTAGAAGTCCAAAGTCAAAAGTTTTTGTGCTTCAAGCAACAATGAGATGCTTGAGAAAAATTACAGATGAACAACTAATGGCCACAGTGTACTTGTCAAAAGAGAATATGGATATATTGGATGATGAGCTTAAAAAGAATTTTAGAACTAGCATAGAGGAACTTGTAGTTAAGAAGGATAAAAAACGTAAGAAAGTTCCTGTACGTGTGAAAGAACCACCTAGAACATTGCGCATGAACAGATTGCATTATAAATATTCTTTGGAAACTAAGCATTATGATAGTAGATTATCGTTTGGTTTGAAAGAAATAGAAACAGAAAATTATGATGCAACAATGTATGTTAAAGAAGGACTTACAACTTCGTCTGTTGTGCGTGAAAGCAATATTAACTATATGGTTAGTAAATTAGCGTATACTGAGATAACGTTGGTGGCAGAAGTAGCAAAATATTTTCCTGATATCAGATGCACAGAAGTTGCTAGGATACTGAGGAAATCAGAAGAAGGTATTGATAAAATATTAGTAGCTGTCAATGAACATAATGATATTATTTATGATAAAATTGTGCCAACCATATTTGAGGCATTATACCGGGTTAACAAAGAGATTGTAAAAGAAAATGTTGATGTTAAATTACTTAAGAAGCCTAAAGAAGGTGGATATTATGAGTTTAGTGGAAATGAGGATTTGATTATAATGCAGAATTCAGAGGATTCTGTTGTTGTGAAAAATAAAGACAAGAGTTTTCACGCAGATACTTATGTTTTTGATTCGAAGCCTGAGTTACAATTATTTTTACAGTTGCTTGCAAATGAGCACGTAAAAAAAGCTTATTTCACTGGAATGTTTACTGCTGACCAGACAGATTTTTATGTTCCATATATTGATCCGGAATCTAATAGATTAAGGAAGTATTATCCAGATTTCTTAGTAAAAATGGACGATGGAAGTTATTTGATTTTGGAAGTAAAAGGTGACAATATGATAGATGATCCGGTAGTGAAGGCGAAAGGAGCAGCGGCTGAGGAGGTTGCAGTAGAGAGTTCAATGAAATACGAAATGCTTAAAGGAACAGACATTATGGAAGGAAAAGCAAAGTTTTAGCTTAAACGGGTCTCATTCAACCTGAATGGCGGATAGTAATTAAAGATGATATTAATATGGGAAAATCAGGGATAATAAAAGATTTTGTTTTGCCACAAGAAATATATATTGGATGTAGACAGCAGGAAACAGTCGCTGAGAATAACAATAATCGTATGTTACATAATAAAAAAGAGAATGAGATGTATGCTGATCTAGATGAGATACTTCAATGGGCGGAGAATAACTATATTGATGTATATATGCCAATAATAAGTAGAAAAGAATATAAAATGATGGATAGAGCGTTACGATTGATTTAGCAAGTTTTAGCAGAGGTGGCTATATGTCAGATTTTGAAGAAAAATATGATTATCAGGAAATTATGGTAGAAGATATTTCGCAGATATATCAAATTGCAAATGATTATAATTCGTTCTATGATTTACCAAGATCAGGTAGAGGTGACCCAGGTGATGAACGAACTTACTTACAGGCATTTTATAGAGGACAAAGCGATTCTTCTTGGAAAATCACTCCAAGTATATGCAGAGATACATCTGTGGATGAGAGTATATCGGAATCTGGAGATTTACTATTTGAAGTAATGGCATATAATCAGCATTATATACATGCTACAAGATTAATTGACTTTACAATGGATATAAATGTAGCATTGTTTTTTGCTTGTTGTGAAAATATTGAAAAAGATGCGGCTATATTTATATGGTCATATTCTCCGTATGATCCTAAATGGACAAGAATAAAGATACAGTGTGAACTTGTTAATGTTAAAAAGCAACGTATAAGTGTAAGTGAATATGCAGAGATACTTTTGCAGAAATATCCGGAATTGAAAGACAATTATACTTATAAAAAGGATTTCTATACGGATTTAGTTTCTTATTTGGACCATGGCTTTATGATTATGCAACCACGTAATCCGTATTTGGAAAATATGAGAATACAAAGACAAAAAGGGTGTTTATATGTTTGTGGTGTGAAATTTGAAACTCCGATTGATAAAATGAGAACAAGTGTTAATGCGGGGAATAATATATTGTGCCCGCATGAGCCGGAAGCTCCTAAAGAATTGGCCGGAGGTAATTTTTTGGTAAAGGTGGTCATTCCTGCAAGATTAAAAAATGTGATAATGAAACAATTGGAAGAAAAGGGAATTACAAAAGAAGCTTTGTTACCCATGTGATGTAAATAGGCACTTGTTTAATGTAGAAGGATGGTGAGAACTATGGATATAAAGCAGCTAATCGGCGAAACCACAGATTACGATAAAAAGGTTGCACTTGAGACAAAGAAACCCAAAAGCTGGTGCAAGAGTATAAGTGCATTTGCAAATTGCTATGGTGGTAAGCTGGTATTTGGTGTGGCAAATGATGATGCGTTGGTTGGTCTTTCGGATGCTGAAGGAGATGCAGAAAAAATTAGTGAGATAATTAAAACACACCTTAATCCGATACCAGAGTTTAAGCTTTCATTTGAAAAGATAATGACAAGACATTCGTTATTGTAGAAGTTATGAAAGGGCAGCAGACTCCATACTATTATGAGGGTGATGGGCAACTTATTGCATTTATGCGTATAGGAAATGAAAGTGTTCCGGCGACACCTTCGCAGTTAAGAGAGTTGGTACTTCGCGGAAGTGGTGAAAGTTATGATAGTCTGAAGTCAAGATATGATTTTAACAATATGTCCTTTACAAAATTAAAATCAGTATATAAACAGAGAACGGGGAATACATTTGAAGATACAGATTATGAATCTTTTGGGCTGATTGATGAAAAAGGAAATCTAACGAATGCTGGAGCACTTTTGGCAGATGAATCACCGGTACGTCATTCCAGATTGTTTTGTACAAGATGGAATGGACTTACTAAAGCATCAGGAATAGTGGATGCACTTGATGATAAGGAATATACTGGCAGTCTTGTCACATTGTTGCAGGCAGGAACTGATTTTGTGAGAAATAATTCCAAGAAAGCATGGCGTAAGGTTGGTGACGGCAGAATTGAAATGCCTGATTATCCGGATAGAGCAGTGCTTGAAGGTGTAGTAAATGCATTGATTCATAGAAATTATCTGGAGATAGGTAGTGAAGTCCATATAGATATGTTCGATGATAGAATTGAAATATATTCACCCGGTGGAATGGTAAGTGGAATATCTCTTGAGGGGAAAAATCTATTGAAAATTCCGTCAAAGCGAAGAAATCCGATATTAGCTGATATATTCAGCCGTTTAAAATATATGGAGCGTAGAGGTAGTGGATTTAAGAAGATATTGGCAGATTATGAGGGACAAGTAGAATTTGATGAGACCAAGATGCCAGTCTTTGATGCAGATAATGATGATTTTACATTGACTTTGTATAATCTGAATTATGGCACTAATTATGCAACACAGGTGAATGAAAATGTCATAGAAAATGTCATAGAAAATGTCATAGAAATTTCGGAAGAAAAAATGAAGCAGTTAATGCCAGAGTATTCTAAGAAGAAGCTTACTAAAGCATGTGACATCCTAAAAATGATTTCCGAAAATCCGAATATTTCTATTGATGAATTAAGAATAGCCTTAGATGTCACAGATAGAACAATTGCTAGATATATATCAGAATTAAAGGATAAAGGTATCATAGAACGAAAAGGTCCAGATAATGGTGGTAAATGGAAAATTAAGTAAGTGAATGACAGTAAATATGGCACTCAATGTGACACCCAAACTTTTACTCAAGAATATTCCGAAGTTAGTCTCAATGAAGTCTCACGAGATTTGAGACTAAGTGAGACTCTATGATATAGCAAAACGCGATAAAACCGGGATTTGCAGGTAAATTATAAAAGTTGTAGTCTCAAGACAGTCTCATTTATGAAATCGTTTGTTGAGACTAACATGAGACTGAGGAGGTTCAAAAATCATGGACATAAGTAAAAAAGATTGGAAGCTATTTCGAGAAAAATTATCAGACTGGCAGGAAATTATATGGAAGTCTTGTAAAGAGTATGCAAATTTTCTGTAATGATAGATAAAAAGCCT
>ENA-OQIA01000087-OQIA01000087.1-human-gut-metagenome-genome-assembly--contig:-NODE-87-length-20491-cov-4.090159_pt1 | contig 20491 bp, 25 predicted proteins | sample MGYA00242571_ERZ504735 | MGnify/ENA primary metagenome ERZ504735 (study PRJEB26092, sample SAMD00036442) | human gut metagenome | host: Homo sapiens | study: EMG produced TPA metagenomics assembly of...
TGTTAGCAGTAAAAAATTACAAATTCTGGTTCTGCACCGCTCACAGACTGTACCGTAGACCTGTAGTGCCTTGCAAATGTTGCAGCACATTCAAAGGAGATTGTAGCCAAATTAAATGAGTCAGGAAAGCTTCCGTTTGAGGTAGTATGGAAGCCAACACTTATCACAAATGAGCTCATCAGAAGAACCTTCAACGAGGCCAATACAGATGATGAGTGCGCCGGTGTTATCGTATGGTGCCATACATTCTCACCTGCAAAGTCATGGATTTTAGGACTCAAGGAGCTTAGAAAGCCGTTACTTCATTTACATACACAGTACAATGAGGAGATTCCATACGATTCGATTGATATGGACTTCATGAATGAGAATCAGGCAGCTCACGGTGACAGAGAGTGGGGACACATTGTCACACGTATGGGCATCGAGAGAAAGGTCGTTGTGGGACACTGGTCAGATCCTGTAGTACAGGAAAAGATTGCATCATGGCAGCGTGTAGCAGTCGGTGTGGTAGAGAGCAGCCACATCCGTGTAATGCGTGTAGCCGACAATATGAGAAATGTTGCTGTTACAGAGGGTGACAAGGTAGAGGCTCAGATTAAGTTTGGCTGGGAAGTGGATGCTTACCCTGTAAATGAAATTGCAGAGTCTGTTGCAGCAGTTTCACAGTCAGATACAAACGCACTCGTAGATGAGTATTATGACAAATACGATATCCTGCTTGAGGGAAGAGATCCTGAGGAGTTCAAGAAGCATGTAGCGGTACAGGCACAGATTGAGCTTGGATTTGAGAGATTCCTTGAGGAGAAGAATTATCAGGCAATCGTAACACACTTTGGTGATCTTGGCGCATTAAAGCAGCTTCCGGGACTTGCAATCCAGCGTCTCATGGAAAAGGGCTATGGTTTTGGAGCTGAGGGAGACTGGAAGGTTGCAGCAATGGTTCGTCTCATGAAGATCATGACAGCAGGAAAGAAGGATGCCAAGGGTACATCAATGCTCGAGGACTACACCTACAATCTCATGAAGGGCAAAGAGGGAATACTCGAGGCTCATATGCTTGAGATTTGTCCATCAATCGCAGACGGTCCTATAAGCATCAAGTGCCAGCCGCTTACAATGGGTGACAGAGAGGATCCGGCAAGACTTGTATTTACATCAAAGGAGGGCACCGGTATCGCCACATCACTTGTTGATCTTGGCGATCGTTTCCGTCTCATTATCAATACAGTTGACTGCAAGAAGACAGAGAAGCCTATGCCAAAGCTTCCTGTAGCAACAAACTTCTGGACACCACAGCCTGACCTTTACACAGGTGCAGAGGCATGGATACTTGCAGGAGGAGCACATCATACAGCGTTCACATATGACCTTACTGCTGAGCAGATGGGCGAGTGGGCAGCCATGATGGGTATTGAGGCTGTATTTATCGACAATGATACAACCATCAGAAACTTCAAGAAGGATCTTATGCTTGGAAATATTTTCTACAAGTAGAATATAGTTACACTTAATAATTGAAATCCCGGGTTGTCTGTCACACTAAGGTTTGTACGGACAACCCGGTTTTTTGTCGGTTGTGAATGATACAAAAATGCAGTTACTTTCCTTGTATTTATAACTGTTTAATGTTACTATAATTTTATCAGAAAACAGGCAGAAGGAGTGTGCATATTATGGCATTAAACATTCCGGTAGGAATCTCGAATTTCACAGAAATAAGATCGAATAATTATTATTATGTTGATAAAACCAATCTGATATATGAGCTTTTACAGTCACCTGGGACGGAGGTTATTATGATTACCAGACCGCGCAGGTTTGGAAAGACACTGGCTATGAGTATGCTTGAGAGTTTTTTTGATATAAGAAAAGCTTCAAAAGTGTTATTTGAGGGTCTTGATATTATGTCGCATCAGAGTCTGTGTGAAGAATGGATGAATAAATGGCCTGTAATTTTTGTGTCATTCCGTCAGGTAGATGGTCTGGATTTTGACAGTGCATGTGCGATGCTTTCTTCTGTTATCGCAGAGCTTTTTAATGAGCATTTATATCTGCTTGATGATGAGAGGATTACTGAATACCAGAGAAAGACATTTAGAAATATTGCTGCAGGAGAGGCAACGCAGACCGAGCTTAAGAACAGCTTACGGCTTCTTACAACGCTCATGAATTTGTATTATGACAGACAGGTCATTTTACTTATTGATGAATATGATGTGCCGATTGCAAAGGCAAATGCAGGCGGTTATTACAGACAGATGCTTGATATGATGAAGGGTCTTATGCAGGCATTGAAGGATAATTGCGCCTTAAAATTTGCTGTTGTAACAGGCTGTCTTAAGATTGCGAAGGAAAGTATTTTTAACGGGAACGAATAATTTTGTTTCGGATTCTGTTGCAGACTCACGGCTTACCGAGTATTTTTGGATTTGTTCAGAGTGAGGTTGATGAGATATTAAAGGATGCTCATATTTTAAATCAGTCGGAAAATATAAGAAAATGGTATGATGGATATCATTTTGGAGATGTGGATGTCTATTGTCCGTGGGATGTGATGAATTATGTGCTTGATTTACAGCGCAAGCCTGATGCAAAACCACTTAGCTATTGGAGAAATACAAGTGATAATGCAATTATCAGATCATTTATCGACTATGCAGGAAGCAGTATTACTCAAAAGCTTGAGACACTTCTTTCAGGAGGATATATCGTTCAGCAGGTTGATGAAAATCTGACATATGACTATCTTCATTCATCAGAAGAGAACCTGTGGAGCATTTTGTATCTGACCGGATATCTGACAAGTGTCCGGGCTGACGAGCTGGAAAATCCGCTGCCCGATAGGTTTACTGCTCTGACAATACCAAACGAGGAAATCAAAGAAATTTATGAGACAACGGTCATCAGATGGTTTGATGAGAGTGCGCCAAAATGGAACAGAAGTGCATTGTTTGATGCTGTCTGGAAAGGAAATATACAGGAGCTTCAAGGCGAATTAAACAGACTTTTACGCAGAACCATCAGCTATCATGATTACAAAGAGGATTTTTACCATGCATTTCTGGCAGGGATTTTTGCCGGAGCAGGCTATATGGTGGAGTCAAATAAGGAGTATGGCGATGGCAGAAGTGATGTGGTGGTGAAGGACCAGATAAATGGCAGAGTAGCAGTGTTTGAAGCAAAATACACAAGACAGCTTGAAAAGCTTGAGTGTAAGTGTGATGAAGCTTTAAATCAGATAGAGAATCAGATGTATGCAAAGCAGCTTGAAGAGGATTATGATGAGGTGCTCTGCTATGGAATCGCTTTCTTTAAGAAGCGGTGTATGGTGAAAAATAATAATTAAAAATGAGGAAAAGCCGCTGCGTGTATGCAGCGGCTTTTTGTGTGGCTTACTATATGTTTAATGAATAAGACTCTCTTATAGTGCTTCCTGAAGTATCTTCACATCCCACTTATTCATCACATCTCCCTCTTTAGCTGCTTCTCCGGTGATCAGGTCAACCATTCCTGCAAGGCTTGCAGGGAGAGTCTGCTTTTCATCAGTGAAATTCATCACAAAGTAAAAGCGAGTATTTTCGCTCTCGCGGCATGTGATTTCAAGACCTGTCTCTTCAGCAATGACACCTGATACAGACACTTCATTTGTGGCTTCATCAAGCACCCTTGCAAGTCCGGCTGCCTCAAGCTGTGTGGCAACATAGTATACATGGCCTTTTCCGTAGATGTTCTTTGTGACAGCAGGCATTCCTGCATAGAAATCGCTTTCATATGTGGCGAGTACTTCTGCACCTTCCGGGTGCATCAGGTCGCACAGCAGATTGCATTTATATTCTTTTCCATCCGAAAAGCTTACAGTGTTTGACTGCTCCGGTGCGAGCGCGTCAATCTCCTCAACCCAGACACCTGCCATCTCGCGAAGCGGTCCCGGATATCCGCCCAGATGCACGTTGTCAGACTGGTCCACAATACCACTCATAAATGTTGTGATGAGAGTACCGCCGTTTTTCACAAACTGCTCAAGCTTTTCCTTCATGCCTTCCTTTACCATGTACAGAACAGGTGCGGCAATCACCTTATATTTTGAAAAATCACCGTCAACCGGAATCATATCGACTGAGATATTTTTGTTGTAAAAATACTCATAATAGTGGTGAATCTGGTCAACATATTTAAGGTCCTGTGTAGGTCCGCTTGTGTACTCAAGTGCCCAGTAATTGTCCCAGTCGAAGATGATTCCCACATCTGATTTATTACGTGTGCCAAGTGTTCTTGTGCCGAAGCTTTCAAGCTCCCTTCCAAGCTGTGCAGTCTCCTTAAATACCCTTGTGTCGTTTGTTCCGACATGTGCTATTACAGCACCGTGGAATTTCTCGCAGCCACCCTTGCTTCGTCTGAGCTGGAAGAACTGGATAGTGTCTGCACCGTGGGCTATGGTCTGATAGCTCTGTGCACGCATCTGTCCCGGACGCTTCAATGAATTGTAGTGCTGCCAGTTCTGCTGGCTTGGAGTCTGCTCCATGAGCATGAATGGCTCATCCTTAAGACCTCGCATCAAATCGTGAGTCATCGCAACCATGCTCCATGGTGTGTCGTATGCAGGGTAATTATCCCACGACACGATATCCATCTCCTTAGCCCACTTGAAATAGTCAAGGCCCTTGAAGGTACCCATAAGGTTTGTTGTGACAAGCGCATCAGGAATGATAGATTTAACGGCATCGCGCTCCAGCTTATAGCAGTTCAGCAAGCTGTCAGAGTAAAAACGTCTGTAGTCTGTTGATATTCCGGCAAAGCTTGTCATGCCACCCCAGGCCTCCTCGCTGAGCTCGTTAGGTACGACTATCTCATCCCAGTCATAGAAGGTGTGTCCCCAGAACTCTGTGTTCCAGGCATCGTTTACAGCATCAATGGTCTTGTACTTATCCTTGAGCCATACACGAAACTGCTTCTGGCAGTTGTCACAGTAGCAGTATCCGCCGTACTCGTTATTGATGTGCCATACAGAAATATTTTTATTGCTGCTATAGCGTTTTGCAAGCTCTGTCGCAAGAGCCTTTGCGTACTTCTGATACACCAGGGAGTTTGGACAGAAATTGTGTCTGGCTCCAAATTTATGATGGCGTCCCTCGGAGTCGGTGCTCATTGTCTCAGGATATTTTTTGACCATCCATGCAGGCAGTGCCGCTGTGGATGTTGCCATGACGATGTCGTAGTTTTCGTTTGAGAGCATATCAACTATCTCGTCAAGCTCTGTGAAATTATACTCATTCTCAGACGGCTGTATTTTAGCCCATGAAAAAACGTTGATTGTGGCACTGTTGATATGGGCATCCTTAAAGTATGCCATGTCCTGCTCCCAGACCTCCTTAGGCCACTGGTTTGGATTGTAATCTCCTCCGAAAAGGATTCTTTTGAATTTTGACTGCATTTTTTCCTCCGTTATGGTATTAACCCCAATATTATGATATGAGGGTCAAAAGGTATTTTGCCCCTCATTTATGATTAATCAGATTACTACATGCTACGCATTCCCGTAATCTGACTACACCTCGAAATCCGCTAATTTCCTGCGTCCCCGCAGCAAATTGCTACTTTCTCGGTGTAGTGCGGGTCACTAAGGTATACATCGAATTGCATGCAAGCATGCATCGATGATACCTTTTGACCCTTTAATCATATTATGATATTCTTAAACTATAAGTGTGTTCCTTATGCACTAATCATATAATAGATTCACGGAAAATAGTATAACATCATAAACCAAATTATATAACATTCTGAAACTAAACCGTTTTTGAAAGGAGAAAGCATGCCTATTTATTTTGGAAGCAATTTCGCAAGAGAACCGTTTCAATTCGACTCTGTCGGTAATGACTGGGAGCAGGAAAGCGTTACCCGCCCGGAGGGGTATCCGCTGTACCATTATTTACAGACGAAGGAGGGTGTGGGTGAGGTAACGGTATACAGCAGAAATCAGGCTGTTTCAGACAATATTTTGTCAAACAGTCATACGATTGAGTTGCAAAAAGGGCAAGGGATTCTTATTGCTCCAAACGTGCCGCACTCCTATCACAATAAAAACATCTCATCCGGCAATAGCCTGCCCTGGAAAACAGAGTTTGCCACTTTTACAGGGACAATGGCGGCAGCCTTCAGGGAAATGTTTGATGAAAAGGAATACCGGCTGATTGATGAGAATAAGGGGATGGAGGTGTCGGAAGCGATTAACAGGGCAGTGGAAGACTTTAAGGAACGTTCCAGTGATACGCAAATGCTCTCACTCGACTGTTATGGCATCATGCTTTTGCTCTCAGACCAGTCTAATCACACACACGATAATGATGACCAAAGCTATGTGCGTTTTATAAAGCCTGTTATAGATACTATAGAAGAAAGCTACATGGACGATATCAGCGCCAAGGAGCTTGCCGATCGTGTATTTGTATCGCAGCAATATCTATCGCGTGTTTTTACGGAGTTTATGAACTGCTCGGTGTATGAGTACCTGACAAACTACCGTATCAATAAAGCCAAGGAATTACTGCTTATAAACAGCAGGCGCAAGGTGCAGGATATAGCATCTGATGTGGGATACTCAGATGCCAGCCATTTTATCGTCATGTTCAAGAAACTTACAGGGATGACACCGGCGCAGTTTCGGAAGCTGCATATATAAGAGGATGCAACTGTTTCTTGTATTAATAGGGTTTGATGTTAAGATATATTTATCAGAAATATGGTGCGAAAATGAATAGCTACAATTGTTTTATAAGAATTAGGAAGTGATAATATGAGTGATAGAAACCGGATATTATGTGAGTTCAGAAATAAGACAAAAAGCATTATGGGTGATTCGTTAAAGCAGATGATATTATATGGTTCATATGCAAGAGGAGATTATGGAGATAATTCAGATATGGATATAATGGTTTTGACGGAGCTGACGGATGATAGGATTATACAGATAGAGGATGAAATATTTGATGCAGCTTATGATATTGAACTTGAGTATGGTGTGCCGATAAGTGTGAATATTAAAAATGAAAAACACTTTAAAAATTGGGTAAACAGCTTGCCGTATTATTCAAATATACAAAAGGAGGGAATTATTATTGCTTGAGGAAAATTGTATTAGTTTAGCAAATATAGAATGGAAACGTCAATGGAAACTTTAAATGTTGCCAGGGAGTGTTTAGAAAACAAACATTTTTAAAGATTACAGGAGTTCGCTCCACTATTAGAGGTACAAAACAAGTTCAGTCCATACAGAAATGCGCAAAAAAGGCAATCACATAAAAAGTTCGTGATTGCCTAATTTTTTAGCGTTTACTGTTTTAAGGTTATGATTGTATGGAAAGTACCGGAATCATTATCATAATACATTTGCAAATTTCCGTGATATTGTTTCACGACTTTTTTAATACTCTTGATTCCGAAGCCATGTCTGCCTTTGTTTGATTTATGAGATACAGGAACTCCATCCTGATCGTACACAGGTGTGTTTCGGCAGGAATTTATGAGTATGATAATAATAAAAGGTGAATTTTCCTTTTTTCTACGGTAAGCTCAATATAAGAATCAGGGATGTTATCTGCTGATTCCACTGCATTATCCAATAAGTTACAGAATAACGATGTCAAATCGTGCTGGTAAATATTTTGAACAGTATCACTTCTGATATCAGTATGAAAAACAATGTGCTTCTCGTTGCATTGCCGTTGATAGCGGCAGAGAATTGCATTCAGCATTTCATTATTGCAGATTTTTGAGGTTTCTTTTAAGTCAGAAGATTCCAAAAGCTGTTGTATATAAGCATTTATTTTATCAGAATCATTTTTTTCATTGAGTAATTTGATAGATTGAAGATGTTTTTTATATCATGGATCAGAATACTTTGATTTTCATTTTGCGAAAGCATCATTTCATAGTATTGGGCGGAATCCGATTCTTTCTGGAGCAACAACTGCATATCGGTATATTCCTGTGATTTTTTCTGATTATATTGGTTGATGCCAAATACAAGCAGATTGACCATCAGCAAAAAAACAGCACAGATTGTTACCATAAAATCAACAGGTTGGGCAAAGGCTGATGTTTCACCAATAGCAAGAAAAGTAAACATAATAAAAACAGACGAAACCGGAATTAGCATTAAAAGAAGTCCTGAGCGATCGTACTGTTCCTGATTTATATTTTTTTCCTTTGAGCAGATGAATTAATAAATAGATGACTGCAAAAAATAAAATCTTGCTAAAAAACCGTATAAAAAATAAGTCCGGCATCTGTTTCTAAGACAAAATGCGGAAAAAAACCTTGATATAATTCCGAAAACTGCAAGTTCAGATAGTCCCATAATTGCTGTAAGTATGGCGGAATGGAATAGTGCCAATAACAACTTGAGCTTAAACAACATATAAAGAAAAATAGTGTTAATCACAAAAAAAACTGATGGCATTAAGCCCTGTTTGTCCTAGCAGGGAAATAAGAAACAATATAGCATAAAAAGCACTCAATAGTGCCAGTTTTATTTTATTGCTATAAGAAGAGGTAAAAAGGCTGGAGGCGTATTGCCATAATATAACCGCTTCTGTAAAAAAGCTAAAAAAAAGTAAAATGATATGTTCCATCTATTTTTACCTCATACTTTCCAGATATAGTAGATAAGCATTTTTAAATGAACTGTATTTCCTGCGTGTCAGGTAGGCGGTAATCTGCTGATTCGATAAATGTATGGTTGAATGATCAAAGTCTACAATATGTTCGAAATTAACAATAAAGCTTCTGTGTGTTTGGAAAAAGCTGTTTTTGGGGAGATGTTCCAGCCAGTAGTCCATATTATGAATGGAGTCAAAATCCTGCCGGGCAGTATGTACAATTACTTTTCGTTCCTGTGCTTCTATGGCAATGATTTGAGAAGCGGGAAACGAATACACACCCTGTTTAGTTTCAACAGGAATTTTGGTAGTAATGGAATTGTAATATGTTAAGGCATCTTTCATATTTCGGAAAAAACGCTGTTTGTCCAAAGGCTTGGAAAGATAGCGGAATACATGAAAACGCATTGCCTCATCCAGATATTCGGAATATGAGGTCACCACAAAAATAAGGACATTTTTGTTTGCTTTTTTTAATTCATTTCCTACATAAATTCCATTCATACCGGGCATTTCAATATCCAGAAAAACAATATCTTTTTCGTTTTTATCAGCCAATAAAGATTCGCCACTGGTAAAGGAAACTAATTCGGGACATTTTAAATGGTTTGATTCAAAGTAGGATTCAATATATTTCTGTAATTGTTCTATTATCAGAGTATCGTCATCACAAATTAAAATACGCATTTTTGCACCTGGCTTTCTAATGAATGTATATTTACATACATCTTATCATATAGAATTTCCAAATGCAAAAAATGCGTATGAAAAGACATTTTAATTACAATTTTGGTTCATTATGTGTTTTGTTATTTCGTTTTACAAGCAGTTCGATAAAGTCTCCGGCAAGTTCTATGTCGGATTGATTACATAACCGTAGTTTATCAATAATATCCTGTGGAATATTATAAGCATGCATGCTGCCGAGCAGAAGGTAGTCTGGTGTAACATTGAGTAGATCACAAATCCGGATGAAAATATCCAGACTTGGTTTTTGCCTTCCGTTTTCGATTGATGACATATGGTTATTGGATATATTTAATTTTTCGGCAAGTTCTGCCTGTTTTATTCGTAATTCTTTTCTGCGTATTTTGATGCGGTTTCCCATACCTTCATATTGAAATTCTATTTATTCCACCTTCTTTCAGTAGAATTTTACCAATAGAACTAAATAAAAAGAAGAATGTAACAAAGAACTATTCTGCCACATATTGAATAAAGTATAATTTATATATAAATAATTCTGTATCACATATTATTTTTACGCGGAAAATAGGAAGATTATTCCAAAATTGAAGAGAATCATTCCGTTCATTCCGAAGGGCTCGTTTATTTGATTAAAGTGGTATATGATTGTTTATGTGAAAATCAATGATAATCTTTAGGAAGGAGAGAGGACATTATGAAGAAACGGGTAACTAAATCGGTTGCAAAAGGGATGAAAGCAGCATTAGATGTTGTGCTACAGACTGAAGCTAACACAGCTTCTTGTATTATTATGTATCAGCCTAAGGCACCGAAAGAATTAATGAATTACAGGAGAAACAAGTAATGGAAAAATGTACAGATACAGTAGTTGATTGGATGATCCGGTGTAATGTGATAAATGAAGCAGATAAGGAACTTTACAAGTATGCATTACATAGCTTGCTGCTATTGGTATCACCACTTATCCTAGCTGGAGGTATTGGCTTTGGGTTGGGAAGCGTAAAACACGGAGTTGCTCTTATTTTTCCGTTTATGTTTCTGAGAAAATTTAGCGGTGGTTATCATGCAAAAAAATTGCACACTTGTATTATGGGGTCTGGTTTTCTACTGTTTTTGTGCATAATGGTATCAATGCATATGCAATGCGATTGGAAGTTGGCAATAGCTACAGGTATTGCATCTGTGAGCCTGATTGCATTTAGTCCAATAGACAGTGAAAACAGAAGACTTGATACTGACGAGAAAAGGACATATAAAAAATAACAGTATTTTGTGTGATATTTTTCGGACTGTTAGATATAGTTTTATTCTTGTTAGGAAAGTACATCTATACAATCTGTTTTTCTGTTGGAATATTATTGACAGCAGGTTTACAAGCACCTTACATCGTAAAGAAAATGCGTAAATCGACCAAAAATGGACTGTAAATGTCGTTTGGTGCAATAGGGGTTGAAATCATGGCAAAAATAAAGATAATGAGAGTTGTCATTGGTTTCACAAAAAAGAAAAAGGAAAGAGGTAATAATCATGTTAAAAAGAAATTAGTTCAGGTAACAGCAGCAGCAATGGCAGCAACCATGTTATTCTCAGTACCGGCAATGGCAAAGAAAAATTTCTTTTCATTTAACGTAAAAACTTCAGTTAATGACGGAGAAGCTTTTTCAGCTGGTAATCCTAAAAATGATGCGGAAAGACAAGCTTACGTTGTAACTCAGGACAGTAACATCATAAGCACAGATGCGTTTTATTATGCCGTATTTAACTATCCGAAAGATACAGCTCGGTATCAGTATGCTTATCATACAAAAATGAGTTCAAGAACTGGCACAGTTCATCCACAGTATTATAAATCAGTTACTGCAGGGCAGACAATGTATTTACAGGCAGATACGGACAAATATATCGTTTGGGCAGATGGATACTGGTTCTCATAATAATGGATTACATGTGCAGCAAAATATCATTTAACAAGCAATCGTACAATAATTATGTAGCATAATTGCGTAAACAAGGGGGATACAAAATTTTTAAATTGGTTTTCCCCTTTAATTGAAAGGAGAAGAGGATTAGTGAAAAAGAAAATAAGAAAAATTGGGATGTTAAGTAGTATAGCATTGATGATATGTTTGGGGGTGACCGGATGTTATCCGGACGGAAAAGTATCATTGGAAGAAAAAAAAGAAACAGATAGTAACCAGATTAATATTGATGAAAATGCTTCGCATATTGAAGGCAAATTGGATGAGGGATTATTTGTGAATGCCCAAACAGACATAAAATCTGATGCGGATTGGCATGATAATAATGTGATTTTAAAAAGCTGGGATGTAGACAAAGTGAGTAATGTTTTTGGAAATGGAAGAAATATTTCTGAAAATAAAACCATGCCTAATATGCATAATGATAATTTGAATGATAATTATATATATTGGGATGACGGAAGTTCGATTGTTATACAGAACGGCAATTTACAATATAATACGAAAACAGAATTAGAGTACTCATATTTAGGATATTTATATGGAACCATGCCATATCTTACAGATGAAACTACAGAAAAATTTCCTGAAACAGAGATTTCAGGTATTGATAAAGAAGCGGCTATTGAACAGGTGAAAAGTATTCTGGATGAAATTGGTGTAGAAGTTTCTAAACCCAGAGTGTATTCTCTGACATATGAGAAGTTGGAAGAAAATACTGATTATTCACAAACTGATCCAAATGGAAATGCACCTCATCAGTGGACAAAGGAAGATGCGGCGTATGCCATAGTCTTTAAAGGCACAATAGATACGCTGCCGATAACGGAAGTTGGATATAGAAGTGGACCGGCTGCAGGAGAAAGGATTGTGGGAATTGTGGGAAAACAAGGACTCATAGCTTTTCATGCACTTAATATATATGAACTCGAAACAGAAAATGAACTTTCAGATGAAATATTGACCACACAAACAGTTTTGGAAAATATCCAACAAAAAGTTCAGAAATATTATGATTACTGATAAAGTTGAAATCGAAAAAATTAATTTAGAGTATGTTCCGGTATTAAAAAATGTTGAAAAAGGGAGTATGAGTTAAAACCTATGTTTGTATGTATGGCAAGGCAAAATATTGAACATTCGACAGATAAGGAAGACAATGGTCTGATAGGAGACAGCAGTATTTTTCCAATAATTTTTGACGCTCAAACCGGAATGGAAATTCAGATAGGAGGTACATATTGATTCTACAACAATTGAAAGCAGATTACAAAAGAATATTCAGTTCACCTAAAATGTATTTATCAATATTAGGAGTTGTGCTTTTGTGTTATATAAGTACAGAAAAATATATACATGGCAGTGTAGATATATATTACATATTGGATATTTTAATTGGGTTGAGCGTTTTCAAAAAATTGATAATTATTTTTTCGGCGCTGCCTTGTGAGACAGGTTTTTATGACGATTGGAAACATCAATATATAAAAAATATAGTCATTCGAACGGGAAGAAGAAATTATATTATATCCAAAATCGTGGTGTGCGTATCAATTTCTTTTCTGGTAGTTTTCTTGGGAATTTTGATTTTCATAGGTCTATTAATTGGTATGGGATTCGATTATAGCGGAATAAACGGAATGGGTTTAGATGAGAATATGCCATATGGCATTTTTCTATATCAAAAGCCATTTTTATATGTATGTTGTATCGTCAGTATTTATGCAGCATCAATGGCAGTTTGGGTAATGAGTGGATTAATGATTTCATCATATATTCCTAATAGTTTTGTTGCAATATGTTCACCGCTCATTTTTAGTTATTTATTAGAAGAGATAACGGGTCTTTTACCGCCATATTTTAATATGTATCTGTTGGCGAAAGCAAGTAATGTATTGGGGAAAAATGCAACGTATAGCTATTTGTATACGATATTCATATTTACAGTACTTATATTAGGCCAGGGTTTGATTTTCGCAAAACGGGTAAAAAGGAGGTTAGGGAATGAAATCAGTTAAAATTTCTTTGATTGTTGCAATACAAAATATTAGAAAATGGAGAACAAATTATCGGATTTGGATATTAGTGATATTAACTATGATATTTGTTCAATGTTATACAAAGGAGATTTCAACAAATGCATTGGCTATGGGGATGAAAAGCTCACCTTGGCTATATCCATTTTTGTATACAGATCGCTATATACGAATCCTTTTTATGTTGCCGTTGATATTTATATATTGTGACGCTCCTTTTATAGATAAGAATCAGATATATATATTAATGAGATGTAAGAGAAAATTATGGAGCATTGGTCAAATTATTTATATTTTTATGACATCAGCAATGTTATTTTTCTTTAATAGCAGCTATGACGATTGTGCTAAATATAAGAAACATAGAGTACATGAATGACTGGGGAAAGGTATTAGGTACATTGGCTTTTTCAAATGTTCCGTTGGTAAAAGGGACTGCAGTAACAATAAGTACTTATATTTTAACATATTTTACACCTACTCAAGCGATGTTCTTCACTTGGTTATTATCTGTTTTGTGCGGAGGAATTTTAGGCTTAATTATATATGGGTGCAATGTTATTTCAAAGTCAAAAGTTGTTGGAATAGTAGCTTCAGGATTTTTGGTTATCTTGAGTGCGGCAGTTTCAGGAAATGAAATGGCACAGTGGTTTTCGCCAGTCTCGTGGACAACATTAAATAAATTAGATGTGGGAAAATTGACACAATATCCTACATTTACTTATGTGATGGTTGTTTATATGACAGCGATTATTATTTTAAGTGTATGGATTATAAAAGTAATCGAAAAAAAGGATGTCGGAGTAATGATACGGGAGGTATAAACATGGAGAAGCTGATACAGATAAAGAATCTGACAAAATGTTTTGGAGAGACGAAGGTATTAGATAAGATAAATGTGAATTTCGATAGAGGACATATTTACGGAATCATTGGTAGAAATGGTTCAGGAAAATCTATGTTAATGAAATGTATATGTGGATTGGTTGTACCTACTTCAGGTGAAATAATAATAGATAATAAAAAATTAGGTACAGATATTGATTTGCCGGAAAATTTAGCAGGAATTATAGAAGAACCGGGATTTTTGGAAAACTATAGTGCATATAAGAATTTACAGTTTTTATCTATGATTAAAAATAAAATAGGGAAAGAAGAAATTATACAAACGTTAAAGAGCGTAAGACTTGATCCATACAGTAAATTACATGTTGGTAAATATTCTATGGGAATGAAACAAAGACTGGGAATAGCACAGGCAATTATGGAAAAACCAGAAATTTTAATTTTGGATGAACCAATGAACGGTTTGGATAACGATGGAGTTATGGAAATGAGAAAACTCTTTATTAACTTACGAGAAGAAGGAACAATGATTATAATTGCAAGCCATAATAAAGAAGATATAGAAGTGTTATGTGATGAAGTTTTTGAAATGGAGAAAGGTAAGCTTACACCTGTACAACACTAAACTGTCAAAATAACAGTGGAACAATTATTTAAGTAAATGGTTCCACTGTTGTTTTTGTATATATAACATCATCTGCAATCCGTATTCCATATTTATCAAGATTAACCCTGCCGTCTATGACCTCAATGCCATCTGCTCTTAGACGGTTAGCCTGTTCATCGGCTCCGCCGAAGGCAAATGCCCCTGACAGTTCACCCTTTGCATTTACCACCCTGTAGCATGGAATTTCATCAGGATTGGGATTCTTGTGCAGGGCATTGCCGACAGCCCGGCACATTTTTTTATTGCCTGCGAGCTCAGCAACCTGTGCATATGTGGCAACACAGCCCTTTGGAATCCTTTTTACAGCCTCATATATGAGCCGGGTCGGATTATAGGTGACAAGGTCATAGCTGTCTGCAATCATGTTTTTATAGCGTCATCAGGTATGCTGCCATCGAGAATGATGGTATTCCAGTTGTCCTTGTTCTGGTGCCAGCCGGGGATGACCGACGGGAAGGCATCCCTCCAGAAGTCGCGCCAGGCAGGGGATACCTTGACATTTAAATTGATAAAACCATTGCGCTCATAGGTCCACAGGAAAACCTTTTTGCTGTCATTTACGCGGATGAGCTGCCAGTTTGGGTCGTGGAATGGTGCTTCCTGATATGTATTTGGAAATGATAAGCCGTAGTCTAATGCTTCTTGTCGTGTTTTCATAGATTTTGCCTGCTTTCTTTTTAGGTATACGATTACAGTATAACATAAAAAGAACAAATTTATTGACTTAATTCTTCATACAACCCCTCTATCTCACCATCTTCCTTAGAATTAACAAACACCAGTGTATCATCCGATTTTATCATGAGAATAGGAGCGTATCCGTCGAATACATACAGACTGCATTTTCCAAGGGTGCGTCCTTCGTACCTGCCGATATCATAGCTGTCTGTAGAGGCTCCGTTTGTACGCAGGAAACCGTCATCCGGCAGCTTGTCCAGAAGCTTAAGCTCTGTGATGTCATTTACATCAATCTCGCTTGTATAGCCACCGGCAGAAATAGTAAGGTTATTGTTTGTCATAGTGATTTTTTCCTGTATATTAATCAAAGGAAGCATGCAGACAAACACCAGGATGATACAGCCGGCTATTATTGCACAGGTGATTCCTGTGAAAATCCACGCGCCTTTTTTAGCATAATTAAACGTGTAGTTGCCGGACTGCATGCGGTTTTCAATGAGAATATGTTTGTCGGCGGGATTATAGTAGTAGCCGGTTTTCCAGTATTCATCATCGTCCACATCTATTGGTGAGGTGTTGGCAGACAGCAGTTCCTTCTTTCTGTTTAAGCCCATATAAATTGGAACAATAAATCCTAAACCGGCTATTAACTGAATGAAAATATACACATAATAGGATGATGCCGGAAATATTCCGGTGATACCTGTGTATAATGCTACATAAATCCATGCGACAGCGTTTAATCCGCTTAGGAGAAGCATTGCGATGCTTTTATATTTCTTCATAGTATTGTTGACAATCAGGTTGAGCTTTGAATCCATGCTGTATACGTGGCGCTCGCTTTTGTTTATAAAAGCATGAAATACCAGCGAAAGTGTGGATATTAAAACAGAGCACAAAAACAGCGAAATCATAAGGATATTGTAATGGGTGTCACCAAGCATAAAGTATGGTATATATGCTGCAAGCTCAGTAATTAAAAAGAGTGCGTGCCATTTATAGCTGACTGTCGTGGCACCGGCTTCTGCTGAAACGCGGGTGTCGATATAAACCTTTTTGCGTTGGGCTTCTATTATCCATCCATTTTGTATTTTCAGAGCATACATTTTCCGGTGGGAGCTGTTTGGAATATGAATAATTCCAAAGATATATGCAAACATCCAGATAATATATACCAGAACAAAAACGGCAATGTTAAAAAAAACAATAAAGCATATAGCAATGGAGACAATCACATTGGCAATCTGAAAGTGTTTCATTTTGCATTTTCCGGTGGTGACGATTTCGGCTACTTCGGCATCTTCTTTGTGAGATGATGGAATATGTACATTGAGATACATGCCATTTTCATATTTATAGGCGTGTGTGTACGCAAATTGCATACATAGTATGATAATAAGATTTGTAATTATAAAGATAATAAACATCATAATTTCCATAGTCTGCCTCCTCTGCTAAGCGGTACATGGTTTCATTTGTGAATATATTTTATCACACATTGATAAAAATTCCTCACGGCTCATTCCGGTGAGACAGGCCTCAGCAACTTAAAAGCTCAAGCTCTGATTCCAGCTTTTCAGTGAAATCGGTATCATCTGCGATGGATTCTGACACAAAAGCGCCGAGCCGTCTGTCTGTACGGATAAATCCCTCATTTTTCAAAATCTGATAGGCTTTATTGACCGTCATTGTGTTCACACCGGCATCGCTTGCCAGCTGGCGCACGGTTGGAAGCTTTTCGCCGGTCTTTAGCTCGCCTTTGCCTATTCCCTTTACAATCTGGTTTCTAAGCTGTACGTATATCGGTGTACTGCTTGACATGTCGAGTTCTATTATCATGTGAACCTCCTTAATCTTACCGTTTATATGTCATAGCCTGTTTGAAATGCATCAGTATTTATGAGCAGGCTGTAATCTGACAAAACTTGTAAGTGATATAATTGTATTGTTTGTATTATATATAGTAATACAGACAACCCTTTATGTCAACTGATGTTTTAACATCAACTATATTGACATTTGGAATATTACAATTATGATTAAAGAGTTATAAGGTATCACAACGTAAAAGAATACATATGAGGTTAAAAAATGAGCAGATTAATAGAGCAGATAAAACAAAAGGATGCCTGTGCTTTCACACATGGCGGTAAATTTCACGCAGATGATGTGTTCTCATCAGCCCTGCTTTTGTATATAAACCCTGAGATCAGCATAACAAGGGGCAACAGTGTGCCTGATGATTTTACAGGAATAGTTTTTGATATAGGGCGTGGTGAGTTTGACCATCATCAAAAGGACAGCAGAATAAGGGAAAACGGTGTGCCGTATGCGGCATTTGGACTGCTGTGGGAGGCTGTTGGAGCGGATATTCTAGGTGAGGAGCTTGCGGTAAAATTCGATGAGTCATTTGTCCAGCCTCTCGACAACAATGACAATACAGGTGAGAAAAACGAGCTTGCAACGCTTATAGGCAATTTCAACCCGTCATGGGATTATGAGGGCGGCAGCGATGAGGCTTTCTTTCAGGCGGTAAGCGTGGCAGGCATGATACTGGAAAACAAATTTGAGAGATACCGTGGCAATGAGAGAGCCGATAAGAGAGTGGAGGAGGTGCTTGCAAAGCACGATCCGGCAAGCAGGATACTGGTGCTCCCTGAGTTTATACCGTGTCAGAAGGCTCTGAGTGAGACGGATATTGCGTTTGTTATTTTTCCGTCAAACAGAGGTGGCTTTTGTATACAGCCACAGAAAAGAGAATACTCGATGAATTACAAGTGTTCTTTTCCGGCAGAGTGGCTGGGGCTTGAAGGTGAGGAGCTGGTAAATGCTACAGGAATTTCCAGTGCGATATTCTGTCACAAGGGAGGCTTTATCATGACTGTTAAGGAGCAGGATGAAGCTGTAAAGGCATGCGAAAAGGCGCTTTCTCTCCATAAAGACAGCTCTGTGATAGTATGGTATGGCGGTAAAGGAGATACTACAGCGAAGGCATGTGACAGTGAGACCGACGAGCTGCTTATAAATGTTGCAAAAGCACGAGGCATAAAGGGTGTGCATATCTGTCATGTTGATGCAATGCCTGTTGTGCAGCTTGAATTAACAGAGCTTGACAGTGAGACAGCATATGCAGAGGTGCTGATGGAGAAGCCGCAGTGGAAGGCATATGTAAAGGAGCAGGTGAAGTGTATTTTGAAGTACAGACCGGAGGCAGTGTATGTGGAAGGAAACGCATTTGAGACATATCCGGTTATACGTGCACTCAGAAAGAAGCACATTCCTGTACTTACGATGATTGAAAATAAAGAGAAAAAAATAATGGTAAGAATACCATGATTTATGTGCATTTTTGAAAAAATTTGGTATAATGTTGTTAAGCGCGGACATCGTGCAGTTTTGCGAATGTGTGTGGTGGTTTTGAATAATACGAGTAATATACAAGTAACAATACGAGGATGCAGCAGGTATGAAGACAATCATAAAATACGAGCTTGTTATAAATAAGGCACTCAGATCTGCACTCAACTATGATACACCGGATGAGCAGATTAATGAGTTTATCAGATTTTTCGGAAAACACATCGGTTCTGACCGCATATATATTTTTGAGGACTGTGATGAGAAGCATGTTACCAACAATACATATGAGTGGTGTGCGGATGGAATAGTGCCGGAGATACATGAACTGCAGAATGTCGATATGGACATAATAGGCTGGTGGTATCAGGCCTTTGACAAGGACAGGAATGTAATTATCACAGATATAGAGCAGATAAAGGACGAGCGCAGGGAATCCTATAATCTGTTAAAGGCGCAAAATGTAAAAAACCTGGAGGTATGTCCAATCCGTTACAAGGATGAGATAAAGGGCTTTTTCGGTGTGGATAATCCACCGGAAAGTGATACTCTCGGACTGACCACATTCCTGGATATGATAGGAACCCTGCTCATATCATTGCTTAAGCTGCGCAATTCCTTCACAAAGTCGAATAAGGAAGCGAAGCTTAGCAGCTATTCATCGCTTTCAAGCATCTATATATCCATGGCACTGGTAAATGTGCAGACACGCAGATACCATATAGTAAAGACTTTGGATGAGGTTACACACTTTTTGGGCGTGAAGCCACAGAAAGAGGGAGAGTATAGGATAGATGAGGATTTCCCGGGGCATATAAACAGTGTGATGAATGAGTTCTGTACTAAGGCACAGCGCAAAGAGACACTTGAATTTGTGGATATCAGTACTGTAGGGGACAGACTTTGTGGAAAAAATACCATAGTGCACGAGTTTATCGGAAAGGTATCAGGCTGGTGCCGTGAAAGGTTTATTCCTGTAGACTATGATGCAGATGGCAGGCTGTGGCATGTGCTTTACTGCGTGGAGAATATTGATGAGGAAAAGCGACGTGAAAACAGGCTTATGTATCTGGCACAGATTGATTTGATGACAGGTATACGCAACCGCGGAAGTGGAGAGAATAAGATAACAGAGTATCTCGTCCGCAAACAGTGCGGTCTGCTATGTCTTTTGGATTGTGACAAGTTTAAGTCAATAAACGACACCTATGGACATGCGGTAGGTGACAAGGTGATAATAGCAATTGCTGATACTCTGCGCAAATCATGTCGTGATGATGATGTCGTTCTTCGCCTGGGCGGGGATGAGTTTGCGGTATTTATACCGGGGATGCTTGATAAAGAGCGGGCAGAAGCTTTTTTTGACAGGCTTTTTTCAAACATAGAGCATATTGATATAGCAGAGATGAATGGAAAGCATATACTGCTCAGTCTGGGCGCATGCTTTTATGACGGAATGGATTGTATCACGTTTGACCAGCTCTACAGAAGGGCAGACACCGCCATGTATGACAGCAAGAAAAAAACAGGGCTACAGTGCGACAATTTTTGATGCAAAGC
>ENA-OQIA01000088-OQIA01000088.1-human-gut-metagenome-genome-assembly--contig:-NODE-88-length-20316-cov-3.746446_pt1 | contig 20316 bp, 20 predicted proteins | sample MGYA00242571_ERZ504735 | MGnify/ENA primary metagenome ERZ504735 (study PRJEB26092, sample SAMD00036442) | human gut metagenome | host: Homo sapiens | study: EMG produced TPA metagenomics assembly of...
ACATTTGAAATATCTGTCACCGCAATATCTGCCGGCAGATGCTCATTCAGCCATATAAATATCTCATCCTTTGAAAAATGCTTCGGCATGTGAAAGCTTGCCACCTGCCCCACCGCATGCACTCCAGCATCCGTGCGCCCTGAGCCTATGACCTCAACCGGATTTCCTGCCAGTGTGGACAGCACATGCTGAAGCTTTCCCTGTATTGTATCATCTGTGGATTTCTGCACCTGCCAGCCTTTGTAGCGTGTGCCGTCGTATGCCACAATTATCTTGTAATTTTGGGTTTCTGTATTCATAAAATTGTCTTTCTTTATCTAAAAAAATAGGGTTGTGAATAGTTACTTTTATTTTAGCTCCTTTAATCCAATTAAGCAAGCTCCGCAATACGTGTCACAGCGACATATATATTTGATATCTCATACCATGTATTGTAGTCCACCACACCTGATACCGGAAGTCCGAATACAGCCTGAAATTTTTCCACGGCCGCCTTTGTCTTTGGTCCGTATATTCCATCCGGCACAATAGACGGAATGGCCGGATATGCCTTTGCGATGCGGGCGAGCTGTTTTTGTATCTGGTATACATTCTGCCCTGACGAGCCTATGCCTATATTGTAGCCGGGCCATGACGCCGGGATTCCTGATACAGCCTCCGCGGTATTGATATACATGTTGCTGCCGTAAAAGTATCTGAGTATCTCAATTGCACTGTAGCCCTGATCACCGAGACTTTTAGAGCCCCACTGTGTCATCCAGCTAGGACAGGAGACCTTCTGTCCGTCACAGTACTGCGTCAGAATCGGCTGCTTCACATTAGGTCTCGACAGATAGTTTTCAAACATTTCATTTACTATCAATGAGATATTGTCATATATATTTCTGCCATAGATGAATTTGTGGTCATATGCCGTGGACGAAGTGATATTAAAATTATAGCCCTTTCCGCGATAAAACTCCGTATATATCCTGTTTAACGTGAATGACATAATCGCAAGCACATTTGCCCTTATAGTGGCATCAGGCCAGGTCGCATATATCTCACTGGAAGCTACATTTTTGATGTAATCCTTATATCTTACATAATAATTTGCCGCTGTGGAATCCGATGGTGCCCCATCATGCACAATAACATATTCCGGAATCACAACACGATTAAGTACAATCTCACCGGTTTCAGCAACCGGCATAATCTCCGGCTCAGGTATCTTGGCAGGATAATCACCGTAAAGTGTATGTGCCGGAATAACAATATTGTCCACATCATTTCCCGGTGCATCAAGTACTTCCAGCTCAATATCCTGTATGGAAAGTCTGTCGGGCATCACCTCAACGCCCGAAACCGTGATATTTCTGTATCCGTTAGCTGAAACAGTTACCGTCACCTCCGAATACGGCTGTGACTCACTGGGCGACATAGAATACTCAAGTGGCGGAGTGGCAATCTCAACTGCCTCTATGCTTCCCGATTCGTTGGTGTCAGTCTCCTCTATCTTTCCCTGCGGATCCCCGGAATAGCTGACTGATACCCTTGCATCCGCAACCGGCGTCCCCATGTTTTTCTGTCGTACTCTCACCTGAAGCCGCCCCTCATCAATTGACTCCTGTTGTAAAATGTGCAGATTTTTCATGAATATTATTACCTTAATATCTTTTTACAATAATATGCACAAAGTGCAACGCATATGATATAATGAGCGTAGGCAACGAGCAGTGCCAAATTGAAAATATATAAAAATGCCAGCTTGCTGAGCACTTTTTATATATTTTTAATTTGATAGGGCGACTGCCCGTACATTCAGGAAAATCTCAAATTTTTCTGACTTGCACTACATACAATACACTTACTAAGGTGGTTGGGGGACGTGCTCTCATCTGATCCGAGTCTTACGGAAAGGATGATTATTATGGTTTCTTGGAACGACTTATTTACTTTCGTTATCATGCTGGTAGCGATTCTGACATACATAGATACTCACAGAAAACATAAGAAATAGCCGTCCTGCCTCTGGTAAAGTCTGGGAACGGCTATCTCTTACGATAACTTATTAACTTAATTTGCCGGATCAGGTGAAGTGCACTCACCTACCGACTGCCTTACTAAGTGTATTATATGTCACTTAGCAGCATTTGTCAATTTTATTAATATTCAGGAGGAAAATTATGCATACATTTCAACCATATCCCATCGACATGCTCGATATCAATCCATTCACCAAGCTCAGTAAGGAGTGGGCTCTCGTGACAGCCGGCGACAAGGAAAAATCAAACACCATGACCGTTTCATGGGGTGGAACCGGTGTCCTCTGGGGCAAAAATGTCGTATTTATTTTTATCAGGGAATCCAGATATACTAAGAATTTCATAGACAATGGTGAGTTTTTCTCACTTTCTTTCCTAAGCGAGAAATACCGCGATGCCTTAAAATACTGTGGTGCTCACTCTGGACGTGGCGAAGACAAATGGTCAAAGGCCGGTCTGACTCCTGCTACACGCCATGGCATCCCATATCCGGACGAGGCAAATCTCGTATTCCTCTGCCGTAAGATGGCTGCTGTGCCTATTGAAGAGGCTTCATTTACAGACAAAGCCATTATGCGTCAATGGTACGGCGATCACGATATGCACACTATGTATGTTGGTGAAATTATTGAGGTTGCGGCTCGCTAATTTTATGACAATACTACGGAATGAGGTCTGCATATGTATGTGTTTGTGCGCTCAGTACTACGGGACGAGAAGAACCATAACATATATTTATGCGCTTAAAACTACGTGACTAAGATAATTCTAACAATATTTAAGTCACTTCGTAATCGCTTATAAATACATATTAGGGTTCTTCTCGTCCCTTTCTCTTTGGCAATATATATAGATTAACGACAGCCGGTACTCATAGCTTCAATGGCCACGGCACCACCGCGCACAACCGAGATATGCTTGTACTGTGACTTGAGCAGGGCTATAAGATCATCATTGCGGTGCTCTGTGAGCTTGCACTCTAAGATCACGCTGTCGGCATTCTTGTCCACCACGTCAATATTAAAAACCTGCGCTGTCTGGAAGATATCGGTGATTTCCTCGCGGGTAAGCTTTGATACCCTGACATAGAGTATTTCCTTCATATGCAGAGGCACATCAGTCAGGTCAATAACCTTGATGACCTCGACCATTCTGTTGAGCTGCTTTTTTATCTGCTCAAAGGTAATATCATCGCTTGTAACGCAAATAGTCATTCTGGAAATAGTCTCATCCTCTGTGGTTCCAACCGTAAGAGACTGTAAATTGTAGGATTTTGCAGAGAAAAGTCCTGAAACCTTTGCTAAAACACCGACCTCATTCTCCACATAAAGTGCAATCCATCTGTTTTTCATTTCAATATTATTCATCTTCTGCACCTCCTACTTTAAAATCATTTCGCTCATAGGATTTCCGCTCTTGACCATTGGAAGAACAATCTCATCCGTAGCTATCATAAACTCAATAATTACAGGTACATCCTTATATTTCTTTGCCTCTGCAAAGGCTGCATCGATATCCTCTTCCTTTTCCACGCGGATTCCGTGTCCACCATAGCTTTCAACAAGCTTGATAAAATCCGGTGTGTATGGCGGACATGCCTCATTTGGTCCCTTGCACTCAGCCGGACAGCCCTTTCTTCTTCGAAGGCAGGTTGCAGAATAACGCTTGCCATAAAAAAGCTGCTGCATCTGGCGCACCATGCCCAGATAGTAGTTGTTGAGCACGCATATGGTCACTCCTGCTCCCTGTACAACTGAGGTGGCAAGCTCCTGTATATTCATCTGAAGTCCACCGTCACCGCTTATGCATACAACATCCTTGTCAGGATTTGCAATCTTTGCACCTATTGCTGCCGGAAGACCAAAGCCCATGGTTCCAAGACCTCCCGATGTAAGAAGCTGGCTGTTGCTGTCAAGCTCTAAGTACTGTGTAGCCCACATCTGATGCTGACCTACATCTGTAACGTAGATTGCATCTTTATAGTTCTTATTGATATGCTCCATAATCATCTGAGGTGTCATGCCCTTGTCTCTTCTCATGCCAAGAGGATTTTCCTCATCCCATGCCTTAATCTGCTTCTGCCACTCAGCAGTCTTTTTCGGCTCAGCCCACTCGTTTAACTTGTCGAGTGCCACATTGGCATCTGCAACGATAGGCACATCAACCACTACATTTCTTGAAATAGATGCAGTATCCACATCAATATGTACAATCTTTGCCTTTGGAGCGAACTCATTTAAGTCACCGGTTATTCTGTCATTAAATCGTGTACCTATTGAAAAAAGTAAATCACACTCACTGACTGCCTTGTTTGCCGCATATTTGCCATGCATACCACAGTTTCCCACATAAAGCGGATGGGTGGTCGGTATAGCGCCCTTACCCATTATTGTGGTGACAACAGGCACATTCTCTGCCTCCACAAAACGGCGCAGGTTTTCATTGGCTCTTGCAACATTTATACCACCTCCTGCAAGGATAAGCGGCTTTTTGGCGCTCTTTAACATCTTGTAGGCGCGCTTAAGCTGTCCGACATGTACTGTATCATTTACACGATAGCCTCTGATTTCCACCTTGTCCGGATACTCTGCCGGACCGGATGCAGTCTGTATATCCTTTGGCAGGTCAATCAGTACAGGACCCGGCTTTCCGGTCCTTGCAATATGAAATGCCATCTTTATGATTTTTCCAAGGTCCTTTCTGTCACGGACTGTAACAGAATACTTTGTGATATTTCTGGTGATTCCGACTATATCCACTTCCTGAAAGGCATCATTTCCGATAAGTGGAAGCGGTACCTGTCCTGTAAAGCACACAAGTGGCACATTGTCATAATGCGCATCTGCAAGACCTGTAACTGTGTTGGTAGCACCTGGACCGCTTGTCACAAGGCAGACACCCACCTTGCCTGTAGACTTGGCATAGCCCTCAGCCTCATGAATCAGGCCCTGCTCATGTCTCGGCAGAACCAGATTGATTGAATTAGTCTTGTATAACTCATCGAATAAATCTGTAACTGTTCCTCCCGGATAGGCAAAAATAGTATCTACGCCTTCCTCCTCCAATGCTTTTACAAATAATTTTCTTCCTGTGATGTCCATACTGCTGTCATCCTCGTTTCTATTTTACGTTTCTATTTTAATAGTTTATTTTACTTTCTCATATCGAAGGAAATAAAACTCCAAATCAAAGTATGTCTGCTCTTCGCTGTCTCCCGTAATCTGCCACTCAGGCTTCTCGTCAAGATTTGGAAAATATGCATCCGCATCATACTCGAAGTCCACCTTTGTGATGTGGGCTACATCGCATTCATCCACGAGCTGCTCATAAATTTTCTGTCCACCAATGATATAAATATCCTCAGAATTGTATTTTTCAAGCTCCTTGTGAAGCTCATCAAGTGAGTGAACCACGACAGCGCCCTCCACCTCATAGGATGGGTTATGTGTGAGCACTATGTTGGTTCTGTTCTTAAGAGGTCTGCTGTTTGGAAAGCTCTCAAGTGTCTTTCTGCCCATGACTACAACCTTTCCTGTAGTCATCTCGCGGAAAAACTTCTGATCCATAGGTATCCGAACGAGCAACTGGTTGTTTTTTCCAATTGCCCAGTTATTGTCAACTGCTGCTATTAAATTCATGATTTTCTCCCTGTTGTAATCGTTGCTGTTCACACAAAGTAGTGAACAATGACCTTCTTATAACTGCTTCATATCCACATTCTTTAAACCGCAATAGGTATATCCTTAATCTGCTCACCTGTCACATAGTCTGTTATCTTGATATCATCCGTCGTAAACTGATAGAAATCCTTTATGTCAGGATTGAGCCAGAACTTTGGAGCATCGTACTGTGGTCTCTCAATCAGCTCCTTCACGATTGGCACATGCCTGTCGTAAATGTGTGCATCTGCAATCACGTGCACCAGCTCTCCGACTCTCATATCACACACCTGCGCCAGCATATGCATAAGCACCGCATACTGGCATACATTCCAATTGTTCGCCGCAAGCACATCCTGTGAGCGCTGGTTTAAGATACCATTTAATGTGAGCCTGTCATCACCCTTTTTCTGTGTCACGTTGAATGTCATGCTGTATGCGCACGGATACAGATTCATCTCATGCAGATCCTGATGCACATATATATTGGTAAGTATTCTTCTTGAAAAAGGTGTATGCTTCAAATCATAGATGACTCTGTCCACCTGATCCATCATGCCTTCCTTATACTGATGCTTTACACCAAGCTGATATCCGTAGGCCTTGCCGATTGAACCATCCTCATCTGCCCACTCATCCCACACATGGCTTTTTAAATCATGGATATTGTTGGATTTCTTCTGCCATATCCAAAGAAGCTCATCTGTTGCACTCTTGATATATGTCTTTCTTAAAGTGATAGCCGGAAACTCCTTTGACAAATCATATCTGTTGACGACACCAAACTTCTTTATTGTATAGGCGCTTGTGCCATCCTCCCAGTGGGGACGCACCAGCTCTCCCTCAGTGCTTGTGCCATTTTCCAGAATATCCTGACACATAGCTACAAAAACTTTATCTGCATAACTCATATTATCTGCTCCCTAACTATAAGTATTCAACCGATACAATTACCCGTTTACTGTCTATTGTATCTAATTATCAATTTTTTTCAATATATTCAATGTGCAAATTCAAATGATTTTTTAGCTTTTTCTTCATAAATATTAGTTTTTATTATCTTTTCGATTAAGGACACAATTTGGACAAATTTATTTAGTATAGTAATACCTGTAAAGGAGATACACCTTTACAAATTCCCTTTTTTAAACATTTTTTTCATAAACTAAACTCCTCGAAAAGAAGCCGCTTCCCTCGGCTTCTTTTCATGTTATGGGGGTTTACATTTCAGGCTTTTTCCCATATTATGATTAAAGGATCAAAAGGTAGAGTCAGATTACGCGAATGCGTAGCATGTAGTAATCTGATTAATCATAAATGAGGAGATTCACAATCACATGAAATTTTTTCTCGCACCGATGCAAGGGCTGACCGGATATACAGTAAGAAACGCATTCCACCACCATTTTGACTACATAGACAAATACTACACACCGTTCATCCCTGCCGCAAAGCGCATGAATGCCAAGATAAAAAGAGACATAGACCCGGTAAACAACGACGGAATCACTCTCATACCGCAGGCCATGTCTATAGTGGCAGACGAGGTCATAGACCTTCACAGGCAGCTTGTTCCTTACGGATATGATGAGATAAATATAAATCTCGGCTGTCCGTCAGGCACCGTCGTATCCAAGAAACGAGGCTCCGGCATACTCGCATATCCTGATATGCTGGATAGCTTCCTCGATGAGCTGTATACAAAAGCTGATTTTCCTGTTTCAATAAAAACTCGCGTGGGCTTTAACGATGATGAACTATGGCCCAGGCTTATCGAAATATACAGTAAATATCCGATAAGTGAGCTTACCGTGCATCCGAGAGTCCAGAAGGATTTTTATAAAAATACGCCGCGCATGGATGACTTCGCCCTCGCCATGCAGAAAATAAATCCTGATAAAACAACACTCTGCTACAACGGAGATATCACTGATACTAATAGTTTTAATGCCCTAACCGACTGCTTCCCTGATATTAATGAAATCATGATAGGCCGCGGACTGTTTGCAAATCCTGCTCTTATCGCAGAGCTTAAAGGTATAAGCATGGATAAAGCCGAGCTTCGCGAGCGCTTAAAGAACTGGCATGATGAGATTTTATCCGGTTATCTGTCCATCTTTTCCGGTGAAAAGGATGCCATTTTCCGCATGAAGGAAATCTGGGCATATATGCATGGGCTGTTTTCTGACTCTGAAAAGCTCTGGAAGAAAATTAAAAAATGCCAGACGCTTAATGACTATAAGTCAATCGTTCGAATGGCATTTGATGCTTTTTAAAATATAAACACTTTACTTTCTTGCAATTCTGTGAAGCTGTGGCCTTATGGTGATATCTGTCATCACAAGGCCTTCTCTTTGCCCCAAAACATAAAGCACTGCGTCTGCAACCTCATTTGGCTGTATTCTTGCAGCTTCATTTTCATCCACTGTAAAATCAGCATTCCTGTACAGATTGGTGTCGGTCATATCAGGCTCTAAATTTACCACACGCACACCGTACTTTCTCGCCTCCTCAAACAGGCTGTGGGAAAAGCTCGTAAGCCCTGCCTTTGTGGCACCATAGGCACAGCCGTGCGGATTCGTCTTTTCAGCAGTGATTGATGAGATATTTATTATTGTTCCTTTGTTTTTCTTTAAATCGCGAAGCAGCAAATTTGTGATAATCATCGGTGCCTCAAGATTTGTCCTCACCATCTGTGATATTTTTACAGGATTAAGTTCCTCATGAAGAGCGTAAAAGCCGACGCCTGCATTGTTTATGAGAAGTGATATGTCATGATTTTTATTAATTTCTTTTATTGTCTTGATGAGCTTTGCAGTATCGGTAATATCGCATACTATACGCTCTATCCCTGCAATATCATCACTTTGATCGAAGCTTCTTCCTATTCCGTAAACCAGCCAGCCATTCGCTGCAAGCTGCCTGCATATAGCTTTTCCGATTCCGGAAGACGCCCCGGTTACAATTGCTTTGTTCATCTGATTGCTCCTTTATACTTTGACCCTTTAATCATACCATGTGATATATATATTGAAAATGTATTGCAATAATATCACTTCCACATAAATATCCTGTCCTTATCCACATATTCGGATACAGCCTGTACCATAAACTCTTCCATATCACTTCGTATGTTTTCCGGATACTGGTAATACCCATTCACATTGTCGTATGGAAAATTCACCACAGCACTACGAGGCATGTCCTTTCGCATTTTCTTCAGATAATCCTGCGATATGCGGAAGCTTCCGATACTCACATCCCACAGCTTAGAACCGTCTATCTGTGAAAATACATCATCAACCAGCCTGCTGTATTCACCTCTCCAGTCCTTGCAGTATATCATCGGATCAAAGCACAGTCGCACTGGAAATCCACTATCCATAGCACATTTTGCTGCCTGAATCCGCTCCATAGGTGCGGACGCAAAATGCTCATACTCTGCTGCAACCCTTTGAGGCGAAACTGTATAGGCAATAATTACCCTGTCACAGGCTTCGTAATTGCTCCACAAATCACACCTGCCACTCTTGGTGCGGATTTCAATTGTAAGATTCTCATGCTTCTTTGTAAAAGCAATCCATTCCCTCACAAAGCCGGTAAGCGACTCTATGGCCACGAGGTCTGCATCATATGACACGCAAAGATATATGCTTTTTTGCGCCAGAAGTGCTTCAAGCTCCGCAAAAATATCCTCCAAATTTACAAACACCACAAGATTACCAGACGGATACATGCCCTTTAAATAGCAGTATTCGCAGTCAAATATACAGTTCATCATGCATGAGCAATAGTAGAAATTCTCATTTCCAAAGCTCTGACACACCGGTGCACCTTCATATATGCAGCCGCTTGTATTCTCTGCCAGAATGAGCGCCTTGGCATTGCTTTGAGCAGAAATACTCTGCTTTTTGCGGCAGAAAACATCCTTGTAGTGGTCAATTTCTATGACTGTTGTATTATTCAGCTTTTCTAAAATCTGCTTTGTACGTGGATGCTCGGCCACGCCTTTTTCCACATATACATGTGAAAACATTTTATTGTATTGGCACATTTGACATTTCCTTCTTACAACAATCTCTGTTTCAATTCAAACAGACATTTCTTTCCTTCACGCTTGCTCTCACACGGCAGCAAGCCATTTGTATAGTACTCATCCAGAACAGCTTTATAATCTATACCACTTAGTCTGCAATACTTTATAAGCTGTGCCAGCTGATTTCCCATTACCTTGGAACAGCGCATATCGCTAGTCAGCCTGTTAATATTCCAAGCGGATTTAGTATCATCTGTCGCATTGCCGTCTGCCATATTTTCGCCTTTAGTCTTATCATCTATTGAAGTTTTATTACCACCTACACTTAAAAGTATATCAATATAGCCGCATATTTTGTCTTCCTGCAAAGCAAAAAGCTCTGTGATTTTCGACTGATCAATTCTCTCACCTGCATCTGAAACAAGCTTTATAAAATGCATACGATGCGGTCCCACGAAAAACGCTGCTGCCTGATAAACGGCGGCTGCCTCCATATCATATACAACCGAATCGCACCCTTCATTAAGCGCCCTTGCGACCGTTACTATTTCACACTCCCTGAAATTTGCGTTCATCAGCATATCGGGGTAAAATGTACGCCCTGTCATCTGCTCCGTGAGCTTGTTTCCCAGAAATATGCTGCCCAAACAGATATCACTGCTAAAACCAGCGCCACACCCCACATTCAAAATCTCATCATCCGGTGAAATCCCATACGCACCACCGATATTTGAAACCGCTGCCGCCGCATTGATTTCTCCTACGCCTGTTATCACAAGCCTGATACTCTCATTTACAAAAACATCAAATCTGACCATTTCAGGGCTTTTTCCTTTTTTAAGCCATAGTGGTCTATTATATTTTTTGCCTCAGCATAAAAAGCGCTAAATATATAAATCATAGATAATTCCTTCAAATCTTCCCTGCATACATCACCAGAATTTATCTCTCAAGCTCCTTTAAAAGCTTAGTCCTATTGCTTCCAACCATGAGCTTTTCATTGTAGATATCAAATTTTTCACATTCGTTCTCAGCTAAAAAGCTGCTGATTTCCGGTGTGATGGTCAGCTCTGTAACAAAGACAAGCATCTCCTGGCCGTCCGAGAATACATCCTCCACAAAATCAAATGCATGGTTTAGCTTCTCTCCTGCCGCATCCTCCATAGTTGAAAGCTTCTCTGATTCTTCGGTAAAATCATCCATCACCGTATCAAAATCCCCCTTTATATGCCTTAATACATCCTGTCTGATGTAATACTCCTTTGGCAAAATAAGAGAGCTCTCCTTCAATATCTCCATATTCTTTGCAAACTGTTCCACAGCACTGTTGTACAGAGCATGCTGCTCCTCAATACTTCTTTGTGACTTTCTGTATTCCTTCAAAAACTCATACCACAGCTGCACCATTTTCCGCTCTCTGGCCACATCCGAAAAAACAACTGTCAGTCCGCTTAAAAGCAGATTCACCACAGTGATTCTCTCATCGAAATCGGCATCAAACACACGTTTATATACTGACTTTTTCACGTTTCCGGACAATATATCGCTTATACCGTAATCCTCATTGTATTTTCTGTAGATTTCCAGATATGCGTACACATCCTCTGCTATATCAGGATGGTGGATAAACTCACCTATTACATCCTCCGTGACTGCAAGTTCTCCCGCCTCGTACACCTTAAGCAGGCTGCTTAAATCCTCCCAGCCTCTTGCCGTGACGAAATTCATACCGTCCACGTCAGTTTCCACCCTGTAAAAATTGTTTGGGTGAAGCTCAAGATAGCTTAAAAGTGCATCATGGATATGCACATCTCTGGCATATTCCTTCCACACCTGATAGTCCGCTTCTATCGATATATATCTGACACGGTCGAGCGTAACCATATCAAAATCGCGCACTGATTTATTGTACTCAGGCGGATTTCCTGCCGCAACAATCACCCAGCCCTTGGGAACAGCCTGATTACCAAATGTCTTGCACTGCAAAAACTGAAGCATCGTAGGCGCAAGTGTCTCGGACACGCAGTTTATCTCATCAATAAAAAGTATGCCCTCCTTAAGCCCTGTTGCTTCCATCCTTTCATAGACGCTGGCTATAATCTCACTCATCGTGTATTCCGTGACGGAATAGTTCTTTCCGTCATACTCACGCTCCTTTATAAACGGCAGTCCTACCGCCGACTGGCGCGTGTGATGCGTGATGGTATATGCCACAAGACCTATTTTGCACTCTCTTGCAATCTGCTCCATAATCTGTGTCTTGCCTACGCCGGGCGGTCCGATTAAGAGCATCGGTCTCTGCCTGATCTGCGGTATCACGTACTCTCCATGTGCATCCTTTGACAGGTATGCTTTCACTGTATTTTTCACTTCGTTTTTTGCCTGTTTTATATTCATATTGTTTCCTCCAGCTCCACCTGCATCGCCCATGGCGGCACCTCATTACCCTCATATGCACCAACCGACACAAATGCGCACTTGTACGATGGACACTTTGCAGGGAAAATTCCCTTGCCATCAGTAAAATATATAAGTCCGCACATGTTCTTAAGCTCTCCCTTATCCAGAAGGTCTCTCACATACGAAAATGCCGGTCTGAAATCTGTGCCTCCGCCTCCTACGAGCGTAAACTTGTTTAAAAGCGGCTTAATCTGCTTTTCATCTGTAATTTCCTCGTCCGTCTTTACGCTGTCATCACACTGTATGATGCGTATTTTATTCCTGACAAAAAAGCTGTCCGACTCCGTGAGAATTGTAAAGGTCTCCTGTAAAAAGTGCTCCACCAGCTCCCCACTCACAGAATAGCTCGTATCAAGTACTATGACAAAATCCCTTATCTTGTATGTCTCCCTCGTTTCAAGAGGCTCAATGAGCGGCATATTGCCGTAAAGCGAAAGTCCATACGCGTAATACCCCATATCAAAGGAATCATAATCTGCGTGTACCTCCTCACGAAGCACTGCAAACCTGCGCAGAAACTCCTTGTAGCTTCGTCTGCTTCTTTTCGCGGACAGCTCCCTCATCATTACCTGCTCGCCCTCGGATTCACTGTCCTTTGAATGTTTTTTCTCCATACGTGTCTGTCTGGATATTTTCTGCCACTGCTTTTGAGCCTCGGATGAGCTTAGTGGCATAGCATTGTCGTTTTTCTCCTCCGGCCACAAAGCGTGGTCATCTGTGTAAAACTTCCCGTGCCAGAAGTGCAAGCTCATTTTTATCCTTTGTGTTTGCAATATCATCTATATCCGTGATTTCTTCAGCCTTTATTTCTGCATACTGCTTGTATAGCCACGCGTACAAAGCTCCCGGAGCAATCACGATATGATCTTTTTTAAGCCTCTCATACGTGGTTTTTCTTATATAACTTAGGATACGCTTTGTGCTTTTCTTTTCCATTGTATCAATCGTATACTCAACCATTATATCACATGCTGTATTCCACAGGAATTCATCCCTCTCACCTTTAGTCCACAAGTGAAAAAACAGACAGTGCAGCACACTGTGCAAATAAGCCCGGTTCAGATACATGCCATTTTTCTTAAATATATCAATCAGCCTGATGGGATTGTAATAAATATATGTACCGTCAGTTGCCATGGAGTAAAGCTGCTCGTTCACCTTTGGTGAAAGAGCCGAGAGCGCCAGCTTCATAAAAGGCATGTCGAGATACAACTCGCACTGTATTTCATCTATTATTTTCTGTGACATTTCCTCCTGCCACTCTGAATCTGTCTGGATATGTTTTTTCATGAAGCGGCCTCCTTTCCCTATACATTTCTCCATTTCTCGCACCAATGGTGCGAGTCTTATTATATATATATTTCATAAACCCTATTATTCTGCTGCAATATTTTCAGAGTTTATTATACTATAGTAACCTTATTTTCTCAATAAAATGTGACTCACAAACAACATCTTAAAAAAATATATTTAAAAAGTAATCCCGGATAGTTCATGATAAAATCATAAGCTATCCGGGATTATCAATTTATTACACTATACACATTCAATAATTATACTCTCACATTTATCATACCCCAGCTGTGAGCTGTTCAGGCACAACGTATAATTAGCAGCTTTTCCCCATTTCTGATCTGTGTAAAAATTATAATTTGTCATACGCCTTTTATCTATGTCATTTATCATTTTTACTGCATCAGCTTCTGAAGTATTATGCAGCTTACAGATACGCTGTATTTTTTCCGGCATATCCCCATGGATATACACATTCAATACATCATCCCTGTCTTTCAAAATATAATCAGCATTTCTTCCAATGATCACACATGGCTCTTTTTCTGCCAAATCCAAAATCACTTTTCTCTGTGCCTCATATACCATATCTTCTACTGATTTTCCTGTAATATCACGACCGGTAAATGCATATGCAAAAATCCCTTTCTTTGGGGACAGCTCAGCATTTTCCTTAATATACTCCGGTGCCAGTCCTGACTCTTTTGCAATCTGTCCAATTATTTCCTTGTCATAATATTTAATTCCAAGTTTCTTTGCGACTTCTTCTCCGATAAAACGTCCGCCACTTCCAAACTCTCGGCTTATCGTAATGATTCTTTTTGTCATGGCTTATGCCTCCTTAATTTAAGTTTTCCACTTTATTTTTATTGATTCTCTTTAAAAATAAATATCCTACAATACAAGCAGTCACCTCCGTGATTGGAAATGCCCACCAGATCAGTGAAACTCCAATATGTCCGCCTCTTACAAAAAATGAGAAGATGCCTGCCAAAGGTAATATAATTATAAGCTGTCTGAGCAGTGAAATCACAAGCGATTCCATACCACCATCAAGCGCCTGGTAAATACCCTGATATGCCACATTTATTCCGGCAAAAATAAAGCTGATGGAAATAATTCTCATTGCCCCGATAAAATATTCTCTTGATGCTCCTGCATTGAACAAAGCAGCAAATTCTCCCGGGAAAATTTCTGTAATCGCTACTCCTATGACCATAAGCACAATCGTATAAAGCAATCCATACCTGATGCCATCCTTAATTCTCTTTTTGCTGTGCATTCCATATGAAAAAGCTATAATTGGTGTAATTGCATCCCTTAGTCCGAATGCAAGGAACAATACAAACTGCTGCACCTTATAAAACAAACCATATGCAGTCTGTGCCGAAGGACTAAATTTCAAAATAAGATTCATCACGTAAACCATAATTGACATCAAAGCCTGTGCAATAATAGCCGGAAGTCCAATTGCATAAATTTCCTTGATTATTCCTCCATCAGGCTTCATATACTTTGTATCATGCTCAAATTCCCTGTTCAGCTTCATATGAAACACAAACAGCAGTATTGCAGACACAACCTGACCGATAACAGTTGCATATGCGGCGCCTTTAACTCCCATTTCCGGAACGGTCCAATACCATAAATCATAATAGGATCAAGAATAATATTTACCACTGCTCCAACTACCTGACCAATTGTAGAATAAAGAGAACGTCCGGTTGCCTGCAGCAGCTTTTCAAATAGTGAAAAGAAAATAATTCCAAATGAAATCAAACAGCATATTCTCAAGTAATTTGTTCCCATTGAAATAACTTGAGGATCAACGGTCTGTGATGAAATATAAGCTTTAACTCCAAAAATTCCAAACAACAGGCATACTATATAAATTATTGCACCAAGAAATAAACTGTTTCCTGCAACCTTTGCAGCTTTTTTACTATTTCCCTGACCAAGTGTTCTTGCAAGAAGTGCATTGGTTCCCACTCCTGTTCCAATTCCAACTGCTACCATAAGCATCTGAACTGGAAATACCAGTGTCAGTGCATTAAGTGCTGCCTCACTTCCTGACCTCATATTTCCTACAAAGGCACTGTCTACAATATTGTAAACTGCCTGCAATGCCATAGATAAAATCATCGGTATTCCCATCTGTACCATGAGCTTATTTACCGGCATGTCCTTCATCTTGTTACTTTCTGCCATCTTAACTTATTCCTCCTTTTCTGCATAAAAAAAGTGTGCTCTTATCTCATAAGCTGGACTTACGCTGATAAGCTACACACTTTATAATGCACTATATATTTTAATGATGTGCGACAGCAGGTGCACAAAAAAAGAGCAGCTAAACTGGATTTACGCTAGTCTGCTACTCGTTCATAGGCTATTATATTTTTTATTTTTGAAAAAAGTCAAATTATTTTTTAGTAATAACATAACCTTTGCATTTACACTTTAAATTTAAAATTCAAACCGCCTCTTCCTGGATACCGACAGATTTTTCCTTCTTAAATCTATGCAAAATCACACTGCCCTCACTCCATTCATCCTGTGCTGCAAGTGCAAGCATATCAGTAACAGCCATGACATCTGCGATAAAATTCTCCTCATCGTCTTTAAGCTCCAGAAAACTCTGCAGCAAACCCGAATCCCTTTTTCTTATGATAAGCTCAGACAGCCTTTTTTTATGATTGACAATATACTCCAAAAACTGCTGCCTAGCTTCTTTTGAAAGCTCATACGCATAAATAAGCCTGTAAAAAGCCATATCTAAAAGGTCATCCTCACTCTCCTGCGCAATCGCCTCTGAAAATATTTCATCATACTGCTTCCACACAAACACGCGGTCCATAAAAGCCTGTCTGGCGCGAAAGCCTTCTCCGTTCATGTTCAGCTTAAAAATATGAGCAGGACCAATCTCATCATATGTCTGGTCGTACTCGAAAAAACATGCCTGCGCAATCGCATTTCTATCGCTGTCAGCCCATCTAACCCTCACAAGAGTGCTTATCTGTGAAAGAATCTGCTTAAGACACGACTTATCCTTCGGTGAGCCTCTCATCACAAGCATATAAAGTTTTGTGCAGTTCATGAAAGCGTCACCATCCACATCACATATGTCGGATGGCAGCTCAAGCACAGACAGCCTTGAACAATTGTAAAAGCACAGCCTGCCAATCTTTTGCATTCCGTCCGGCAATATGACCCTCTCGATATAATCATCACACAGCTCCGTCATATCAGGACGCAGAATATCATCAATCCCAAGCTCTGTTTTCAATTTTTCAGGCATACTCTTGAAAGAAAAGCAATACTCCGCAAGCTCCGTCACTCTCATGCCGTCAAGCATATCCGGCACCACACACACCGGATTTTTCCCATACATATGAAGAAGCCTAATGCAATCATCATTAAGCCTCTCATATACACATATATAATTATCGTTTATTTCAACTTCTATATTTGTCATCGCTATCTTTAATTCTATGTTTTTATTACTATATTGTGTTAATTTTGTGCATTAGATATATCTACGTAAAAATTTATCCAACCTTCAATAATTCATCTATCGTATTCTTAAAATCATAAAACAAATCAATATATTTTTCAACAATTGTATTACAATGTGTCCTTACAACCTCACAATCATAGTCATGTGCAAGTTCATTTCTGACCTTAAGCATATCCATCCACGCATCATCAGAAATCAGCTTTGCCTTGAAGGATTCACGTAACACCTCTCGCGGTGAACTTGTAACAAACCCGGTTATCGAATAATATTGTACCAGAATATCTTTCATTACCTTCCACGATAAATCAAAAGTAATGCTAAATTTAGCACCTGTCCCACTCAAAACAAACGAATCGGTAAGGTCTCTCTGCCTGGCCTCAGCTAACGCATCTAGTGAATTACAAAAAGATTTAAAACGTCTCTCAAATTTTGCGTCCATACTGTCTGCAACCCTGCTTATAACCTCTTCAACCTTCAATAATCTAACCTCATATAAAAATAATCTGCACTACTTATCAGTTAGTTTATCACAATTCCTACATTATTTCCACCACAATGTAAAGGGCGCTGCCGCTGGCAGCGCCCCGTACTACATCCAAAATCTACTCAAGCAGATTCTTCATACTGTTCACACTGATAAGAATTGTCGATCCATTGTGCAAAAGTGCTGTCGTAGTCGGCGGAAGCACACCTGCCACACCAAGAGCAATGAGCCCTGAGTTAAAACCAACAATCTTTCGATAGTTGCTCTTTATACGTTTCATAAGAGCATTACTTATATATTTAAGAGTTACAATCTGGTAGAGATCGTCAGAGCCCACCGTAATATCGGCAATCTCGCGTGCAATTTCAGCACCGTCACTGATTGCAATACCGACATTTGCCGCTGAAAGAGCCGGTGAATCATTTATGCCGTCACCAATCATAATGACCTTTCTGCCCTTAGCCTTTTCTTTCTCCACAAAGGCAGCCTTGTCCTCAGGTAAAACCTCGGCGTAGTATTCATCTACACCTACTTTTTTCGCAATGACAGAAGCTGTACGCTCACTGTCGCCTGTCATCATGACAACCTTTGATATGCCCGCCTTCTTTAATGAAGTAACAACCGCCGCTGCCTCATCACGCAGAGGATCCTCAATACAGATAACTGCCGAAAGCTTACCCTCAATAGCCAGATACAGGTGAGAATAATACAGCGGAAGCAACTCAAACAGTGACTCCTTTCCTGCAGGAACAACACATTTTTCATCCTCAAAGACGAAATGATAGCTTCCGATGACAGTACGCTTGCCATTGATTGAGGTTGCAATTCCATGAGCCACAATATACTCAACCTTTGTATGCATTTCCTCGTGGGAAAGCCCCTTCTTAGAAGCAGCGTCTACCACTGCCTTTGCCATGGAATGAGGGAAATGCTCCTCCAGACAGGCTGCTACACGAAGCATGTCATCAGATGAATACTCATCATTGAAGTTCACCACATCAACCACAGTCGGATGTGCCTTTGTGAGTGTACCTGTCTTGTCAAAGACGATGGTATCAGCCTCCGCAACAGCCTCAAGGAACTTTCCTCCCTTTACTGTTACATTATAAAGGCTTGCCTCTCTGATAGCAGAAAGCACTGAGATTGGCATAGCAAGCTTGAGTGCACAGCAGAAATCCACCATGAGAATTGACATAGCCTTTGTCACATTTCTTGTCAGAAGATATGTAAGCCCTGTAGCTCCAAGCGTCCACGGCACAAGCTTGTCAGCATAGTGCTCAGCCTTTCCCTCCAGCTCAGATTTAAGCTTTTCGGACTCCTCTATCATAGTAACAATCTGGTCAAAACGGTTGTTTCCTTCAACCTCCTTGACCCTGATAGTAATCTCGCCCTCCTCGACAACAGTGCCTGCAAACACAGTATTGCCGACAGTTCTTTGAACCGGAACCGACTCACCTGTCAGGGAAGCCTGATTGACCATCGCATCGCCATCTAAGACCTCTCCGTCGAACGGTATGACATTTCCCATGTGGACAACAACCTTGTCGCCCTTTTCAATCTTTGAAGACTCAACGAGTATCTCCTGATTCTCAGGTGTCTTGAGCCATACCTTGCTCACATTAAGTGACATGCTTCTGGCTAAATCATCAACAGACTTCTTGTGCGTCCATTCCTCCAAGAGCTCACCTATTCCAAGCAGAAACATAATAGAGCTTGCGGTAGAAAAATCCTTAGTAATAAGAGAAACCGTGATGGCAGTCGCATCAAGCACCGGCACCTCAATTTTTCTCTGCAGCAGACACTTAAGCCCAATTCCAATATACTTTACAGATTGTCCAATAGTAAGCGCTATCCTGATTGGCAAAGGCAGCAGGAGCTTTTTACTGTAATGCCAGACAACACTTCCGATAAGCTTTTCCTGATATGAATTATTAAGCTCTCTTCCTGATGTCTTGATAACAGTCTGTGGCACATTGGCGCTCTCATAATGAAAGTGGCGTAGCAGCTCTATAATCTGCTCTCTGTCTCCTACATACTCAATCACAGCATCAGCAGTCCTGTCATAAACCTTTACAAAGGTAACATTCCTGTGATTGTGAATCACATAAAGCAGAGTGTCTGCCTGCTCATATGTCATGCGGTACTGCTCCATATGAACACGCATACGGCCTCTTGACTCATGCTTAATCGTAAATTTCATATGACCGCCTCTTATCTTCTATGCCTCAGCAGTCTCTGCTGTAACCTCAGCCTGCTCTGCTTCCTGCTCATCAGCCTCAGCACACTCGCAGACATCCTCAGCTGCATCGGCAACTTTAGCAGCCTCTGCCTTAGCCTCACGCTCCTCGTTGATACTCTTAGCCTCAGCAAGAATATCCTCTGCATTCTCCTGAACAGTATTAACAGTCTTCATTACACAATCCTTAGCACGAAGCGCAGCTGCTGTACACTGTGTATAAGCACGCTTAGCATCCTTGCTTGATAAAATCTTGATACCTGCTGTACCAAAAGCAACACCTGCTGCGAATAAACCTGAAGCTTTCCAATTAAATGACATAATGTTTTCCTCCTGTATATTTACAAAAATTCTAGTTAAAGTTTACTTACAAGAAACATTATATTTCCCGGAAATACTGTTATTCAAGCCTAATCTCACGCAGTCAGCGCTAATCCATGCCCTCAAATCCCCATACCATGCGCCCTCCCGGACTTAATGAGAAAGTTTATCACTTGTAAACACTCCAAAGCAAGTGGCGAAAGCCACGAGCGAGCGGCTCCGCTTCACTCCTATAACGAAAAAGAGATATCCATCAAGGATATCTCTTTATGTTATAAGAGCGATAGAC
>ENA-OQIA01000089-OQIA01000089.1-human-gut-metagenome-genome-assembly--contig:-NODE-89-length-20214-cov-4.204261_pt1 | contig 20214 bp, 20 predicted proteins | sample MGYA00242571_ERZ504735 | MGnify/ENA primary metagenome ERZ504735 (study PRJEB26092, sample SAMD00036442) | human gut metagenome | host: Homo sapiens | study: EMG produced TPA metagenomics assembly of...
CTTTTTTTCAGAACACTAATCTCATTCTCAAGTGCATTCTTCTGTTTCGTAAGCTTTTTCAGATGTCCTGGCACATTTCTCATATTTTTTCTGAGAATTTCTGCTTATAAAGCATTGCATTGTTTACTTCCCTGAGACGTGCATACATATCCATTTCAAATTCTGCTTTACGTCACTCCACGTCGAACCTGTCATATTCGCTTTGCAGCTTTGAAAGCTCGTCTGTACGCTCTTCTAAGCCAATATTCCAGATTTCCTCATTAGTCATAAACAATAACCTCCTTTAACTTCTACAGATGAAGCACTCGCTCTTTAATCTCCTGGGTTCTTCCCTGATTCCAGAACTGTGTGCCTATATAGCCGCATGTACGGCGGGCTACACTCATCTTGTTCTGGTCACGATTGCCACAGTGTGGGCACTCCCAGATAAGCTTGCCTGAGCCCTCTTCCTCTACGATTTTGATTTCTCCGTCGTAGCCGCATACCTGGCAATAGTCGCTCTTTGTATTCAGCTCTGCGTACATGATATTGTCGTAAATGTACTGCATTACTGAAAGCACTGCAGGGATATTGTCCTGCATGTTTGGTACCTCCACGTAGCTGATAGCGCCACCCGGAGACAGCTTCTGGAACTGGGACTCAAACTTTAGCTTGTCAAATGCATTAATCTGCTCTGTTACATGCACATGGTAGCTGTTTGTAATATAGTTCTTGTCGGTAACACCCTTTATGATACCAAAGCGCTTCTGTAAGCACTTCGCGAACTTATAGGTGGTAGACTCAAGCGGTGTGCCATATATACTGAAATCGATGTTTGACTCCTTTTTCCACTGCTCACATGCATCGTTTAAGCGCTGCATTACCTTAAGTGCAAACGGTGTTCCCTCTTTTGGCTCTGTGTGTGATACTCCCTTCATATAGCGTACACACTCACAAAGTCCTGCATAGCCGAGTGAGATTGTTGAGTATCCGTTAAATAATAATGGGTCTATAACCTCTCCCTTTTTCAGACGTGCAAGTGCTCCGTTCTGCCAGAGAATCGGTGCTACATCGGATTTGGTACCAAGAAGCCTCTTATGTCTGCACATAAGTGCTCTATGACACAGCTCAAGTCTCTCATCAAGTATCTTCCAGAATTTTTCCTCATCCTTTTCTGATGAGCATGCCACATCAACGAGATTTAAGGTGACAACACCCTGGTTGAAACGTCCATAGTATTTACGCTTGTTTGGATCAAAGTTCTCGGCATGTGCCACATTGCCCGCTGTCTGTGAGCATCTGTCCACTGTGAGGAATGAACGGCAGCCCATGCATGTATACACATCTCCGTCCTTAAGCTCCTTCATGACCTTCTCTGAAATATAGTCAGGCACCATTCTCTTTGCAGAGCACTGTGCCGCGAGCACTGTGAGATTCCAGTACTTTGAATCCTCTGTGATATTATCATCCTCAAGCACATATATGAGCTTAGGGAATGCCGGTGTGATATATACACCCTTTTCGTTCTTTACACCCTTTATTCTCTGGTGCAGCATCTCCTCAATGATTGCGGCAAGATCTGCCTTTGTCTGCGGATCGGATACCTCATTCAGGTACATGAATACTGTGATAAACGGTGCCTGTCCGTTTGTAGTCATGAGTGTGATGACCTGATACTGAATCATCTGCACACCACGGTTGATTTCCTCCTTGACACGGAGCTCTGCTACCTCGTTGATTTTTTCTTCATCTAAATCAAGGCCTACGCTCTCGAATTCCTTTTGCACCTGCTTTCTGAACTTCTCACGACTGACCTGTACAAATGGTGCCAGATGTGCAAGCGAGATACTCTGTCCACCATACTGTGAGCTGGCAATCTGTGCGATAGCCTGTGTAGCAATGTTGCAGGCTGTTGAAAAGCTCTTTGGTGTGTCAATCATAGTCTCACTGATTACTGTGCCGTTCTGAAGCATGTCCTCAAGGTTTACAAGACAGCAGTTGTGCATATGCTGTGCAAAATAATCTGCATCGTGGAAATGGATAAGCCCCTTCTCATGAGCCTCCACTATATCCTCAGGAAGCAGGAAACGGCGTGTGATATCCTTGCTCACCTCACCTGCCATATAGTCACGCTGCACGCTGTTTACAGTAGGATTCTTGTTGGAGTTTTCCTGCTTTACCTCCTCGTTATTGCACTCAAGAAGGCTAAGAATCTGCTGGTCCGTAGAGTTTGACTTACGAACGATGGCTCTCTTATATCTGTAAGTAATGTAGTTTCTGGCTACGGTAAAGGCACGCTTGTTCATGAGCTGGTTCTCCACCATATCCTGTATCTCCTCAACGCTTGGAGAGCGCTTCATGTTCTCACATGCAGTCTCCACGTTGCTTGCAATTTCCTCAATCTGATCAGCAGTAAGCTTCTCATAGTCTAGCACTGAATCGTTTGCCTTTCTAATGGCAGCTACTATTTTGGCTGCATCAAATATGTCCTCACTGCCGCTTCGCTTGATGATTTTCATGTAAATTTCTCCTCTCTGTATACTATATTTCATATAATGTAGTGTACTATATATAGTGTTGTTATTCAATACACATACTATATATATGCATTTTATCATGTGTAATGGCACAAAATATGCAGCTATAAATGAGATGTAATCATTAATTCATGTCACTGCCCTGCAATGTAAAGCGGGCTTTTCACCAAACAATTACGATATAGCTACATATAAAATGCCATATTATTTAATACAAATCTGTGCATCTGTCTTTTGATGACAATCTAAATTATACAAGATATTGTTGCTATGTCAATACGCTCAACAATATTTTGTAGCATTTTGACTTATTGCACAAAAAAAGCCACAATATTTATGCTACTTTTTCAACTCTGTAATTATTTTGTTACTTGTTAAGCTTTTCCATATTGTCAATCACTCTGTCCAAAAAGCCAAGCATCATGTTAAACTCCTCCTTAGAAAAGCCTTCGTGCATGGCTTCCTCTATTACCATTATATTTTCCCTCACCCTGTTTTCGTGGTCCAGTGCTTTTTGCGTCAGCTCAATCCTTTTAAGCCTTGCATCATTTTCCATAGGTGTGCGCGCAATATAGCCGTTTTTTTCAAGACTTTTAAGCATATTTGTCACTGTGGCTCCTGACAGATGAAACTTTGCTTCGATATCCTTTTGAAATATATTTTGGTCCTGATTATCCATTATATATCCAATCATCATACCCTGGCTTCGCGGTATACATTCTGTTTTACTGCACCTTTTTCTGTCAAAATATCTGTCTATGCTCCTGCTGATGCGGTTTATCTTGTGTCCTAAGTATTTATCCGGTGTAAACTCCTTCATATCTGAAATCCTTTCATAGATTTTTCTTGACAATAAAAAAAGTATATCTATAATATAGTTAGCACACTAACTAATTAAATGCAAGTATTTTTTTAGTTAACCACATTACCATAAATGTGGGAAGTTTGTTTTAATCAAATATGAATATAAGAAGAAAGGACAAAACATATGTTAAAAACACTAGGTGCCCAAATAAAGGAATACAAATGGGCTTCGATTGCGACACCTGTTTTCATGCTGCTTGAGGTGGCTGTGGATACCATAATCCCTCTTCTCATGGCATCAATCATCGACAACGGTGTCAATATGGGCGACACAAGGCATATCTATATCATGGGTGTGTGGATGATTGTCGCAGCACTGTTTGGTCTTTTGACAGGATGTCTCGGTGCAAAATATGGTGCAAAGGCCGCCATGGGCTTTGGAAAGAATCTGCGTGCTGCAATGTTTCGCAACATCCAGACCTTTTCCTTTGCAAATATCGACAGATTCTCATCCGCGAGTCTTGTCACACGTATGACAACCGATGTGACCAACATCCAGAATGCTTACATGATGCTGCTTCGCATGGCTATGAGAGCCCCTTCATCCATAATATGTGCGATGGCTATGTCATTTTTCATCAGCCCTCGCCTTGCGACAATATACTTAATCGCTGTCATTGTGCTTGGAGCTTTACTGCTTTTCATCAGCAAGGCGGCCATGAAATACTTCGACAGAGCCTTCAAGCGCTATGATGACCTGAATGAAAGCGTACAGGAAAACGTATCCGCTATCCGCGTTGTAAAGGCATACGTCCGTGAGGATTATGAGAAGAAACGTTTTTCAAAGGCAGCACAGAATATCTACGACGTATTTGTGAAGGCAGAAAGCCTTGTGGTATACAACTCTCCTCTCATGCAGTTTACAGTGTATGCCTGCATCCTGTTAATAAGCTGGCTCGGAGCTCATATGGTGGTAAGCAGCACTCTCACTACAGGTGATCTGATGGCTCTTCTCACCTATTGCATGAATATTCTGATGAACCTCATGATGCTCTCCATGGTGTTTGTAATGATTTCACTCTCACTCGCATCCGCAAGACGAATCAGCGAGGTATTAAATGAGCAGAGCACACTGCACAATCCAAAGGAACCGCTTTACGATGTGCCTGACGGAAGCATAAGCTTTAAGCATGTAACCTTCAGATATTCAGACACCGCTGAAACTCCGGTTCTGTCAGATATAAATCTAGACATAAAATCCGGTGAGACCATCGGCATCATAGGAGGAACCGGAAGCTCGAAATCTTCCCTTGTAAACCTGATAAGCCGTCTCTACGACACAGACACCGGCTCTGTAATCGTCGGAGGCCACGATGTGCGTGAATACGACATGGACACTCTCAGAAACAAGGTAGCTGTCGTGCTCCAGCAAAACGTGCTTTTCTCGGGCACCATACTCGAAAATCTGCGCTGGGGTGACAAAAACGCTACCACAGATGAGTGTATTGAGGCCTGCAAAATGGCATGCGCCGATGACTTTATCGAGTCCTTCCCTGACAAGTACAACACCTACATAGAGCAGGGCGGAACCAACGTATCCGGTGGCCAGAAGCAGCGTCTGTGTATCGCAAGGGCTCTGCTTAAAAAGCCAAGGATACTCATACTCGATGACAGTACCTCGGCTGTAGATACAGCAACAGATTCAAAAATCCGTGCTGCCCTCGCAAAAACAATACCGGGAACCACTAAGCTCATCATCGCACAGCGTATCTCATCAGTCATGGATGCTGACCGTATCATCGTGATGAATGACGGAAAAGTGGACGGCTTTGACACTCACGAAAATCTGCTTAAAAATAATGAAATCTACCGCGATGTTTACGATTCCCAGACAAACGGCGGAGGAGACTTTGATGAAGGAGGTGCTGCCTGATGCCAGGACCAAGAGGACCACGAGGTCCAAAACCCAAAATTAAAAATCCCGGTAAGCTTTTTGCGCGCCTCATGGGATTTATTTTCAAGAAATATTTACCTGCCTGCATAATTGTTGTGATATGTATCTTTGTCAGTGTACTTGCAAATGTGCAGGGAACCATGTTTACCAAAAATTTGATTGATGACTATATAGTACCACTGCTTAAGACAGGAAATCCCGACTACGGACCACTCCTTGCAGCAATGGGAAGGGTCGCCGTATTCTACGGTATCGGCGTCATTAGTACGTTTGCATACAGCAAAATAATGATCTACGTATCACAGGGCACCATTAAGAACCTGCGTGTTGAGCTCTTTTCCCATATGCAGGATCTGCCAATCCGATACTTTGACTCACATGCGCACGGCGATATCATGTCAATTTATACAAACGATATCGATACACTCCGCCAGCTCATCAGCCAGAGTCTTCCGCAGATACTTAACAGTGCTATCACTGTTGTGAGCGTTTTTGTTTCAATGGTCATATTAAATATTCCGCTCACCATACTAACTATCGTGATGGTAATCGTAACAACAGTCGTGACAAAGAAATTTGCAGGCTTCTCCAGCCGCTATTTCCTTGCACAGCAGCGCGACCTCGGCAAGGTTAACGGCTTCATCGAGGAAATGCTCAACGGCCAGAAGGTAGTCAAGGTATTTACCACGAGCAGGAAAATATTGAAGCCTTCGACAAAAATAAACGATGAACTCTTTGAAAGCGCTTACAATGCCAACATGTACTCCAACATGCTCGGTCCTGTAAAACGCACAGATTGGAAATCTAAGCTACGTGCTCTGCGCTCTTGCCGGCGGTGTTATGGCTCTTTCAGGCTTTGGCGGTCTGACCCTTGGTAAGCTTGCGAGCTTTCTGACCTTTAACAAGAGCTTTAACATGCCTATCTCGCAGGTCAGCCAGCAGTTCAACAGTATCATCATGGCGCTTGCCGGATGTGACCGTATCTTCTCACTGCTCGACGAAACGCCTGAGACTGACGAGGGCTATGTCACACTGGTAAATGCTAAGGAAGAAAACGGAAAACTTACCGAAACCCATGAACGCACCGGCTTATGGGCATGGAAGCATACTCATCAGGCTGACGGCTCTGTGGACTACAAAAAGCTTGAGGGCGATGTGGTATTTGACGATGTGGATTTCGGATATGTGCCTGAGAAAATTGTACTGCACGATGTGGATCTTTTTGCAACACCCGGTCAGAAGATTGCCTTTGTTGGCACCACCGGAGCTGGAAAGACTACCATCACTAACCTTATCAACCGCTTCTACGATATAGCAGACGGCAAGATAAGATATGACGGCATCAATATAAACAAGATTAAAAAGGCTGATCTGCGCCACTCTCTTGGCATTGTTTTGCAGGATACCCATCTTTTCACAGCTACTGTCATGGAAAACATCCGCTACGGCAAGCTTGATGCCACAGATGATGAAGTATACGCAGCTGCCCGCCTGGCAAACGCCGATACGTTTATCCGCCAGCTTCCTGACGGCTACAATACTGTACTGACAGGTGACGGTGCAAACCTAAGCCAGGGCCAGCGCCAGCTTCTAGCCATTGCGCGTGCCGCTATCGCCGATCCTCCTGTGCTCATCCTCGATGAGGCTACAAGCTCAATTGATACACGTACTGAGCGTATTGTTCAGGACGGCATGGATAAGCTCATGCATGGCCGTACTACATTTGTTATCGCACACAGGCTTTCTACTGTCAGAAACAGCGACTGTATTATGGTTTTGGAGCAGGGACGCATTATTGAAAGGGGAAGTCATGATGAGCTGATTTCAAAGAAGGGAAAGTATTATCAGCTTTATACAGGAAAGACTGCTTAATTCACTAGACTAACTACGAAAACCTGGAGACCGGGAATACGGCAGAGGGCACACCCTCATGTGCGCTAACATGAGGGTGTGCCCTTAATGCCTACCTGGATCATCTTCATTGCTTCTATTGCTGTCTTATGACTTTCAGGCGTTACGCAGGCGCAGGCATTTTCTATTACGAACACCTCTGCGTCTTTACAGAACGTCTTTGCAATCGCTACGTTGCTTATTACGCATATCCTGTGCAGAATCCACAGAATAAATTTCTGTATCGCTGTTGTCATATCTCGCAAGCAGTTCGCCAAGCTCTTTGCTGCCAAAAGTCGGCTTGTCAATATAAGTAATATCGTCACAATTAACTCCACGCTCCTTCATTGCATCTTTAAGACGAGCGTCTACTTCCCATCCGTTTGTCCCTTTAATACAATGCGTTACCGGAAGTTTCTTTCCTTCCTGAGTATTCAGATAGTTTTCATCATGCGTATCCCTTGTGAATATCACATCATCATATTTTCCTGACCTGATTTCCTCTGCAATAACATTTGTTGCCACGTCACACTCTTTGTTTCCAAGAGCTCCTGTAATAAAATCATTCTGTGCGTCCACTACTACTAAAATTTTCTTTGCCATAATTATTTTCTCCTTTATGATAGGAGCTTTCCTTTCCATCTTTGAAAGCCTTCCAAAAGTCCTGCAACTGGTCGGTATTGGAAAATATTTTATTTCTGAACCACTCCTGTATATGCAGCTTAAATACCTCTTTAATCTCCTTGTTCGGAATTACAAGGCTATATTTTTTGTCCTCACTTTCGAAATACCAACATCCTTCTCCTGCATAAATGCAATTTATTCCGGCAATTGTATTTATGCAGCCTGTGAATAATCCATAAAAAATTTTACTTGCGATATGCTCTGCTATAACCAATCCTGTTCTATTTTCTTCTGTAATTGTATAAACATATCATAATACTTTTCTTTGGTTTGACGTATAATATCCATTGCAATTGCCTGATTATATGCGTGTGCAACATTATTTCTCGAAACCAATGCATCCAGCCATAATTCTTCATCACTAATCATTCCTGCCTTGTAAGCTGTTTTTAAAATTGTTCTTGGCGATCCTGTTGCACCCTCCGCATAACCAAAATTCTCTAATAATTCTTTCATCGCCTTCCATGATTGTTCAAAACAGATTTCATATAAGCCAACCATGCCAGCAATTTCCACATTTCCATATGGTTCTTTATAAGAAAAAATATCGTTTAAATTGACTAATGCTGCCTTAAAATTCTCAAATTTTTTCATATAGCACTACCCCCTCTCTTTTTATTGATTCCAACAATTCTTTTCTTACAGGCTTATCCAAATCCACTATATCAAATTCCAACAACGTTGAAGTTGTTTCGTCTACATCCAAAATAAAATGACTACTGCTACCACCGCAAAAAGCCAGATCTATATCACTTCGCTCTTTATAATCACCTCGCGCTCTTGAACCAAAAAGAATTACTTTTTCAACACAATTCTTCTTCGCCAGCTGGATAATTTCCTGTAATACTTTACATTTTATTCCTGTTTTTTCAAAGGTACTATTTACATCCATAAATGCTCCTATATTACTTCATTTATTCTTCCTCTTTAATCACCTTTAGGAAACGCTTGACCTCCGCCCATGCACGCTTGGACTCAGGGAAATTGAGGTATCCCATCTGGAACACATGAAACATCCCCTCATACACTGACAGTCGCACCTTAACACCCTGGATTCTTGCCTTTGCAGCGGCCTCTACCGAGTCAGATAAGAGCATCTCTATCGAGCCTACCTGTATGAGCATTGGTGGAAAGCCTCTGAAATTACCAAACAGCGGCGATATGTATGGATCCATTTTATCGTGGTCACCGGGATAATCATTCACGTAGATTAGACTGTCCCTTGTGTTCCCAAACAGTGGGTCCTTTTCGTAGTTTGTCTCATATGACTCTCCGCCTGCTGTGAGGTCTGTCCATGGTGACATGGCTACTATTCCTGCCGGAAGCGGCATGACGTGGTCTCGAAGATACATGGTGAGGCACATTGCAAGTCCTCCTCCCGCTGAGTCTCCTGCCAGCACAATCTGCGAGCCAAACCAGCCCTGTGACAAGAGCCATTTATAGCAGGCTATGGCATCCTCAAGTGCTGCCGGATACGGGTGCTCCGGCGCCACGCGATAGTCAGGCGTGAGCACTGAGCAGCCTTCACTTACCTCATTATAAAGGCCTGCAAATACATAATATGCATTGCGCACTGCCCCCATATATCCACCACCATGCAGCTGCAGTATCACACGCTCTGTATTTGGGTTTTCCTTTGAGGATAAAAGCTTCATAGTGAAACCGCCCATATCTATATCCTCTGTTACAAAACAGTCCGGAACAAGCCATGCAGGTTCCTTCATGCGCTTCCTGAGCTCTCCGGATTTTTATTTTTTTGCCGATTGCAAGGTCATTTGTGATATGTCCCATCAGATTAGCAAGTATTTTTCCCTGTATACTGACTTCTTCATCTGCCACAGCTGCATTGCTATGGACTTTTTCCACATGCTCACTTTTCATGGCAGATAATGAGTTCTTAAAGGTCTTTTCAAGCTTATTACCCAAAGCTCCTATTATTCCAGTTTCATTATCACCATTACTATCGCCGTTTTCAATTTCCGGATGGTAGTTTCCCATCTCTTCATCCTCAAACATATGCGAATTTCCTATTCCATGAAAGCCTATCATATATGAAATCTCCGTTTCAGCTCTGTTCTGGCTCTTTTGTCACCGATAATCAGTGTTCCGAGAAACAAAAACAGCGATGCGCCCATCGCTCCCATTGCCAGATATGGGAACCATATGACCTTGACTGCCACAAGTATCATCGCAATCACGCTCATCAGCACAAGAAAAAGCTGCATCATCATGTAGCTCTGCCAGTTTCTTATGTTTACTATCATAAGTATAATTGTTGCAAGAACCATCGCCAGTATGGCGCTTGGGAAAACAAATGTAAGTGCCCAGCCACTGGCTCCTGTGAGCAGGTCTATGCCCTCGAGAAACACACCGTGAACACAAATGTGCTTACAATTTTAAAAATATATCCGTTTCTTCCGACTATTGCCAGACGCAGCGTCACATTCGCATAGATTACAACAAGAAGCACTATAAAGCTCCAGTTTATCTCATGGTCTGTCATGTAATCAACAGTTGTCAGCACAATCTGTCCTACTATAGACAGAAACAATATGATATTTTCCAGTAATCTGTATTTTCTTGATGCGCCCTTGACGTCAGGATATCTCGTACCGTTGTCATGGCTTGCTGTACTATCTGCCCTCTTTGCTGCACTATCTGTATCGTTTACGCACTTATCCGGCACATCATTATGCTGTTCAAAAACCCCTTCAGTGCCCTGATGATTGTCCGATGACAATTCAACCGGTGCCACAACCTGCTGGCAGAGCGGGCATTTATCTGTATTGTCTGCAATATACACACCGCATTTCATGCATTTAGTCATAATACTCTCCATTTGTCTCAATTGTCACTTCCACTCCGTCATTTACAAGCTTCTTAAAAAAGCTTCTCTGAATCATCGTATCGGCCAGAATAGATGAAAAAGTAAACACCAGCGTGTCCTTGTAGGAGCATATGGTGCCCTTCATAGGCTGTCCCTTGGACATTGGTATAAAGGAATAAAAGCCTGTTATATACGGCTCGTATTCCGGCTCTACTTTTATATTTCCAATATTTGTGATAGTAGTGGTGTTTGCCAGTGCCGACTGTGTATAGACCGCCTTCATTGCCAGATTTTTTATAAAAAGAGGCACCGGTCTCATCAGGATATTTTTCTGATTTGACACACTGTATGAGAAAAGATCCTCCAGATGCTCCTTCGAAATCTGTGAATTGATGGAATCCGTCACTATTTTAAGCACCTCCTCAAATGTGTAGGAGCTGTTTTGCGGTCTGAACTCAGCAGATATCATGACAAAAAAGTTCTTTGTGGTCACGGAGTCAAAATAAGGACGAAGGTTCACAGGAACTGCAACCCTGACAGGCATATCGTTTGGCATGCCGTGAAAACACTCCTGATACACACTCCACACAAAGCATGCTACCAGATAATCATTTATGGAAACTCCATAGCGGTGGCAGACCTGCTTCAGCTGTGATACAGGCATCATGCCATGTATCAGCCCAAACTCTCCATCAGGTACCTTTTCCAGCTTTAAAAGATACGCCTTCTGCCTGTTAAAGCCACTTGGCTTACTTGATTTGTAGTTCTTTACAAAGCTGTCCTCTCTATTTAAGGATGTGCCCTGCGTCAATGAATCGCCCTTTAGCTTTGCAATCTCCGGATGTGTGAGACGCAGATACTGGTAGGTGAGCTCCCTAAGGAAATTTATGCCGCCCATGCCATCTGTCAGCACATGAAATACCTCAAGATTTATTCTGTTCTTATAGTATGTCACCCTGAAAAGATAGCTGTGATTCTTGTTCGGTCTTATAAATCTGCACGGAAATGTATTTTCCTCATGCACCTTTGGTGCCTTTTTGCCATTTTCCTCAAAATAGTTCCAGAATACTCCCATCCTGAGTCTCACATTAAACAGACCAAACTTCGGAAGCACTATATCCAGTGCCTCCTGCAGCTTTTCACTGTCAATCTCATCAGTTAAGGTGACTGAGATCCGATATACATTTGTCATGCTCTCCCCCGCTATACTAGGGAACAGATTTGCTGTGTTGTCCAGCTTGTCCCAGCGGATTGAACGCGTTTTCGACATTTTAAATTCCTCGCTTAATATAATGATATAGCGAAGCAGCACCCTAATCGAGCCTGCCGTACACCTCCATCGGCACATATGCCTTTATCTGTATCCCATCAGCCACATATTCCTCCGACACAAGCTCGCCCTGTTTTCTGATGAGCTGTATCACGCCAGCCTTATCATATGGGATAATTCTCTCAATATATACCTTGTTCTCTCTTAATATCTCCTCTAAAAGAGATTTTACCTCATCTAATCCCAGATCCTTTGCCGCTGAAATGTTAAGAGTATAATCTGCCCTGAAATCATGCAGCGGTTCGTTGTCTGTGCGGGCATCCTGCTTATTAAAAAGTGTGACAAATTTCTTGTCTTTTACACCAAGATCATCCAATGTCTGGTAAGTTATGAACATCTGCTTTTCCCGCTGCATATTTGATGCGTCCACCACATGGAAAATGATGTCAGCATACTTTGCCTCCTCAAGGGTGCTCTTGAAGGCCTCTATCAGATGATGCGGCAGCTTTCTGATAAACCCGACCGTATCAGTTAAAAGCACCTGCTGCTTGCCATCAAGCGCAAGAATACGCGTTGTAGGATCAAGCGTTGCAAAGAGCTTATCCTCCTCAAGCACATCTGCCTCTGTCAGGTGATTTAACAGCGTGGATTTACCTGCGTTAGTATATCCTACTATCGCAACAACCGGTACTTATTTTTTTCACGCTTTGCCCTTGTGATATCTCTGTGCTTCTGAACCTCTTTCAGCTCTCTCCGAAGCTGTGCTATCCTGTCATTTATGAGACGGCGGTCCACCTCAAGCTTTTTCTCTCCGGGACCTCTTGTTCCTATTCCACCGCCAAGCCTTGACATGGACTTTCCCAGTCCCGACAAACGGCTTAATCTGTACTTGAGCTGAGCAAGCTCAACCTGTATCTTACCCTCACTTGTTGTGGCCCTTGATGCAAAAATATCAAGAATAACAAGTGTCCTGTCCATAACCTTTGTGTCAAGGTACATCTCCAGATTCTTCTGCTGTGCCGGACTCAGCTCATCATCGCACACAATGCCTGTTGCCCCTGTACTCTCCACAAGCTCTGCAATCTCTGCCACCTTGCCGGTGCCGACATACGTGCCCGGATGAATTTTTTCTCTTCTTTGGATAAGTGTGCCTACAACTGTCGCACCTGCTGTCTTTACCAGCTCCGCAAGCTCTGAAAGTGAATCATCTGCATCATCACCGTCCTGCTCGCTCACTCCGACGAGCACCACTCTCTCCTCAATATCCTCTATCTTAATAGTATCTGCCATAATCTATCTGGTCTCCAAAAACTGATATTCTCTTGCTGCATCCTCATCATCAGGATAATCCTTCATGTATTCCTCCATTTTGCTCTTTGCTGTGGCAAAATCGCCGGAATACTCATATGCTATAATCATAGCCTTTGTTATCTGCTGCTTGTTCGGCACACTTTCAAGTTCAAGTGCGTTCTGAAAATAAGTAATCGCAGTGTCATAGTTACCATTGTCCATCTGCGCCTGTCCCATATTCATCAGATCATACGAATCTGCCTCACCGCTGTCTAGGTATTTCTTAAAATACTTCTGCGAGCTGTCATTGTCGCCCTTCTTCTGATATACCTCACCCATATAGTAGTTTGCCTTGACAAGCTTCTCATCAATAGCCTTTTGCAGACTCTTTATTGCTGAATCATAATCACCGAGCATGGTGTATATACGGCCTCTCTGCATGTAGTCGTCAGCAGTTTTTGCCTTAAGCTTTAATGCCTTATCCAGGTATTCCTTTCCCTGGTCATTCATGCCATACTTTGACAGGGTCTCATAAATGCCAAGATAGAGCTCATAATTATCATTATTCTCACTGAGCGCCGTCTTAAAATCCTTCAAGCCCTTGTCTGTATCATTCTTGGCAAAATATATACAGCCTCTCAGATAGTATGCGTCAGAATCCTTATCATAGTCGATAATAGCCGTATATGTATCAATTGCTCCATCCACGTCACCGCTTAAATACTGTGCCTTTGCCTTATAATAACATATGTCAAGCTCCTCTGCGCCCACTGAGCCCACCGACTGGTCCAGTGCCTTCTGAAAAGCATCGACCGCATCATCATAGCTGCCGTTCTCTATACAGTTGATGCCATACTGTCTGTACGCATCCTTGTCCTTTGCCTTGTCGTCGGAGCCACAGCCAGTAAGCATGCCTGCTGTGAGCACTACGGTAAGCGTGAGTGCCATAAATTTATTCTTTATCATAATAGTTCTCCATGTGTATATTCTTCTCCTTATTATATATGTATTTGCCAAACTTGTAAATCCCGCCCTTACATTTCTGCCAGGGAGCCTGCCGTCCCCTGCGCTTACGTCCCGTACTCTAGCAAAAAAAGAACCCCCGCGGGATGCACCCGCAGGAGTTCTTAAGCCCAATTTGTATTTAAAGGAGGAAGAAAAATTCTAAGCCTCTAAATGCCAGATTTCATCATTGTACTGCTTGATTGTTCTGTCAGAAGAGAAGAAACCAGCCTTGCTGATGTTGACAAGCATCTTCTTAGCCCAAGCCTTCTTATCCTCATAATCAGCGTAAGCCTTCTCTTTTGTCTTGCAGTAATCCTCAAAGTCAGGGAATGTCATGAACCAGTCTTTGTTGAGGAGCTCGTTGTAAAGTCTCTCTAAGTTCTCCTTAGAACCAACCTTCATCATCTCATCACTTACAAGGAAGTCAACAGCCTTCTTTAAGTCTGCATCCTTGTCATAGTAATCCTTAGAGCAGTAGTCGCCTCTCTCATATCTGTCGATAACAGTCTGTGAATCCTCACCGAATACATAGATGTTCTCATCGCCGACAAGCTCAGCTATCTCTACGTTTGCTCCGTCACTTGTTCCAAGTGTAATAGCACCGTTAAGCATGAACTTCATGTTTCCTGTTCCTGATGCCTCCTTAGAAGCAAGAGAAATCTGCTCTGAAATATTTGCAGCCGGGAATAATTTCTCAGCTAATGTTACGTTGTAGTTCTCTACCATGAATACCTTAAGGTATGGACTTACCTCAGGATCATTGTTGATAATCTGCTGTAAGCAGAGGATTGCATGGATGATATCCTTTGCAATGATATATGCAGGAGCTGCCTTTGCACCGAAGAAGCACGTGATTGGTGTAGATGGCTTCTTGCCTGCCTTGATCTCAAAGTACTTACGGATGATGTAAAGCACGTTGAGCTGCTGTCTCTTGTACTCGTGAAGTCTCTTAACCTGGATATCAAAGATTGAATTGTCAGGTACGTCGAGATTCTGAGTCTTCTTTAAGTAAGAAGCAAGCTCTGTCTTCTTTGCGTTCTTGATGTCAACAAGCTTTGTGAGAACAGTGTCATCATTGATGAAATTGCCAAGCTTCTCTAACTCGTTTGCATCCTTCTTCCAGCCTTCACCGATAAGCTCTGTGATGTATGCTGAAAGCTCCGGGTTACAAGACATTAACCAACGACGGAATGTGATACCGTTTGTCTTGTTGTTGAACTTCTCAGGATATAACTTGTAGAAGTTATTGAGCTCTGTATTCTTTAAAATCTCTGTGTGGAGGTATGCAACACCGTTTACAGAATATCCGAAATGAATATCCATGTGTGCCATGTGTACAAGACCGTCCTTGATGATGTATGTGCTCTCGTCAGCTACCTTTGCGCGAACCTTGTTGTCAAGCTCACGGATGATTGGCATAAGCTGTGGAACAGCCTTCTCCAAGAAGCTGATTGGCCATTTTTCAAGAGCCTCTGCAAGGATTGTGTGGTTAGTGTATGCACAAACCTTTGATACAATCTCAATAGCCTCATCCATCAGGATGCCCTTCTCCTGAAGGAGACGGATAAGCTCTGGAATAACCATTGATGGATGTGTATCGTTAATCTGAACTGCTGCATAATCAGCAAGGTCATGTAAATTAGAGCCCTTTGCTTCTGCCTCTGCAATGATAAGTCTTGCTGCGTTTGATACCATGAAATACTGCTGGTATACACGAAGGAGACGTCCCTTATCATCTGAATCATCAGGATATAAGAATAATGTAAGGTTCTTCTTGATATCATCCTTGTCGAAATCAATTGTGTCGCCTACGATTGACTCATCAACTGACTCGATGTCGAATAAGTGAAGCTTTGTTGTACGGTTGTTGTATCCAACTACGTCGATATCGTAAAGTCTTGACTGTACTGTGAATCCACCAAAGCTTACAGGATATGTGATATCTGTCTTTGTAAGCCAGCTCTCCTTTGTAATCCATGGGTTTGGAGTCTCCTTCTGGAGATTGTTCTCAAATACCTGCTTGAATAATCCGTAGTGGTAGTTGAGGCCTACACCGTCTCCGTTGAGTCCGAGTGTTGCGATTGAATCTATGAAGCATGCTGCAAGACGTCCAAGTCCTCCATTTCCAAGTGAAGGCTCAAGCTCGATTTCCTCGATTTCAGCAAGTGACTTTCCGTTTTTCTCAAGAGTCTCTTTAACTTCATCGTAGATACCTAAGTTGATAAGGTTGTTTGATAAAAGCTTTCCGATAAGGAACTCTGCTGAGATATAGTAGAGCTTTTTCTTTCCTTTGTTTGAAACCTTTTTCTCTGCCTTGTCTTTTACAAGCTCAAGTAATGCGTAGTATACTTCCTCGTCTGTACTAACGCTGATTCCCTTCTGAAGCTTTGTTTCGATTTCCTGCATGATTGCCATTTTGATTTCCTCCCAAATCTGTTATCATGTATACACGCCAATGTGTCAAATTAACTAATTTTCATTTAGCGTGCTTAACTTCTTTGTGTCATTTGATGAATCAAGTATAATCCATTACACTGCACAATTCTTGCAATATACAGTCGAAAACTTGCACAATCCTATCATTTTTCGGTATTTTTAGTGGCTTTTCAATAAATAATATGCTAAAATATCATCATGAATATATTAGAATATGAAAATTATCACGAAGACAAAACACATGTGGAGCTTACGTTCCCATACAATACCTACCTGTGCTCTATTCCTCTTGATTTTTCCGGAGTTCCGCTGCACTGGCACGACGACATGGAGCTTATCTATATAAAGAAGGGCTGCGGTCATATATCTGTTGATTTTAAGGAGTACCATGTCACAGCGCCAAGCCTGGTGCTGATACTGCCGGGACAGCTTCACTCTATAGACCAATATATGGATGAATCGATGGAGTACGAAAATATCATATTTTCCATGTCGATGCTGCTTACCGGAAAGTACGATTACACCAAGGAGGATTTTCTTACACCTCTCTTAGCCGGCAGATTCACAGTTCCGACAGTTTTTACACCGGTGTATCCATACTACGAGGATGTCGTGGCTCCAATAGATGCATGCGATGAGATTTGCAAGACGATGCCGCAGGGCTATCAGCTTTATATAAAGAGCAAGCTCTACGAATTCTTTTTTGTGCTTGATAACCGTTGCCGTAATCTGACAAAGCCACTAAAAAGCAAAAAGACTCTTGATAAGATGAAGGTTGTGCTCAAATATGTGGAAAATAATTATGCTGACAAAATCTCCATTGCCGATATCGCTGATGTAGCCGGGTTTTCAGAGTCTCATTTTATGAGATATTTTAAAGAGACCATGGGCACATCGTTTGTTGACTATTTAAATGACTACCGCCTTACCATGGCTGCGAGACTTTTGCAAAGCTCAGACAGCTCGGTGCTTTCTATTTCCGGTGAAGTGGGGTTTGAAAGCCTGTCATATTTTAACAGAGCCTTCAAAAAGCACTATGGCATGACACCTCTGCAGTACCGCAAGGGCAGTTGACACCACTCTAGACAGTTACAATACAATATTTCTTAAATAAACGATGGAAAATAATCATGAAAAAAAATACATACATAAAAATGACTGCCCCATTCCGTGAAAACAACAGGGCAGCCCGAAAGCTTGAATTAATCAATAAAATATGCACCTATTTAGTTTTTATCACATACCCTGTATACGTGCTGTATCTGTGCTTTACAGCCGATCATATGCTTGCACTCTCAATCATTGCTCCGCTTGTCGGCTTTATTGCAGTATCGGTTTTCAGATATATCGTAAACAGACCACGCCCATACGAAAAATTTGATATGCCGCCTGTCATTCCAAAGGATACCCACGGCAGGTCTTTTCCAAGCAGGCACGTTTTTTCTGCATTTATAATTGCATTTACCGTTTTAATATGCTCACCTGCAGCTTCGCCTTTATGGTTCACCGGTATTTTGCTTGCAGTACTTGCAGCTATCATTGCCTGTGTCCGGGTGATATCAGGTGTGCACTTTATCAGCGATGTTGTTGGTGCTTTTGTTTTTGCAGCCATTGAAGCATATATAGTGACTGTTTTCTTTTTATAAATAGCTGTTAGTTGTTGTTTCCACCATCAACACTCTTTTTTATGGCATTTCCGGCATCATCTACGGCATCCTTTGCGCCGTCTATTACATCCTTGCCGGCATCACCTGCGCCGTCTATCACATCCTTACCGGCATCGCCCGCTCCGTCTATCACATCTTTTCCGGCATCGCCTGCTCCGTCTATCACATCCTTGCCGGCATTTCCGGCGCCATCTATGATATCCTTTCCGGCTTTACCGGCATCGTCGGCGGCAGAGCCACCTCTTTGTGTATTTTCAACCATTGAAGTGTCTGCCACATTACTATTGTTTCCACAGGCTGCAAAAGCGCTTGCAGCAGCGAGTATCAGGCAAAGTGCCAATAAATATTTCATTTTCTTCATTGTATCAGTCTCCTTTTTGTTTTGGAGATAGTATGGGCAATTTACTGTTAATTATGCATTATTCTGAAATTAATCAGCTCTTTAACTTTGGCTTCGTGATGAGTGCCGCGATATACGAAAAGATAAGTGCTGCCGACACTCCGACCGCACAAGCCTTAAAGCCGCCCTTAAACAATCCAATAAAACCCTCGCTGTCCACTGCCTCCTTCACACCCTTCCACAGTACATTGCCAAAGCCCAAAAGCGGTACGTTGGCACCGGCGCCTGCCCACTTTGAAAATGGCCCATATATGCCGACGGCGCCAAGAAGCGCTCCCGTGCACACGAGCATTACCATAATTCTGCCCGGCATGAGCTTTGTTTTTTCCATTAAAATCTGTACGATGGCGCAGATTATACCACCCACCACAAATGCTTTTACATAATCCATTATATCCTTACGCCTTTCTTCTATTTTTTGAACGTGCAGCCCCTCCCCCAAAAACGGCACGTTAACACTATTATATATGTGAAGCCATCAGCTTCAAATTGCAGCTTCAAGCACCACACCATGTGCAATTCCCGGTACTGACTCGCCCTCGTTGAAGCTGACAGGCGAAAGAAGTGCTCCTGTCGGCACAAATAGTATACGCTTCAATTCACCGCTTCTAAGCTTTGGCAGATAATATGCTGACAAAACAGTTGCCGAGCACGCACAGCCCGAACCACCTGAGCCTGTGTTCTGATTCGTTGCATCAAACATCTTCATGCCACAGTCCTCATGATTTTTGCTTATGTCCACGCCCTTTTGCCTGCACAGGTCAATCAGTATCTTCTGTCCGACGCTTCCAAGATCTCCTGTCACTATCCTATCGTAATAGGATGCCTCTCTTCCAAAATCACTCAGGTGATTTACTATCAGCTCACAGGCCGCAGGGGCCATTGCAGCGCCCATGTTCATGGCGTCCTTTATGCCATAATCCACCACAACTCCTGTCGTGATTCCCTCAATCTGCACCTTCTTTGATATACTATCTGCATTGTCACACCCGGCCTGTATCTCATTACCACCTGCTCCACTGCCCACAATAAATGCAGCACTTCCTGTGACAGTCCACGTCGCTGACACAGGTCTTTGATTGGCATACTGGTTAGGGAAGCGAAACTGCTTTTCGGCACTGCCGAAGTGACTCGATGTCACTGCCACCGCATGCCTTGCATACCCTGCTGCCACAAAATGCCGCGGCAAGCGAGAGCGACTCCCCGCATGTGGAGCATGCTCCATACACTCCAAACCACGGAATACGGAAGTTTTCCATACCAAATGTTGTGGCCATAGACTGTCCGAGCAGATCTCCTGCAAATACATAGTCCATGTCGGACGCATCCAGATGTGCTTTTCCAAGGGCCATTGTGAGTGCATCGCGCTGCATGGAGCTTTCTGCCTTTTCCCACGTATTCTGCCCAAACCTGTCATCTTTGCCTACAATATCAAACAGACCACCAAGCGGTCCGTCCGCCTCCTTTGTGC
>ENA-OQIA01000090-OQIA01000090.1-human-gut-metagenome-genome-assembly--contig:-NODE-90-length-19720-cov-3.907977_pt1 | contig 19720 bp, 20 predicted proteins | sample MGYA00242571_ERZ504735 | MGnify/ENA primary metagenome ERZ504735 (study PRJEB26092, sample SAMD00036442) | human gut metagenome | host: Homo sapiens | study: EMG produced TPA metagenomics assembly of...
GCTTGCTAAAAGAACGGTTAGGTGTTAATCTTTTCATAGGCAGTGGTAATGTCGATCCTGTTTGATTGTTGGTTGTGGTGACTTAACAATACTACTTGTAGGACTTGGTTTCCACTGCTTTTTTATTAGGAGTAGAAAACTGCGCCACAGCCTTGGCAGGCCATCGCGCAGCGATTTTGTTCAATCGGAGTTTGACGAGGTAAAAGAATATGAATGGAAAACATCTATTTCTTACATCTGCAGGGTTGACCGATAAGATGAAAGAGAAATTCTTTGATATTATTGGAAAGTGTCCGAAGGATGTGAAAGTGCTTTATATTCCAACAGCTGGCATTGAAACAGATGGTGCAAGAGAGTCGCTTGCAATATGTTTTCATGAACTCTTTCTAATGGGAATTCAGTACGAAAATATATTAGTGTACAATCTGGAATTAATTCTTTCAAAAGACTATCAAAGAACCTATTCTTCGTATGTTACAACCCCGTTTATGCTTACAAGGCTATTAACTTTTGAAGAATTAAACCAATTTGATGCTGTTTTTGTCAGTGGTGGTGATGTATCTGTGCTTTGTCGTGAAATGTCTAGAACTGGTTTTGATAGAATACTTAATAATGCAATTAAAAACGGACTTATATATGTCGGAATCAGTGCAGGAAGTATGTATGCGGCGGGAAATTTAACAGATGGATTACATATTATTGACAATCCTATTATCCCCCATTGGAATGGTTCTGAAACAACAGTATTACCGAACGGCAAAGATGAGATTAAGCTTGCTGATGGAAAAGCTGTTTATGTAGAGGATAATTACATGAGTGTAATATGATGCACATGTAGGATTAGTCAAATTCCAATTTGCGAGGATGAACACTTATGAAAGAAAAAAGCAAAAGTGAAGTTTCAATAATAGGTGGTGCAGATGGCCCAACAAGTATTTTTATAGCTGGCAGAACACGGAAAAAGCCTCTAAAAGTAAGGATACGAAATATTATCTACAGATATAGACGTAAGATAGTAGAGAAGAAAGTGGTTGCAGATTCACATACTCTTGATGAATTGGTACAATATGCAATGAATACCTACAATCTAATTGAAACTAATTCAACTGAGAGAAAATATATTGAACAACAAAAAAACCTAAAGGAGAGTTTGATTTTACAGCATAAACCAGAAGTTTTAGGTGAAATGAAGGATATTCCAAAGCCGGATGTTTCTAATGAAGAATCTGTCAGAGAATATTTTTGTAAAATAAAGACTCGAAGCGAAATGATTGCCGAAATGCCAGATAATGTAATTCCTATGAACTTTCATCTATATGAAATAAGAATCGGTGATGATTCTCTTGATATGGAGATAGATTATATTTGGAATATATTCGGTATATCTTATTCTGGAAACAAGAAAGTAATGAAACAGTTTGAGAAAATTTCAAAAGATTTGTATATCTATTATGGTGTTAGTGAAGATGATATTAAGAAAAAGACAGAAAGATATTTATCATTGGTAACGGCATTAAGTTCATAAATTCCAGCCTGTCTTTCTGAAATTTCAACTGAATAACCACAGCATAAACCGCTGCTACATGGAAGCTAACACAACCATGCAACAGCGGTTTTTTGTTACCGTTTTTTCCTCTGGCTGATAGGCGTTCCCATTTTCTTTGATTTTTTGAGAATCCGAATCAGCCAGCGAAATTCTTCGTCTGACAGATTTTTATAGTTGATACCGAGCTGCTTGCAGTAAAGAACAACCAGCTTTTCATCCCGGCTGCCCTTGAAATTTTCGACCGCTTCCAGATTTTCTTTCAGTTCATGAATATTTGCTCGTTTCAAGGCCACTGTTATTGCCGAAGAAGGCCGATCGCGCTTTTTGACGATTATTGCGGTTCAAGGCCACCGTTATTGCGTATCAAGGCCACTGGTTGTTAGGCTCCTTTCACCATGCGAGGGACGTGTGGTGAAAGGAGTTACCGACAATGGTAAGGAAAATCAAGGCCAAGGCGATACTCCGCCTCAACGACCAGGGGTCTGTCCGGCGGGCGATCGCCAGATCGTTGGGGATCGCCAGGCAGAGCGTGGCCGAGGTGCTGGCCGCCTCGGCGGCCGCGGGAATTCGCCTATCCGGACGTTGAGACGAAACCGGACGACGAGGTGTACTCGATGCTGTTCCCCGGCAGGGGCGAACGGGAAAGCGTGTACGAGCAGCCCGACTGGGCCAGGGTCCACCGCGAGCTCGCGCGTGTCGGAGTGACCCTGCGCATCCTGCACGGCGAGTACGCCGACGAATGCGCCGCCGCGGGCAGGCCGCGCATGGGTTACGACCGTTTCTGCAAGCAGTACGCCGCTTATGTGGCGAGGACCGGTGTGACGAGCAGGGTCGAGCACAAGGCCGGACGCACCATCGAGGTCGATTGGGCCGGCAAGACCATGCGGATCGTCGATCCGGTCACCGGCGACGTTTCGAAGGCGTACCTGTTCGTAGCGGTGCTGCCGTTCAGCCGGTACGCGTTCGTGGAGCCGACGCTCGACATGGGGCAGAACGCCTGGCTGCGGTGCCACGTTGCGATGTACGAGTGGTTCGGCGGCTCCACGCCACGTCTGGTGTGCGACAACCTCAAGACCGGCGTGATCAGCCATCCGCGCGACGGCGAGGTCGTGCTCAACGACGCGTACCGCTCCATGGCCGAGCACTATTCCGCCGCGGTGATCCCCGGACGCGTGCGCAGGCCGAAGGACAAGCCGTCAGCGGAGAACACGGTATGGCACGCGACCATGGCGCTGGCGGGAGCGATGCGCGACCGCGCGTTCGCGTCGCTGGACGAGCTGCGCGGGGCCGTCCGCGGGTGGCTGGACGAGTACAATTCCCGTCCGTTCCAGAAACGCGACGGCTCCAGACGGTCCGTGTTCGAGTCCGACGAGAGGCCGCTGCTGATACCGCTGCCGGGAACGGCGTACGAGGTGGCGGACTGGATATACGGCAGGAAGGTGCAGTCCAACTGCCACGTCGCGTATGCGCGCAACTGGTATTCCGTCCCGTACGCCTACGCCGGAACCGTCGTGGACCTGCGCGTCGGCTCCGACACGCTCGAGGTGTGGCACAAGGGCTCCAGGCTCTGCACGCACAGACTCCTGCCCGCCACGGCGGCCAACCGATACAGCACGAACGAGACCGACCTGCCCGGGAAGGCCGGATGGAGGCAATGGGACCGGGAACGCTGCGAGCGATGGGCGAAACGCGTCGGACCGGACTGCGCGGACGTCGTCGGGAGGCTGTTCGCCGCGCAGCGCTTCGACGACCAGGGGGTGGAGCCCGCGTTGGCGGTGCTGCGGCTCTCGAGACGCTATTCCGAGCGGCGTCTCGAGAACGCGTGCTCGCTGGCCCTGCAGTCGGTCGCCTCGCCAAGGTACTCGCACATCAGGCCGATACTCGAGACCGGCCAGGACATGACCGGCGGGCTGACGGAAACATCCGATGACGGTGCCGGCGGCTGGGTGCGTGGTGGCGACTACTACGCGAACATGGGCAGGTGAGCGCGATGATCATCGATTCCGAGACCAAACGCAAACTGCGCGAGATGAACGCCGCCGAACTGCTCGACGCGTTCGAACGGCTCGACGAACGGACCGTCATGCCCCTGAACCATGCCGAGGTGGTCGGCCTCGCGGTCGACAACGCGTACGGCGGATACACCGACGCGAAGATCCAACGCCTGGTCAAACGGGCGGGACTGCGCTACCCGCAGGCCGACCTGCGCACCATCGACCTCGCCGAGGAGCGCGGGCTCGACCGCGGCGTGCTCGCCGGACTCGACGCCGGCAACTACCTCGGACAGCGTCTGAACGTCGCGTTCCAGGGAGCCACCGGATCGGGCAAGTCGTTCCTGCTATGCGCGTTGGTGAAATCCGCGTGCAGGGGACGCTACCGGGCCTGCTACATACGGATGCCCGACCTCGCGGAACAGGTCGCGGCCGCGGCCCTCAAACCGGGAGGTCCGGCCAAGCTCGTGCGCAAATACTCCACGTACACGCTGCTCGCGATCGACGAATGGCTCGTGGACAAGCCCGACGAGCAGTTCAGGCGCTTCCTGCTTGAGCTCATGGAACTGCGCTACGACAACGCCAGCACCGCGTTCGCGACCCAGCTGGCCACCAAGGAATGGCACAGCCGTCTCGGCGGCGACACCATCGCCGACGCCATCCTCGACCGCATCGTGCACAACACGGTATGGATCGACACCGGCGAGTTCAACATGAGGCAACGGCACGGACAATCCATGCTCGAATCCTGACCGAAAGGGGGTCAGTGGCCTTGAACCGGTCCGCCACTGGCCTTCTTTGGCAATAACGGTGGCCTTGAAAGGGAATAATCAGTGGCCTTGAAAGCTGCAAATATTCAAGTTCATCGGCAACGGTAGTTTGGGGTGCGCTCTCGCTGTCCTTTTTGTGGGCTTCCCGAATATCCCGGATAATGAGATTGAGGTCATCCCGTACCATGTGGCTGAAATATTCATCATCACTGATATGGGCAGCTTGCAGCACCTTTAAATGCGGGTCATCTTCGCCGGGGCGATACCGTTCAATGATTTCATGCCGGACAGTATCGACAAGGGCGTTGAGGTTTTGAATCTGCATGGTGGCAATCCCATCCACATAAATCTCAATGTCCGCAAGAAACTTGATAAAGTCCTTATGGGTGGCAAGTTCGCAGAGCAGACGGTTGTTAATCCGACCGCTTTTCAGAAGTGCAACCATTTCATCGTTTAAATGCAGTTCCGTCAATGGCGTGTTGATCTGCTCCCTGTTCTCTGTCCGGCACAGCAGATAATCAACGGAAACCCCATAGAAGTCTGCCAGCGTGATAAGGTTGCCATGATTGATTTCCTTATAATCCTCTTTTTCATAACTTCCAAGAGCTGATTTGGAAATACCCGTCAACTCTGATAATTCTTCCAGATTTAAGCCTTTGTCCTTGCGGAGTTCCCAAAGGCGTTCCTGTATGCTTGTTGCTCCTTTCATGGGCACACGCTCCTTTCCAACGGTTTCATTGCTGCCGCTTATCTGGATTATATCACACTTTCCGCAATCGTGGAAATTTCTGATTTTTACCCCTAATTCCTACTTTGTGGACATACGGCACAGGGCACAAAAATGTTCTATGATACAGGTAGTTCATCGATGGATTATTCCAATCGAATGACCAGCCTGTGTGGGATATGCTTCCCCGGCGATGTAGCGCCATGACTTTTGGCAGGGATGTGGAGGAACCCTGACCGAAACGAGCGTACCAAAGGGAGCGATACGCCGCTGTGAGATTCAGGGGAGGAACGACACCGGGGAGAACTGGCGAACTGACACCGAAATGATACCGAAACACGACAATCTGATAGGGGGATAGTCTACCCTATCGCTGATACTTCGGGAGATTTTAAGCGGCTCTATGGCTGTAATTTTGCCGAAAATCGCCCCGAAACCATACACGAAAACGGGAGGAAGCGCAATATGCCGAGAATGAGCAAAAAGAGGAAGTATGAGCTTTCCTTTTACCTCAATGACCGGGGGCGTGTCACTTACAACGAATTATGCCGGAAATGCCAGCATGGGTGCAAGCAGAGCTTCCGGGCGGTTGTGATTGACTGCCCCCGTTATTTATCCAAACGAGGAAAGAAAAAGGAGGAACACACAGAATGAATTTTGAATTTATGACGATAGACACACCACTGCCGCCATGTATGCCATTTCCCAGAGCGTTGACAGGATTTCCAGTTAGCAGCACCGCAAAGGTCATGTACTGCCGGATGCTGGACGCTATGCTGTCCAAAGGACAGGAGGACGAGAACGGAATCCTGTTTGTCTGCTTCCCTGTCACAGCCATTGCCGCAGTCCTGTCCCGCAGCCCCATGACGGTCAAGCGTTCTCTGAATGAACTGGAAACCGCCGGACTTATCATGCGGGTGCGTCAGGGCGTTGGAGAACCAAACAGGATTTATGTGCTGATACCGGGAAAGGAGGACGCTGCCCTTGCCTGATACCTCAAAGCTGGAAAAGCTCAACAGGGAGCTGGAGAAAAGCGAAAAGAAACTGCGGAAAGCCATCAATGATGAAAAGGCATTGCAGCACCAGTTAAAGCAGCTTACCCGAAAGGAACGGACGCACCGGCTCTGTACCCGTGGCGGTATGCTGGAAAGTTTTCTGCAAGAGCCGGAACGCCTGACAGATGATGATGTCATGCTGTTATTGAAACTCATTTTTCACAGGCAGGACACGCAGGAACTATTGAAAAAACTGCTGGAACGGAAGAAGCCGGAAACCCCTTAGTTTACTAAGGGCGCAATTATACACCACCCAGAGGTTGGTGCATTGCGTTCTCCGAAGGCTCCTCACCGGAGGGCTGTGATTTTCCGCAGACATGGTCTGCTCCAAATCAAACAGGGGACGCTACGCTTCCCCTGCGCTGGCTGCCGCCAGCTACCCTTTTGTGGACTTGCCATCTGGGGACACCTTGCGTTGCAAGTTGTTCCCAGCCGACAAGTTTTACAAAATCTCTCTATACTTTGACGGTCGAATAAAGTATAATGAAGTCAACGACTAATCGGAAGTTCAATGTGAGGAAAATTAGATGAAGAAAAAGTCTTATTGGTTAAGTATTAGTGTGTTCGTATTGATACTGATATGGACGGTTTATTATTATGCAATGCAGTACACAGGAGGATTTGCAGACTTAAAGGACTCTATTGTTTGTGGGATTGTAGGTTTGATATGTATCGTATTTATCGTGAAAAGAACTATTGACTTTTTGAAAAACAAAAAATCGTAAAATTCAAGTTTGCCACCCACACATCGGGTCAACTTGTCCCGAACTTTTACAGCTAAATATCCGCCGCCTTCACAGCGGCACACCGAGCAGGAAATCTGAAAAAGGTCTCCTGCTTTTTTTCTGCCCAAAATGAGGTGGTAAAACGCCACCCCATCCACCAATTACCGAAAGGAGGGACACGAAATGCCCTGTCCACACAACGAAATCACGATTGTGCAGCGCAGCCAGCGACAGTCTGCGGTTGCCGCCGCTGCTTACCAGAGTGGCGAAAAGCTGTTCTGTGAATACGACCAGCAAGTGAAGCACTACCCGGAAAAGCGTGGTATCGTCCACAATGAAATCCTGCTCCCGGCAAATGCCCCGCCGGAGTATGCAGACCGCAATACCCTATGGAACGCCGCCGAAGCTGTGGAAAAACAATGGAACTCCCAGCTTGCAAGGCGGTGGGTGCTTACCATCCCCAGAGAGATACCGCCTGACCAATATGCTGTCCTTGTTCGGGAGTTTTGCCAGCAGCAGTTTGTTTCCAAAGGCATGATTGCTGATTTTGCCATCCATGACCCCCATCCGCCGGGACACAATCCCCACGCCCATGTCCTGCTCACTATGAGGGCAATGGACGAACATGGAAAATGGCTTCCCAAGAGCCGCAAGGTTTATGACCTTGACGAAAACGGGGAACGGATAAAACTTCCGTCCGGCAGATGGAAAAGCCACAAGGAGGATACGGTGGATTGGAACGACCAGAAGTATTGCGAAATCTGGCGGCATGAATGGGAGGTCATCCAGAACCGCTATCTGGAAGCCAATGACCGCCCGGAGCGTGTGGACTTGCGTTCCTATGCCAGACAGGGGCTTGATATAGTCCCCACTGTCCATGAGGGGGCTGCTGTCCAGCAGATGGAAAAGCGTGGTATCCAGACGAATATCGGCAACCTGAACCGGGAAATCAAAGCCGCCAACCGCCTGATGCAGTCCATTCGGCAGCTCATTCAAAACCTCAAAGGCTGGATTACCGAACTGGGAGAAAAACGGAAAGAGCTGCTTGCACAAAAAGCGGCGGAGGAAGCGACACTTCTTCCCAATCTGCTGATGAAGTATATGGAGATACGAAAGGAAGAACGGAAGGACTGGACGAGGGCTGGACAGAACCGGGGGACTTCACAGGACTTAAAGGCAGTCAGCGAAGCCCTGTCCTATCTCCGGCAAAAGGGGCTTTCCACTGTGGAGGACTTAGAAGCATTTCTGGAATCTTCCGGGAAATCAGCCGCAGATTACCGCAATCAGATGAAGCCAAAGGAAGCCCGAAGCAAAGTGATTGACGGGATTCTTGCCAGCCGGACAGACTGCAAGGAATGTAAGCCTGTCTATGAGAAGTACCAGAAGATATTTTTTAAGAAAACAAAGGAGAAATTCAAACAGGAACACTCGGAGGTTGCCCGGTATGAAAAAGCCGCCACCCACCTTGCCAAGCACCCAGATGATAAGGACAGTACCCAAAAGGAGCTGCAAGAGGAGCAGGAAACGCTTCTCAGCGAAATCGCAGAGCTGAAAGTACCGCTGACCGAGGTGCAGGCTGATTTGAAGAAGCTGCGGGACATCCGCTACTGGGTACGGAAAGCCACACCCGGCACAGAGGAAAGTAAAGAGCCGCCTAAGAAGCAGCCCATCAAGGAAGTCTTGCAGGATAAGGCAGACGAGAAAAAGGCTCAAAGAACCGCCCCGGCACAGGCGAAACACAGACAACAGGATATGGAACTTTAACAGGCACTTGCCATTTTCAATCAGAGAATGTCAGGTGCTTTTCTTATTTTCAAGGAGGGATAGATTTGAATGTATTTGAAGCTGTGAAGCAGTCCGTCACAACAAGACAGGCTGCGGAGCATTATGGAATCCATGTAGGTCGGAACGGGATGGCTTGCTGCCCATTCCATAATGATAAAACCCCAAGCATGAAGCTGGATCGGCGTTACCACTGCTTCGGCTGCGGTGCGGATGGGGATGTGATTGATTTTGCCGCCGCCCTGTATGGGCTGGCAAAGAAAGAAGCCGCCGTACAACTGGCAAATGACTTCGGGCTTTCCTATGAGGACTGGAAACCGCCGGGAAAGGCAAAAAAGCCCAAGCCCCGGCAGAAATCCCCGGAGGAACAGTTTCAGGAAGCAAAGAACCGCTGCTTCCGTATCCTTGCCGATTATCTCCACTTGCTTATGGCATGGAGAACGGAATATGCCCCGCACTCCCCAGAGGAAGCCTTTCATCCCCGGTTTGTGGAAGCCTTACAGAAGCAAGACCAAGTGGAATATCTGCTGGATGTGCTGCTGTTCGGGGAAACAGAGGAAAAAGCGGCTTTGATTACGGACTACGGAAAGGATGTGATACAGCTTGAACAGCGAATGGCAGAGCTTGCAGCCGCAGACGCAGCAAGAACTAAAAAACACCATGAACGCCATGCAGCCGCCCCAGAGCATTGAGGAAATCAAGGCGGGGCTGGAAACCACCGAGAAAGGCGGTGTCCGTCAGAGCATACGGAACTGCCTGACCGTATTCCAGCGTGACCCTCTGCTTTCCGGGGCTATTGCATACAACATCCTGACCGACCGCAAGGACATCATAAAGCCCATCGGTTTTCACAGAGAAAGCACCGCCCTGAACGATACGGACATGAAGTATCTGCTTCTTTATCTGGAAGAAACCTATGGGCTTACCAATGAGAAAAAGATTGATAACGCCATCGGGATTGTGGCGAATGAAAACAAGTACCATCCCATCCGGGACTATCTCAATACCCTTGTGTGGGACGGGACAGAACGAATCCGTTTCTGCCTGCGGCACTTTCTGGGGGCTGACGCAGACGATTACACCTATGAAGCGTTGAAGCTGTTCCTGCTGGGTGCAATCTCACGAGCCTTTCAGCCGGGGTGCAAGTTTGAAATCATGCTCTGTCTGGTAGGCGGTCAGGGGGCTGGCAAGTCCACCTTCTTCCGTCTGCTGGCAGTCCGGGACGAGTGGTTCTCCGATGATTTGCGGAAGCTGGACGATGACAATGTGTACCGCAAGCTGCAAGGTCACTGGATTATCGAAATGTCGGAAATGATGGCAACCGCCAACGCCAAGAGCATTGAGGAAATCAAGTCATTTTTAAGCCGGCAGAAAGAGGTTTACAAGATACCCTATGAAACCCACCCGGCAGACCGCCCCCGTCAGTGCGTGTTTGGCGGCACTTCCAATGCCCTTGACTTCCTGCCCCTTGACCGTTCCGGCAACCGCCGCTTTATCCCCGTCATGGTGTACCCGGAGCAAGCCGAGGTTCACATTTTGGAGGACGAAGCCGCTTCCAGAGCCTATATCGAGCAGATGTGGGCAGAAGCGATGGAGATTTACCGAAGCGGCAGGTTCAAGCTGGCTTTCAGCCCCGCCATGCAGCGGTATCTCAAAGAACACCAGCGGGATTTTATGCCGGAGGACACCAAAGCCGGAATGATACAGGCGTATCTTGATAAGTACACCGGGAGCATGGTCTGTTCCAAGCAGCTTTACAAGGAAGCCTTGAACCACACCTTTGACGAGCCGAAGCAATGGGAAATCAACGAGATTATGAACCAGTGCATTACCGGCTGGCGGTACTTCCCGAACCCAAGAATGTTTTCCGAATATGGCAGACAAAAGGGCTGGGAGCGTGAAAACCCGGCAACGGACTCCGGCAACCCGTCTGAAAAAACGATGGACGGTTTTGTGGAGGTCGCAGAACAGATGGAGCTTCCATTCTGAAAAGGACAGCCCGTTGCACCCCCTGTTGCTATCCCGTTGCCGAGCCGGTTGCCGGGGAAAATCCCATAACTGCGGGCTTTTCTCCCTTATAACAACCAAAACAACAGAAAAATAAAAGAAAAGTATAAATAGTAACCATCGCCAGATTGAGATTGTTTGCAAGGTCTTTTGAAGCCCGTTGCCGGACTTCGTTGCCGACACCCTCTGTCTGGCTATTTTCATGTATGGAGGATAACTGCCTATGGCAAAAAACAAAACAGAGATTCATGTGACTACTGTGTTTGACGGGGAACTGGACGCAACCGATGTGTTCGTCAGCCTGATTTCCCAGAAATACGGCAAAACAAATACGAAAGAATATCTTGCTAAAAAGAAAGATTTGAAGTATAATGAAGATGAGGTTCAAAAGAGCCAGATACCGTCTGGATTGTGTGGGTAAATGGCTATGATGAACGAAATGGAATACAGAACAATCGGTTCGGCACTTGCCGGGGGCTATCGTGCGGCGGTCTATTGCAGGCTGTCAAAGGACGATGACCTGCAAGGCGAAAGTGCCAGTATCGCAAACCAGCGTGATATGCTGGAAAAATACTGCGAAAAGCAGGGATGGGAGGTTGTGGCAGTCTATCAGGACGATGGCTTCACAGGTCTTAATATGGAGCGTCCTGATTTACAGAGAATGTTGAGAGCCATTGAGCGCAGGCAAATCAACCTTGTCATCACGAAAGACCTCAGCCGACTGGGGCGTAACTATCTGCAAACCGGGCATTTGATTGAGGACTTTTTCCCAAGAAACGGGGTGCGCTATATCGCCATGAATGACGGTATCGACACCTTACGGGATAACAACGACATTGCCCCGTTCAAGAATATCCTGAACGAGATGTACAGCAAGGATATTTCCAAGAAAGTCCATTCCTCTTATCTTCTGAAAGCGCAGAAAGGACAGTTTACCGGGTGTCTTGCCCCGTTTGGGTATCGGAAAGACCCGGAGGACAAAAACCATCTGCTCATTGACGAGGAAACCGCCCCGATTGTGCGGCTGATTTTCGGATATGCCCTAAACGGTCATGGTCCGAACTATATCCGCAGACGGCTGGAGGAAGAAAAAATCCCCTGCCCCACATGGTGGAACCGGGAACGGGGGCTTCGCAATACCCGCACCAAATGGGAAAAGAAAGACCCGGAAAACGGGCGGTATATGTGGGACTTCTCCGTTATCAAAGACCTTTTGATGAATCCCGTCTACACCGGGGCGATTGCTTCCCAGAAAAAAGACTACCGCTTCAAAATCGGCACGATTGGGGAAAAGAAGCCGGAGGACTGGATTGTGGTGGAGGGACAGCATGAACCGCTGATTGACCGCATGAGCTTTGACATTGTGCAGAACAAGCTGAAATCCCGCCAGCGTCCGGGGCAGACCAATGAAATCAGCCTGTTTGCCGGACTGATAAAATGCGGCGAGTGTGGGAAGTCGCTGACGATACGCTACACAAACGCAAAACATCCCCAGCAGATTTACTCCTGCAAGACCTACAATGCCTTTGGAAAGAACCACTGCACCCAGCACCGGATTGATTATGACACCCTTTACAGCCATGTGCTGCGGAAAATCCGGGAATGTGCCAGAGCCGCCCTGATGGACGGGGAAGCGGTTGCCGACCGCCTGACCAATACCTGTGAAGCCGAGCAGCGGGAACAGCGGGAAGCAATGGAACGCTCCCTTACAAGGGACGAGGAACGGATTGAGGTTCTGGACAAAATGGTAATGCGGCTTTATGAGGATATGATTGCAGGGCGTATCAGTGAGCAGAATTTCAACACCATGCTGGAAAAGACACAGACCGAGCAGACGGAGCTTAAAACAAAAGTGTCCGAGGGCAGAAAGCGGCTGTCCGATGAAGTCCAGCTTGCCAATGACGCAAAACAATGGGTGGAAGCCATTCAGGAATACGCCAACATCACAGAGCTGGACGCAGCCACCCTTAACCGCTTAATCAAAGAAATCGTCGTGCATGAGCGCATTGACGAAGATAAAACAAGACACATTTCTATCGAAATTCATTTTAATCTCAAACCCATCCCGGAGGTGGAACAGGTCACTGCCTGACCTGTCCCGCCGGGACGGTTCTCTTAAAAACACCATATAGATTTTTTGTACGCCGCCGCCCGCCATCGAGCAGAGTTTTACACCTAATTGGGGATAAAACAGCTGATGGCGGGCGGCGGTGTCGTTCTGATCGGTCTTCAGCTTATCCCTCTGCTGTCCGGGCTGTTCAGCTAAGTGTCACCCGTTGTCCCTTTTTCCAGAAAAGGAGCTGATGTATGGACTTTATCATCGACGCAATCGTTGAATGGCTGAAAGGTCTGCTCGTCGATGGTATCATGGGAAATCTGGACGGCTTTTTCGATAACGTCAATCAGAGCGTTGGCGAGATCGCCACACAGGTAGGCACGACCCCGGCGGACTGGAACGCCGGGGTCTTTTCCATGATACGACAGATCTCCGAAACTGCCATTCTGCCAATCGCCGGGGTCATCCTCACTTTTGTAATGACTTATGAGCTGATACAGATGCTCATAGAACGCAACAACCTCCATGAAGTTGACACATGGATGTTTTTTAAGTGGGTGTTCAAAACCTTTGTGGCTGTGATGATCCTGACGAATACCTTCAATATCGTGCTGGCGGTCTTTGATGTGAGCCAGCATGTGATACAGCAGTCAGCGGGCATTATCCAGAACGGGACAGAGATCGCGCCGGATGTGCTGGACAGTCTGCGGACAGAGCTTGAGGCGATGGAGTTAGGTCCTCTGTTCGGACTCTGGCTCCAGTCCTTCCTGATCCAGCTTACCATGATTGCCTTAAACATCGTGATCTTCGTCATCGTATATGGCCGTATGATTGAAATTTATTTACTCACAAGTTTAGCGCCTATCCCGTTTGCCACAGTCCCCAACAGGGAAACCGGACACATGGGGCAGAACTATTTCCGCTCCCTCTTTGCGGTGGGCTTTCAAGGTCTGTTGATCTTAGTCTGTGTCGCCATCTATGCGGTGCTGATCCAGAGTATCGCCACCGACGGCGACCCCATCGGGGCGATCTGGGGCTGCGTGGGATATACGGTGCTGCTGTGTTTTACCTTATTCAAAACAGGCAGTCTTGCAAAATCCATCTTCGGCTGCCATTAAGAGACTTCGGGCCATGCTGACCCGAAGCGGAAAGGAGAAATCCATGCAGGAAAAAACTGCGGGCGGAACACCAGCCGCCCCTTTGAAGCTGGATGTAAGCGTGCGGGTCATCGAACCTGTGAAAAACCTCATGGGCTTTGCCAGCGTGAAATTCAATGACTGCTTTGTGGTGGAAAATCTGAAAATCGTACAGGGCAGCAAGGGGCTCTTTCTTGGGATGCCCAGCCAGCCAGACGGCAAAGGCGGCTACCGGGATATGGCCTACCCTGTCACAAAGGAGTTCCGGGAACAGCTCAACACCGCTGTTCTGCAAGCCTATGAGGCAAAGCTGGAACAGATGGCGGAGCGCGGCTCTGTGGGGCGTGCGTCCATCAGCGACCAGCTCAAAGCCGGGAAAGCGGCTGCCGAACAGGCAAAGGCAGAACGGCCTCCGAAGGAAAAGCCCAGCCGCAGCGCAGAGCGTTGACCTCGGGCCATGCTGGCCCGAAGCAGAAAGGAGGCGGGAACCATGCCACGCAAACGGACGGGCTATGACGCGGCCTGCTATTACGACGGAAAACTGCTGGGCCGCTGTACCAAAGCGGACAGCGACGCCTATACCCTGTTGATGAACGCCTGCGGCGGGGAGGCCGCCCGGGTCCTGCGGGAATATGCCTATTTTTCCCCGGAACTGAAAGCCATCTTAGAAAAGGCGGCGCTCATGCAGGCGGACCAGAGCCGGACGGGCGGAATGTTCCATGCGCCGAAAAGTTCCCCGTGGGGCGAGGTGCAGAGCTGTGAAACCCTCTGTCCGGGGGTGTTTCTGGTATCTACCGCCAGCCACGGCGGAACGATGGTGGCAAATGAGGTAGCCGCCGTCCTCTCCCCAGCGGCGAAAAAGTGCGGCTTCAAGGATAAGGGCTATATCTGCTATGAGGAGGACGCACAGGAAAGTGTGGTGCTCCGGGAGCTGCTGGACAAAAAACTGTGGAACATCCCTGACCGCATTAAGGACAAAGGACAGTTTGAAGAAAAGCTCAATCAGTCCATCCGGCAGTATAACCCCGAATACTGGCGGGCAAGGCAGAGCGGGACGAGAAGCCGTCGAAGCTGCCCGCAGCACAGCCCCGGCCAAAGAAGCCGCAAGATAACCTCGGGCCATGCTGGCCCGAAGCAGTAAAGGAGGTGTACCAAAATGGCCTATGTGCCAGTACCAAAAGACCTTTCCAAAATCAAGACAAAGCTGGCCTTCAACCTGACGAAGCGCCAGCTTGTTTGTTTTTCCAGCGCGGCGGCGGTGGGCCTCCCGGCTTACCTGTTTTCCCGTGGCAGTATCGGGAACAGTGCCGCCATGTTCCTGATGATCGGCCTCATGCTCCCGTTCTTCTTTCTGGCTATGTATGAACGAGACGGTCTGCCGCTGGAAAAAGTGCTGAAAAACATCATCCGCACCCGGTTCCTCTATCCCCGTGTGCGGCCTTACAAAACCGAAAACTTCTATGCGCTGCTTAGCGCCAGAAAGGAGGCGCAGCCGATTGCGAAACAGCAGAAGGGCCGGAAAGCCCGCAGGCAGAAAGCCTGAAAAGCAGGGCCTTACCGGCCTGTTCACGAAAGGAAAGAACATTCCCACCACCGCCCAGCAGACCCTCCCTTACCGGGAAATGTACCGGGACGGGGTGTGCCGGGTAGCGGACCGCTATTACACCAAAACCATTGAATACGAGGACATCAACTACCAGCTCGCACAGTCCGAAGATCAGGCGGCCATCTTTGACGGGTGGAGCGCCTGCCTCAACTACTTTGATAGCAGCCTTCCGTTCCAGCTTTCCTTCCTCAACCACCGGAGCCGCCCGGGCAGCCGGTACAGCGTGAACATCCCCATGCAGGACGATGATTACAACAGCGTCCGGTGTGAGTATGTGGAAATGCTGGAAAACCAGATCGCCAAAAGCAATAACGGCATTGTCCGCACAAAGCTCCTGACCTTCGGCGTGAATGTGGACGACCTTTCCACCGCCAGGGCAAGGCTGGAACGTGTAGAGGCGGACATTTGCGGGAACTTCAAAAAGCTGGGCGTCAAGTGCCGATCCCTTTCGGGGCTGGAACGGCTGGAGCTTCTTCACGGGCAGCTCCACCCCGGCAGCGGCTCCCCCTTCCGGTTTTCATGGGATATGATCCCCAAAACCGGGCTTTCCACCAAAGACTTTATCGCCCCGGACAGTTTCGATTTCCGTTTCAGCCGACTGTTCCGGGTGGGGACGACTTGGGGCGCTGCCTCCTACTTGCAGATTTTGGCCTCGGAGCTCTCGGACAAGCTGCTGGCGGAGCTTTTGGAAATGGATGCGGAAATGACCATCACCCTCCATATCCAGACCGTCGATCAGGCCGCTGCCGTAAAATCCATCAAGGCCAAAGTCTCCGACATTGACAAGATGAAGGTGGAGGAACAGAAGAAAGCCGCCCGGGCCGGGTATGACATGGACATACTCCCGCCCGACCTTGTGACGTACAGCAACGACGCAAAGACTCTCTTGGAAGATTTGCAGAGCCGGAACGAGCGAATGTTCCTGCTGACCTTCCTTGTAGTGAACATGGCCCCGACCCGCCGGGAGCTGGACAACGACCTGTTCACGGTATCTGGTATCGTCCAGAAATACAACTGCACCTTGAAGCGGCTGGACTTCCAGCAGGAGGATGGTTTTTCTTTCCAGCCTTCCGCTTGGCCATAACGGCATTGAGATCAAGCGCGGCATGACGACCAGCTCCACGGCCATTTTCGTTCCCTTTATGACGCAGGAGCTCCGCATGGATGGCGAAGCCGTCTATTACGGGCTCAACGCACTTTCCCATAACGTCATCATGGCAAACCGGAAAAGCTCAAAAACCCCAACGGCCTGTTCCTCGGTGTGCCGGGTTCCGGCAAATCCTTTGCCGCAAAGCGGGAGCTTGTGAACGTGTTCCTTGCCACACGTGACCGGATCATTGTGGTGGACCCGATGGGCGAATACTCGCCCCTTATCAGGCGGCTGGGCGGTCAGGTCATCGAGATCGCCCCGGACAGCCCCCACCACATCAATCCGATGGACATTGATTTGAGCTTTGACGAGGAAAACCCGATGGCGCTGAAAGCCGACTTTATCCTGTCACTGATGGAGCTGATCGTTGGCGGCAAGGATGGCTTGCAGCCGGTGGAGCGGACCGTCATTGACCGCTGTGTACGCCAGATGTACCGGGAACACTTGCAGGACCCGGAAACAAGCAAAATGCCGACCCTCCAAACCCTGTATGACCTGCTCTGTTCCCAGCCGGAGGGCGAGGCGGTGCGGCTGGCAACGGCCCTTGAAATTTATGTGTCGGGTTCCCTTAACGTGTTCAACCATGAAACCAATGTGGACCTGAACCGCCGTCTGGTATGCCTTGACTTAAAAAAGCTGGGGCCGGGCTTCGGACGATTGCCATGCTCATTATGCAGGACTTGGTAAACTCGCAGGTGTCCATGAATTTCCTCCGCGGTATCGCCACATGGTGTTACTTTGACGAATTTCATGTGCTGCTCCGTGACCGTCTGACGGCAAGCTATTGTGTGGCGATCTGGAAAATGCTGCGAAAAAAAGGGTGCGTTCCCAGTGCTTTAACGCAGAATGTAAAGGATTTTCTGGCAAGCCCGGAGATCGAGAACATCTTTGAAAACTCGGACTTCCTTGTGCTGCTCTCGCAGGCACAGGGAGACCGGCAGATTTTAGCCAAACAGCTTGGGATCAGCCCCCACCAGCTTTCCTATGTGACCCATACCAATTCCGGCGAAGGGCTGCTGTTCTTCGGGAATACCACCATCCCGTTTGTTGACCGCTTCCCGCAGAATACCGAGCTGTACGCCATTATGACCACCCGCCCGGAGGACAAAAAACAGGAAATGAACCGGGCGTAACACACTTCGGGCCATGATGGCCCGAGGTTTGGAAAGGAGGGATACATTATCGGAAAGAAACCGGACAAACGGAATTTTCAAAGGCCGGGGCCGACGGAGGATACCGGGGACAATCGCCCCGGACCGGCAGAACGGGAAGGACCTTCCCCCGCACCGTCCCGACGTCTGCGGTTTGAGGACGAGGATGCCGGGCAGGACAGTCCTTCGGGCCATGATGGCCCGAAGTCCAAAAGCGGCAAGTTTCAAGAGGACAGCCGGAAAAGCCGTCCCTCTGACCGCATGAGGCAGGAAGATGAAGCGGGCGGGCCGCAGGATACCGGCAAGGCACAGGAGCCGGAGGGCTCCGCCGAGAAGGCCGGGAGCAAAAAGGACAAGTACCAGAAAGCACAGGCAAAAGCGGAACACGCCGGGGAAAAGCTGGGAAAGGCCCGGGAGAAACTGGACAAGACCGAGGCAAAACGGGCAGCGAAGAAGCCGCCGGGGCTTGCAAAAAAGGCATCCGGGGAGCCCGCACCGAAGCGTGGTTCTATGTCCACAACAAGATACACGAGGTTGAGCATGAAAAATGTGGGTGTGGAAGGAGCCCATAAATCCGAGCTGGCCGCAGAGGCCGGAGCCCGGAAACTGACCCGCTATGCCAAACGCCGCTGGCGGGAACACCCAGCCCGGAAGGTGGCAAAGTGGGAACGGAAGGACATAAAAGCCCGGGCCAATGTGGATTTTCAAAAGATGGCCTCCGAGCACCCGGAGCTTGCCAGCAATCCGCTTTCCCGTGTGCAGCAGAAATGGAAACTGAAACGCCGGTATTCCAAAGAAGCAAAGGCGGCTGCAAAACAGGGCGCAAAGGCCGCAAAGAAAACCGCTGCCGCTTCGGGAACTGCGACCCGTCGGGCGGCGCAGTTTGTGACCCGTCATCCCGTGGCGGTGCTGGTCCTGCTCCTGCTGTTGCTGCTCTGTTTTCTTGTGTCGGCGGTAAGCTCTATCTTTCCCACGCTTGGCAGCGGCCTTGCCAATGCGTTATCCGGCACCTCCTACGCCTCGGAGGATACGGACCTGCTGGGCGTGGACGAGGACTACACGGCACTGGAAAACGAGCTGGCGCAGACGGTAGCGAACATCGAAAGCACCCATCCCGGCTATGACGAGTACCGCTATTCCGTGGACGAGATCGGCCATAACCCCTATGAGCTGGCGTCCTATCTCTCGGCAAAGTACCATGTGTATTTCCGGGAACAGGTGCAGGACGAACTGCGGGAGATCTTCGAGGCACAGTATGAGCTGACCTTGACGGAGGAAGTCGAGATACGCTACCGCACCGAAACCAGCACCGACCCGGAGACCGGGGAAACCACCACCGAGGAAGTCCCCTATGAGTATTACATTCTCAATGTGACCCTCACAAACAAGACGCTGCCCGCCGTGATCCTGCCGAGGCTTAACGAACAGCAGCGGGAAATCTACACCGTTATGCAGCAGCTCAAAGGCAACAAACCCTATCTGTGGGAAGGGATTTACAACGGCGGCGAAGATACCGACCCCAGCTATGAGATACCCGGCGAGGCGCTGGATGACCCGGCTTTTGCGGCGCTCATGGAAGAAGCCACAAAGTACATCGGCTGGCCCTATGTGTGGGGCGGCTCCAGCCCGTCCACCTCCTTTGACTGTTCGGGCTTTGTCTGCTGGGTGTACACGGCCAGCGGCGTCCACAACCTGCCCCGTACCACGGCGCAGGGCATTTACAACCAGTGTGCTATCATTTCTCCCTCCGAGGCAAAGCCCGGCGACATTATCTTTTTCACGGGAACCTATGACAGCCCCGGCCCTGTATCCCATGTGGGGATTTATGTGGGCGACGGGATGATGCTCCATTGTGGTTCGCCCATCCAATACGCAAACATCAATTCAAGCTACTGGCAGACACATTTCTATGCCTTCGGGCGTTTGTGAGCCAGAGGAAAGGAGTCCTTGCATGAACAAAATCGACAAGCTCGATAAGGAACTGGAAAAAGCCCGGGAGAAGGCTGCCGAGTGGCAGG
>ENA-OQIA01000091-OQIA01000091.1-human-gut-metagenome-genome-assembly--contig:-NODE-91-length-19489-cov-3.901818_pt1 | contig 19489 bp, 14 predicted proteins | sample MGYA00242571_ERZ504735 | MGnify/ENA primary metagenome ERZ504735 (study PRJEB26092, sample SAMD00036442) | human gut metagenome | host: Homo sapiens | study: EMG produced TPA metagenomics assembly of...
GACACATACAACTTACTCTTCTTCTCTACATCTGTGATGACATATTGATTGTAACCTCTGCTGCTGTTCCTGCTGTTGTAGGTACGTGCGATGATAGGAACACAAGGGTTCTTTGTAGGTGCAACACCCTCTAAGCTTCTTACATCCTCAAACTCCGGGTTTGCGATGATGATACCGATTGCCTTTGATGTATCCATAGAAGAGCCGCCTCCGATTGCAATGAGGTAATCAGCTCCTGATTTCTTAAATGTCTCTACGCCATGCTTTACGTTGTCGATTGTTGGATTTGGCTTAATCTCTGAGTAAAGCTCATATTCCAATCCATTCTTATCAAGGATATCTGTTACCTTTGCTGTAACCCCAAATTTGATTAAGTCAGGGTCAGAGCATACCAGTGCTTTTTTAAAGCCATGCGCTTTTGCCTCTGTTGCAATCTCCTGGATTGCACCTGATCCGTGATAAGATGTCTCGTTTAACATGATTCTGTTAGCCATAGTGTAAAATCTCCTTCCAATTTTAAAAAATAACTCCTAAAAAAACTCTGCCGATAAATTCTTATAACTTATCTGCCTGACTATATTTTAACAAAGTATTAAACGAGATGTAAGTTACAAACCTGCCAATGTGTAACATCCCGGCTGTAATATATAACCTGCCAGTTACCTATATGTATCCCACCGGTTGCCAATCAGATCTTAGAGCTGTCTGTTATGACCTTCTTAAGCTCTCTTGCTGCCGCACTGATCGGGTGATGTATATCATATACCATACATATATTTCTCTGCGGTATCTCCTCCTCCAGAGCTATCTCTACAATCTCGCGATTTGCTATCGCAGCCTCTGCCATCGGCTTTGGCATAAAGGCAAGACCAAGCTCACTTTTCACAAGTGGCAGTATCTGATCTGTCGTTGCGGTCTCTGTATCAGGCGCAAATTCAAGTCCGTGTGACATAAAAAATCTGTTAAAAAACTGAAATGTCATGGTCTCCCGCCCCAGTCCGATAAGCGGATAATTATGCAGCTCATTTAATGACAGAGTCTGACTTCCGAGCGCAGTAAAGGTGGTACCACCCACGAGAATCTCCTGGAACGAGCCAAGCTTTATCATCTTAAGAGGTGCCTCCACCTCGACAGGTGTGGATACCACCGCAAAATCAATCATGCCGTTTTTTACGGCATTTATAGCCTGTGGGGTGGAGTGATTATATATCTTAAGCCTGATACCCGGATATGCCATGTGAAAAGTCTTTAGCCTGTCAAGCAGATATATGTTTAGAGCTGTCTCACTGGCTCCTATTGATACGCTTCCGTGTGACAGTCCTGTGCTGTCTGACAGCTCCTCCTCCGCAGCAAGTATCTGTGACATCGCTGCAGATACATGCGCGTACAGACGTTCTCCCTCCGGTGTGAGCTGCACACCTCTGTTATTTCTGATAAAAAGTATGCTGTTTATCTGCTGCTCTAAATTGTTCATGGCGCGGGTTACATTCGGCTGGCTGTTTCCGAGCGCCCTCGCAGCCTTTGTGAAATTGCAGTATTTTGCAACATAATAAAATATCTTGTAGTACTCAAAATTTATATCCATATTTAAAGCCTCCTTTTTATTATCGTTTTACCGGTCATTTTTCCGATAATACACAGATACTAATGATATAATAATATGATATTTCAATTATATCAATTATACTTTTTACTTATTATAATCATAATTGTATAATCATAAATGCTCAAAAGAGAAATATTGATTATATATATAAGAAAAGGACGTGTTTCAAATGAGTGAAAAGACAATGTTTCCAAGAGAAGATCATGCAGACATTCTATTTCAGAAGATATTAAATGATCCATGGGCCTGTGACAGGCTTATGGAAACCTTCAATGAAAATCTGGTTTACAACGATGAATTTGATGTATCACTTCCGGCAGAAAAATTTGCTAAAGCTCTCTTCAATGCATATACCAACCGCGATCTTTCCGCACTGCTTATGTGTCTGTGCAACAACACCGTATTTGATTTGCTGCGCAATTCATATATCATACCGTACAGGTTCAACGCCGACGGACATCAAAATCCGATAATCATGACCGATGAACACGGAAATCCGCTGCCCGAGTATAAACACATATCTCACGACAAGAACTATATACATTTTCATGAGATATACAATGATATGCCAGATAAAAAGGATATCTACTACGCACAGGCTTACCGCTACAGCCACACATATGATTCCGAGCATATGACTCCCACGCAGCAGGTCATTGTAAAGCATGACGGAATACTCTTGATACGAGAGCTTCCTGATACCGTAAAACTCAAGGAGACTGAGGCTGAGGCTTACTCTGCCGTATGGGATCTGATGATACAGATTGAAAAGGAGCTTCCTATGGCATATGTTTTTTACGGTCAGGACTCTCTTGTGGAAAATGACAAGCGGTATGATGAAATTGGTATTTTCCTGCGAAGCTCTCATTTCCTAAAAAATCTTGAAAAACATGTACAAAAGGCCGAGGCGATAATTTATGGCAGATAACAGCTACACAGATATCATGGAAAAAAATCATATGGAAATCCCCTGGCATGATTATGCCAGACAGGATGGAAATATACTCATAGATAAGGCGGGACTGATTGAAAAAGCCTCTGTAATCGGACGTGTCGGACTCATCATGCTCTCCTGCGGCACAGGAGCCTGGCGTGTGAGAACCTCCATGAACCGGCTCTCAAAGGTGCTTGGTGTCACATGTACAGTGGATGTCGGACTTATGTCAATCGAGTTTAACTGTTTTGACGGCACTGACTGTATATCGCAGTCACTCAGCATAGCAAACACAGGTGTAAACACCTCAAAGCTCTATCGCATGGAGCAGTTTGTCGACAATTTTCCTAACGAGGAAGCTCATCTGACCGGCGAAGAAATCCACCGTCGACTCGATGAGATAGAGCAGATTCATGCCATTTACTCCCCTGCAAGGCTTGGGCTTGCAGCCGCTATAGCATGCTGTGCCTTCACATTTTTGCTCGGAGGAGGCCCTATCGAGATGATGCTGGCATTTATAGCAGCCGGCATCGGAAATCTCATACGAACCAAGCTTATAAAGCATCATTTTACCTTGTTCCTTAATATAGCGGTATCAATTTCTGCCTCATGCTTCATATATGCGGCATTTTTAAAAATTGCAGAGATGGCTTTCAATGTACCATCAATTCACGAAGCCGGATACATATGTTCCATGCTCTTTATCATACCCGGATTTCCGTTTATCACAAGCGGAATCGACTTGGCAAAGCTGGATCTGCGCTCCGGTCTTGAACGCCTTGCCTATGCAATAATAATAGTCATGGTAGCCACGATGTTTGCATGGATTATGGCACTGCTTCTGCGACTGCAGCCTATGGACTTTGAAGACTTGAATCTGACCCCCGTACTACATCTAATCCTGAGGCTTATAATGAGCTTCTTCGGTGTGTTTGGATTCTCAATCATGTTCAACAGCCCTGCTCCCATGGCTGCAACAGCCGCACTTATCGGTGCCATAGCAAATTCACTGCGGCTAGAGCTGGTAGACCTGACAGGTATGCCGGCTCCTGCTGCCGCATTTGCCGGAGCTCTCACAGCAGGGCTTCTCGCATCATTTATCAAGGAAAACAACGGATATCCGAGAATATCCCTTACTGTTCCATCCATAGTCATAATGGTTCCGGGACTTTATCTGTATCGTGCTATATACAATTTCGGCATAATGGCACTTTCGGATGCTGTTTCATGGTTTGCATCAGCAATCATGATTATCATTGCACTGCCGCTCGGACTCATCTTTGCAAGAATACTAACTGATAAGACGTTTAGGTATTGCACGTAACAGAATCATACACATTATAAGCAGACTTGTTTTATACCATTCAAAATCCGGACAGTACAAGCTCTGCACCAACATACAAATATTAAACTACAAAAAACAAGGAGGCATTCATCATGCTTACAGCAGTTACAGGAATAAACTGGGGAGACGAAGGAAAGGGTCGTGTCATCGACCTTCTCGCAGAACATGCGGATATCGTAGTCCGCTATCAGGGTGGTAACAATGCCGGACACACAGTAGTTAATAAACAGGGAAAATTTGTCTTAAATCTGCTTCCATCCGGAATACTTCACCCAGATGTAGTATGTGTGCTCGGTGACGGAATGGTTATTGACCTAAACCATCTGTCCAATGAAATTGCACAGATCAGAACACAAGATGTATCTGTTTCACCAAAAAACCTGAAATTATCAACAAGAGCCACAATTTCAATGCCGTGGCATAAAATACAGGATGAGCTTGAGGAAGAGCGCCTTTCAAAGTCCGGAGCAGCCTTCGGCTCTACCAAACGCGGTATTGCCTATGCATACAGCGATAAATACCGTAAAAAAACAATCCGTCTCGGTGATTTACTCCACTTAGACGAAGAGAATGTACAGGCCAGACTTAAGACAATGCTTGAAGCTAAAAACCTTTGAGCTTGCAGGCTGCTATCATCAGGAACCTATGTCTCTGTCAGCTCTTTGTCATCGGTGCAGGCAGAAGGCTGCAAAATATGCACCTTATATCACAGATACCGGTGCATTCCTTGAGGATGCACTATCAAAGGGAAAGCGTGTTGTACTTGAAGCACAACTTGGTGCAATGAGGGATATAGACTATGGTATTTTCCCATATACTTCAAGCTCCTCCACCATCTCAGCTTACGGTCCTATAGGTGCCGGTATCCCCGGTGCCTCATTAGACCATGTGGTCGGTGTACTAAAGGCATACTCTACCTGTGTCGGAGCCGGACCATTTGTCGCGGAAAAAGCTATGAACGGTGAATGGACTGAAATGGTCCGCAAGTATGGGTGCGAATATGGCGCTGCCACTGGAAGACCCCGTCGTGTGGGTCCGTTTGATGCCGTTGCAAGCCGCTATGGTCTAAAATGCCAGCATGCTGACAAAATCGCACTGACCAAGCTAGATGTCCTAAGCATTATGGATCAGATTCCTGTTATCACAGGATATCAGTATAAAAATGCTGTAACAAACGTCTTTGACCCCACCGAAAATCTGGAAAAATATACCCCGGTAGTCAAAATGCTGCCGGGGTGGAAAACCGATATATCAAATTGCAGGTCATATGATGAGTTGCCTGTAAATGCTAAGCGCTACATAAGCTTCCTTGAGGACATGCTAAGACACGAAATACAATTTGTCTCAGTTGGAGCTGAGAGAAATCAATATCTTCTCAATGGTAAGTGGCTGTAATTGCCTTTAACCGACCTTTGCCTTGTTCTTCTTAGTCGCTGCCTCTGTCATCGCATACGGATCAAGCACCACATCAAGCTGCTTTTCCTTCATAAGTCCGTGATTTAAAAGCAGCTTCCGGCAGCGCTCCTCATTTGCGGTTACTCCAATTATGCAGTTGTCAGTAAGTGTATCTACAGCATGCGTGAGTGTGCTTATCGAATCAAAAAGATTATAGAATTGATTCCGTGATTCTAAAAAAATAATATATTATTTTTCTGATTTACTAAGATATTGTATACACGAATGTGCTGCCACATTTCCCTCTCCGACAGCCTTAGTATACTGGTATGGCCTGCCTGTGCAGTCTCCTGCCGCAAAACAGCCTGCCACATTTGTCTGTTGGGCTCTATCCACAAATATATGTCCGTTTTCTATTTCAAGCTGCGGCATAAGCTTTGATGGTGCAATGGCATTTCTCAGGCAGAAAACTCCGTCTACGCTCTCAGTCTTTCCGCTTCGAAGCGTAATTCCTTCCACAAATGAATCTCCGATTAATGCTATAGGTGCATCCTTTGATATCTTTACATTTGGAAGCTCTATTTCACTGTCATTATAGGCTGGGAAATACAATACCTCTGCCGCAAGATCCGCAAGATATTTCACCTCATGCTCATACTTTTTGTCATTACATATGACAGCTATCCTTTTATCCTTGTAAAACATGCCATCACAGGTGGCACAGTAGCTGAGCCTCTTTCCAAGCAGCTCATCCTCCCTGTCCAGCTGCTTTGCAGACATCACACCCATGCAAAGTATGAGAGTCCTTGCCTCATACATCTCATTGTCTGCAAGCACCATAAAGCCGTTTCCTGCAGGCATGATATTGGTCACAGTCTTTTCTGTTATATCAATTCCCGCAGCTCTCCTATGAGCATCAAAGCGTTCAAACAGCTCCTGTCCGCTTATCTGTGGAAATCCGGGATAGTTTGTGATTTTCTCTGCCTTTTGCACCTTTTCGCTTAGGTTCTTCGAACCAAACCAGATAAAATCCTTTTTATATGTTTTTAAATTAAGGGCTGCCGACAGTCCGGCAGGACCTGTTCCTATTATTATACTATCGTACATGCTATGCTCCTTGTACCAAATGTTTGTATATATTTAGACCTTATATATTGTGGGACACTAAGGTATACATCGAATTGCATGCAAGCATGCATCGATTATATCTTTTGACCCTATAATCATATTATATTATTGTGACGTCACATACAGTGCGCCTTCAATGCTTCGATATACTCCCTTGCATATCGTGAGAGTACCACACCCTTTCTACTGATAATGCCTATCCTCATATACTCCTCCACATCAAGTGGCTTTGATATAATATTCCTTCCATTCAACTCAGCGGAAATCACTCCTGAGCACACTGTGTAGCCATTTAAGCCAATTATCAGATTAAAAAGTGTAGCTCTGTCTCTTACCCTGATATTCTTTCTGCTGTCAAGAGTGCTGACAAACTCCTCCGAAAAGTACTGTGAATTATACTCTCCCTGCTCATACGTCAGGTACGGATAGTCCTGCAGATCATCCATCGTAATGCTCTTTTTTGAAGCAAGCGGGTGACTGTCACATATGAATACATGCGGTGTGGCTGTAAAAAGCTCTGTGAACTCGAGTTCATTACGCTTTAGCATCTTTGAAAGCACCTCCGTATTCTTGGAGCTTAGATATATGACTCCCAGCTCACTCTTTAAATTCGTGACATCCTCAATAATTTCATGAGTCTGCTCCTCCCTGATGGTAAAATCATACTGATATGCATCAAACTTTCTGATTACATCCACAAATGCATTCACCGCAAAGGAATAGTGCTGACACGATACCGCAAAGTGCGGCTTACTCACCACATCATCCTTGTAGATGCCCTCTATGAGATCCACCTGCTCGAGCACCTGTCTGGCATGACCGAGAAAACTCTCACCCTCTTCTGATAGTATCACTCCCTTGTTCGTCCTGATGAAAATAACTATCTGCATCTCTTTTTCCAGATCATGTATAGCACTGGTCACTGTGGGCTGCGAGACAAAAAGCTGCTTTGCAGCCTCTGTTATATTGCCGCATTCTGCCACTGTCACCACGTATTTTAGTTGTTGCAGAGTCATGTTCATCCTCCTTTTGTTACATATCGAAATATTTTTTTACACATTAAATGTCTTACATCGCTTACGTCATCTCGAAACTATTACTGTATACCTAGTGTTACTGTATACCGATAATCTTTCTCAGTATCTCACCCAACAGCTTTCCGAGCATAAGCGGAATGACAACAATCACCACATACCACAGCAGCTTGTCATACCACACCATGCCATCATTTATCACACAGATAAAGTGCATGGCAACAACTGCCACCGCAAATACAGATGCAAGAAGCTGCAAAAAGCTCGCCACATGAAGCTTATTTGTTACCTTGCCAAGCGTAAATAAAAGCATCGCACCAAATAACATCGCTATATCTGCCTCCCACGGTATCATTTTACTATACGAAAACAGCTTAAACATATCACGAAACTCCATATGCAGCTCAAGAAACAAATCCACTGATGCTATCATGAGCAATACTGCTCCTATTGTCGAAAATACCGCTGCCAGATATACATAATTGTTTCCAATCCTGTGCTGTCTGAGCTTATATTTAAGCATACCCTTTTTCTGCACATACTGTGTACGCAGATAAGAATCTGTCGCAGAGGCAATAGCCCTGTCGCAGTACTCGACTGCTGTCCTGTATACTTTGGCTTCGGCATCGTTATTTTTAAGGGCAAACTCCACAAGGCTCTCTCCTGCCCTGTTGTTGCCACGCTCCGTCGCAGTAACCAGATACCCTGCACCAAGCTTCTGCTCCTTGCCATCAAAAAAGGTAATGACCAGATACTGTCCGTAATCGGCAAGTGCATCCACATTTCCAAGCTCCACCGCTTTCTTCCACCAAAACACTGCGCGCCCGGGATCTCGGTATGTGCCCTGGCCTCTTTCAAACATATTTGCTGCCATATTCATGGCATCTGCATCTTGCGCCTCAGCCAACGACAGAAACTGACGGAATGCGCCCTCCATATCATTTTGTCTGTATGCCACCATAGCCATATCAAACGCTGTACTTTTCATATTATTCTCCTAGACAGCCTTTGCTGTTTTATTCTTAATTATAATGTATTTAAAGTGATGATAGCAATATGACTTCTTTCCCAATTTATAGTAAATGCCGCACCCGAAGGTGCGGCATCTAAGAGGTTTATAAAATGTTTAGTTTAAAAGCTGTTTTAGTTGCAAGCTCTCTTCTTGCGATATGTAGCTGCTGTGATTGCAACCATTGCAAGTCCGAGTAAGCATACATATGTAGCTGCTTCATTGTCATCGCCACTCTTTGGAGCTGCTTTTTTAGTGTCATTCTGCTGTTTACCTGCAGTTTTCTTATCAAGAGTAATTGATGTTGCAGAAACCTTTTCCGGTGTTGGATCTGTCTTGCCAGAATCTACTGTTTTCTTCACCTCAGCAAGAATAACTGTTCCACCATCCTTTGCTGCCGGAATTGTAACAGCAACTGTTTTATCACTTCCTACAGTATATGTAGCACCGCTGTATAAATCCTTTACCTCTGTTCCTGCTGCTAAGCTAACCGGAACTTTTACTTCTTTTGCGGTATCCTTGATATTCATACCAACATATAAGGTTGTTCCTCCATAGGATCTTGAAACTACATCATAGCCTTCCTCATCAGAACTTGCCACAACTGTTCTGCTTCCTCTTGCAAATACATCTGTGTAAGCATTACGGATGCTCAGCAGATTCTTATAATGCTGATATGTGACATTGTCCTTTGTTGCCTTAGAGAAATCCATGTCATATCTATTAGTCTGATATGGATAATTATTTAATCCGCTTAAACCAACTTCTTCACCATAATAGATAACCGGAATACCCTTTGCAGTAAGCTGTAAGGTAGCTGCAACTAACGCTGCTGATGTTGCCTCATCCTCGGTATATTTTTTTCCGTTCATTAAGGAAGCCTTAAATCCATCTTCATCATGACTGCTTAAGAACTGACCCGTCATGTATGCGTTATTAAGTGCTGAATTTCTTGCAGAAAGGAATTTCTCTACAGAAGAAATATTGCTACTTACAAAGCTTGTTGCCTGATCGTTAAAATCGAAATCAAGGTCTGCATCCATCTGACCACTACCTAAGGTACTACCATTTGACGCATATCCTGCACCATAATATTCTCCAATCATCTTGAAAGACGGATTTACTTCTGTTGTAGAATTTTTAAGTGCTGCCCATGTTGTACTGTCAACATGCTTTACTGTATCTACACGGAAATAGTCAACACCATAATCCTTCATCCACGATGTCTGCCATTCTACTAATTTTGCCCTGACCTCTGCCTTTTCTGTTGCAAAATCCGGCAAGCCAGACTGCCATGATTTAATATCGCCTTCACTGACGCTCTTATCCCTAAGCATATCAGCAAATGTTGATTCTGTACCATATCCTGCATGATTTACAACAATATCAACCATAATACGCATACCACGTTTATGTGCTTCGCTAATCATAGTTTTAAATTCTTCTGTTGTACCCATTGTAGGATTCAATTTTGTAAAATCACTTGCCCAGTATCCATGGTATGCTGCATTATAAGGAACATCTTCTGAACCCTCATCTGTCACAGTTACACCTGCAATATTCTTTACAATTGGTGTAAGCCAGATTGTATTTACTCCTAAATCCTGTAAATAATCTAACTTAGCTGTTACACCTGCAAAATCTCCGCCATGATACAGTCCAGGGTTGTCTCCGTATGTATCTGTACCACTTGCTGTATTGTTAGATTCATTACCATCAAAGAATCGGTCTGTCATCATAAAGTAGACAACAGCTTCATCCCAGTCGAAATCATTTTCATTTTTCTTCACACGGTCTGTAATTTCAACATCAACTGTAGTACTGAATTTATTACCATACTGGTCTGTTACAGTAATTGGTAATGTCTTAATTCCTAATGCTGTATCTGTTGTTGCAGAAATGGTAACTGCCTGCAGTTCCGGCTCAATCGGCATCTCACTACTTCCACCAAGTGAAGAAACATCGATACTTGCACTTGCAACTTCAAGTTTCTGAGTATCTGTATCAGCCTGTTTAACATTAAACTTAACTACATTATTCTCATTGTAGTTAAATGACTTATTCATAACTTCTGCTGTAACTGTTGCATTTAATTTATAGTATTCAAAATATGAGTAATCTGCATTATTATACTTTTCGCTGTTTGAATTGAATGCATCTACAACATAATTTCCATTTGCTTTGTAACGATAATGTGTTTTGCCATTTGTTAAACCATTCTTTACATACTCAAAACGCTTTGTTGTATCATTGTATGTCATTGGATACTCTGTTCCGTTTACGTCAACAGATACTTTCATATCCTTTAAAGTGCCATCTACAAATGCATCATCATCACGATAGTAGTATGATACCTGTTGATTTTCTGCATCTACTTCATAGCCAGTGTTATATGGCATAGCAATTTCCGGCTCACTGCCGGCTTTCATGCTGGCATAGATAACCTTCTGATCAGAAGGGAATGTAACTGAATGGTCTCCACCATCTTTAATCCATGGGTCACCTGTTGAATCTAATGCAATACAAAAATCAACCTTTGTGCAAGATGGTTTTGCTGGGATTGTTACTGTCCATTTATCTCCACCTACGTATGTAAAATCGGTTAATACTGAAGCATATCCTGATGACCATGTATAAAACTGTGGTGTAATACCTTTTTCTTTTAATCCCGGATTCTCATAATCCAATACAAGGTATCTCTTTTCCGTTGGTACAATTACCGGTTTCTCATGAACCGGATCGGAACCATCCACATAATATAATACCTCATTCTCATCACCGCTTATTGTAAAAGAACGATCTGCAGTATCAGAGCCGCCATCCCATCCTTTTGTATTATCATAGCGTGCCTTTAATCCTACCGTTTTTCCTACATTACTGCCGGCAACTGTAATGGTCTGTTTAAACCATGTCACTTTATTTTCAGCATCATAATATGTTCCGTCAAAAACATAGGAACCGTCTAATCCGGCATTCCACATCCACAAATCAACTTTTCCCATGTCTGTGTCTGTTGATAAATCCTCATTGTAATAATAAATAGTAAATGTGTGGTCCGCAACCGGTGCCTCCCAGCTGTCCGGTGCTGTTTTATATACGGCTGTATCACCTTTTGTTCCGGTAACCCAGAGCTCAGTACTTGTTGATGTCACAGAAACATCAATATTATCCGTCTGTGTTCCGTTGTTATTATTAAAAATACAGCTGAAATTCTGTTTTACATCCTGTGTATATACTACATCATACCATCCCAAATGATCAGCATTTGCCGAAATCTGTCCGCCCGGCCATTCTTTTCCAACACCTGCTCCTGTTGCAGAGGCATCTGCTCCCCACATATAATTGTAAATAGTACTTCCCATTCCTGAAGCAAGATAATGGATGGTTGTTACATATTTCCAATCGGCAGGTTTTGTCTCTGACAAAGAACCATCGAACCAGTACTCTGCTTCTGCCTTTCCTTTTGTAGAAAGTGTTACGTCGCTTAACTGGTTTCCATGTCCATCATCATTTAAGATAAGATTATAATCTGTACTGTTATCTAATGTCAGATGCATTGTATACCAGCCTTCATGTCCTGCTGTTGCAGTCATGGTTTTTCCCGGCCATTCACCTGCCGGCTTATTAGTTTCCTTATATATATATGCTGCAACATCATCGCCTAATGTGCTCTTATAATTAATAGTCAGATCACATTCTGTTGGTACAGACTCCGGAATCAAAGTTTCCTTCTTTGAAGCATCCTTATACCACTGATATTTTCCATTGTCATCCAATAAACAATAAATGCTTGTATCAGAAGTAAAAGTCTTAATCTGCTCAATTGCAGCTCCTTCTGTCTTTATCTCCGGTGCAGACTCATCTTTAGAACCTGCATCAACAAACTGAAAACCTGTCCACTCACTGCTCTGTACATCTACATAATAGAGTCCAGAACTTTCCTCATATGCAAGCTTTGGTTTTTCCTGATTCCCCCATTGTGAAATGGTGGCATTTCCTGCGCCATGGTTATCTACCGCAGCACCGGCAGCCCAGACATGGACAACCGGTGTATTCCATGTACTTGGTTTGTCCAAATACAACCGGATTGTCGGGCTAGCAGCATATGCAGTGGTTGCACCACCGATTGCTGGAATCATAGTCATAATCATAGCAAGCGCAAGTACCATACTAAAGATACGGCTTACAATGCCATTTTTCCTGTGAAAACGTTCTTTTAACTTTCCCATATTTCCTCTCCTTTTCTTATTATGTTTGTACGAAAATCCCCTTTCGCACGTTTTCGTATTTATATTATAATCTTTTCGTTGGTTTTCGACTATTGGGATAAACAGAGATTTTATTCACGTAATTTTGTTAAAATTTACTATTTATTCATTTTTATGTAATATATGCGAAATCTTTTTAGTACTAAAAAGTCCTAGATATAGTAGATAATTTTTCATTTGAAATTTTGTGAATTATTTTTTAAGCTATTTCCGGTTTTATTCGAAATCCCGGAGCTGCACTGATCTTTGAAAGGAAAGTTCTCACATTGTTTTTATTGAAGGAAGCTCTTACTTTTCCTGTGTTTTTTCAAATAAAAAGGCACGGACAAGAAGCTGATATTCACTTACATCATCATAACCACCGTTGCATTTTTGAAGCAAACAGTCTGCGTCCAACAGAATTGTCTTGAGACGTTGGTTATAATATTCCTTCCTCTGCCGGTAAATCACTTTATTGTAATCAGCCGAATCATAGTAATACTCCAACCGGTGTATTTGGACGTGATTTTCTCCATTTTCTCTACATCTATTGTACCACTTATAAAGAACGAATTTATGGTTATGTGAAGTTTTCAAGGTACCAATTTATGGTTTACAAGAGATTGATAGCATAGTAGGCAGACCTTGGGGAGCTGTAATCCTTAAATCTTTTAAAACAGCACCCCAAATTCAGCCCAAAAGCCGAAAAAATTGCAAGAAAAGTAGCTGAAACTGCAAAAATCACCAAAACAGCTTCCAAAAACCAGCCCAAAAGCTGGAAAAATTGCGAGAAAAAGTAGCTGAAATCACTATAAATCCCAAAACAGCACAAAAATATGAGGATTATGGCATAATGGTTGGGCTTTAATTATTTCACAAAAAAAGAAGACCCGCACATTTCTGTGCAAGCTCCTTTGAAATCTAAAAAATAATAAACTATAAAAAGTATATTGTTTTTAATTATATATTTAATCTCTAAATCAACTATCCCCAGATGATTTCTTCCTTGGCGGCCTCCACATTTTCCTCAGAATGCTCCACTTCCTTTGAGAAGATCCTTGCCACTTCCATCTGGTCCTCTATGGTGAAGCTGCCACCGTTTTTGTAGAAACGAGTGGCATTCATATCCCTGACTATCATGGTAAACATGACGCTTAAATATGCATAAACCATGATATTTGAGTCATAGATGGCATTCATGATATATCTGAATGTAAAGTATACAAGAAGCTGCTCAATATCGTTTTCACGGTAATCGCCGCTAGCCATGTACTCCTTCATGCGTTTTTCATAATCAGCCTCAGTGAGGACTGTCTGCATATCATCCTTGAAATCCTGCCATACCTGACGCAATAGTTCCATCTCATTGATGATACCGAAGCGGATATCAAAATGCTCAAATGAGAAATCATTAAACGAAAGCCAGTCTATATGCTTTTCAACATCGTTTTGGCTCAGCTTCTTCTGGTACTCGTTTGCCCTGTCAAGATACTCATCCACGCGTACTCCGATTGGCTTTGTCCTGTCCTGGAGTATGGCGATCAGCTCGCGCTGCACCTCCTCAAAAAATGCTGCCTCTTCCTCTGTGACTCCCTGGTCATCATCGCTGTCGCCAAAAAGCTCCTGCTCTATAAACTTAACAGGCTTTGTTTTGCTGAAAAATATACGGCAGACCTCCTCGCACGCAAGGCTCAGGCACTTCTGCTCCACGTTTCTGTACTCTATGCCAAACCTTGGAAAATCGGTGCACACCTCACTAAGCGATGCCTCGCCAGCTGCTATGTACAAATCACACAGATTCTTGTCGTTTAGCATGATGCAGCGACCGCAATTATTTGTACGGATGCCGTGCCCGCCATCCTCCGTCTCATACATGCCCTTTCTCAGACGCTCTCCGACCTCTCCGGGCAGTGTCTGATAATACTCATATGAATCCTCATCAATATCAATTTCCCAGCCCAGACAGCAGCTATCCTTGCAGTCTCCGGCTATACAGCTAAACTCTGAAAAATAATCAGGTACACGGACTATCATACTTCTCTCTCCTTCAGTAAATCTTCGTTTGTTGTATCACTGTGCTTATTTCTGAAGCGCGCTTCTATAGCCGCCCAGTCAGGATCCTCATTTCCCTTGAAAAAGTTGTAGCCTATGTATCCGATGCACCACACAAGCCCTGCAAATGTTGTAGAAAATGCTATCTTTATAATACTCTTAAGCAAAAGTGGAAGTGTCAGCATATCATTGCCAAATGCTATGATAATCACATGAATAGGCTTAATCAGCATAAGCCAGCCTCCCACATAAAGCGCCGCTAAAATTCCAAGCGCATAGCACAGTATTCCTAATAATTTGTCGCATTTTTTCTTCATTTCAAATCCTCTTCTTAAATCCGCTTATCAAAACTTTTTATCAAATCCTCTTCTTAAAATCCGCTTATCAAAGTTTCTTCTTAAATCTTCTTCTCAAATCTTCTTTTCTAATTACAATACAGCAATTTAGTCACACATAACGATTTATATTTTTGTAAATTCCAGTATAGACACTTCTCCTGTTGCTCTTGTCTTCTCCATGTCTATCACACGCTGGTTTGCAGAGCCCTTGAATTTGAGCGTGATATCCTTCTGTTCCTCTATAAACGGACCATCTACCAGGACATCTATCATAGATAAAAGCTCATCCGTATACTCAGTGTGCTTGCGTCCGTTTTCTAACAGTTCTTCGTACAGATAGCCTGTGTAAGCCCACACATCCTTATTGGGATAGCGCTCCTTAACTCTTCTCATAAACGGCACAAGTGCCTCCTGATTCTCCTCCTCAAAAGGATCACCGCCTAAAAGGGTAATTCCCTGCACATAGGCAGGCTTAAGCGAGTCTAGTATCTCGTTTTGTATCTGTTCATCAAACGGCTCTCCATAGTCAAATTCCCATGTCTGCGGCTGAAAACAGCCCTTACAGTGATTTCTGCAGCCTGATACAAAAAGCACAGTGCGGCAGCCCAGTCCGTTCGCTATGTCACAATATTTTATTCCTGCGTAGTTCATACTTTTTCCTCGTATCTGAGATTATAGTTCCATTTAAAAATTGCACTGCCTATTATTATAACATATCCTATCACACTTAGATAGTCCGGTATCTGTTGTAAAAAGACAAATCCCAGCAAGGCGGCAAAAATAACCTGCGAATAGTCGAACACCGATATCTCCTTTGCAGGTGCCTTGGTGTATGCCTTTGTGATTGAAAGCTGTCCGCCTGTAGCGGCAGCTCCTGCAAAAAGCAGCATGACCATCTGATATACACTCATAGGCTTTGCTCCGACAAACAGAAACGGAGCCGTCACTATACATGAAAATACCGAAAAGCACATGACTATCACAGGCCCTCTCTCTCCCTGCTTACCGAGCTTTCGCACAAATGTATACGCTACACCTGCGCCAAAACCTCCTATTACACCAATCATGGCATTAAAAAACTGCACATTCATAGATGGCTTCACCACAAAAACAGCACCTATAAACGCCGTCACCACGCACAACCACTCTGTCTTGTTTGCTTTCTCCTTAAGCACAAAATATGACATGATTATGGCAAAAAACGGTGACAATTTGTTTAGAATATTGGCATCTGCGATGGCCAGATGGTCAACTGCATAGAAATTGCATATAAGCCCTGTTGTTCCAAAGAAGCTTCGCAGAAAAAGTCCTTTCCAGCTATCCTTTTTAATTTTGAAGCCTTCATCACTTTTTGCAAGTAATATAACAGCCGCTACTGCTGCTACCGCATTCCTGAAAAAGGCCTTCTGCATGGTCGGCAAATCTCCAGACATCCTCACAAAAAATGTCATCAGGGCAAAAAAGAATCCTGCCATTATGATATATATTATTCCTTGTTTCTTATCGTTCATACTTATAGTATAACGTATTCTGTCAAGAGGGGATAAACAAAACGTCTGCCATTTTGCTCGCAAAAAAGACCGCCCGGATGAGCGGTCCTTTTAAGATAAATGGAAAAATATATTAAATTCTGCCTACGGATTCCCCCTCCAGCAAAATTCCTTCAACAACAGCTCTCTCTACAAGTGCTGTTTTAGGCTTTTTAATGGTGCTTATCAACCTGTCTGCTGCTTCCCTGCCTATCTTGTCAGTGTCCTGTCTGATAGTGGTGAGCTTCGGGCTTAGCATCTGTGAAACTCTTGTGCCATCGTATCCGGCTATTGATATATCCTCCGGAATCCTAAGCCCCCTGCTTCTTATAACATTGATGCCTCCGATTGCCGCCGTGTCATCCGGATAGATGATACATGTAGGTTTGTCAGGTAAATCGAGTAAATATTCTGTCTGCTTTGCAACATCCTCTGTTTCCAGATACCTTGCTTCCCTGACATACTCCTCAGGAATATCTATTCCATGATTCTCAAGTGCCCTGTAATATGCTGCCAGCCTGTCGCGTGTAACACTAGAAAAATCCTGTCCATGTATGTAAGCGATTTTCTTATGTCCCATGCTTATTATGTAATCAAGCAGCTCGCCCATACACTTTACATTGTTGGAGCTTACTGCCGAACAGCTATAGTGTACGTAGTCAATTGTGACCACCGGTATGTCGCTGCTCATCAGCTCCTGCACCTCATTGTCCTGAAACCTGGCACATACGATTACGACTCCATCGAAATTTCTGTACTTACAGTGCTCCAGGTATGATAATTTTTTCCGACCGGACTTGTATTGATAAATGTAATATCATATCCAAGCATCTCAGCCTGTGCCTTGATTCCGTTTAGCACTCCGGCAAAATACTCATGCGTAAGTCCCATCGCCGCCTCATCGAAATACAGTACTCCGATGTTGTTCGACTCTTTTGTCTTAAGAACTCTGGCCGCAGCATTAGGAAAATATCCCATTTCCTTAGCTATCTTCTTTATTCTGTTTTTGGTCTCAGCGCCAATATCCTTCTGGTCATGTAATGCCTTGCTGACTGTCGCTGTCGAAACACCACATCGTTGTGCTATGTCTTTCAGTGATACCATATCGTTCCTCATTTCGAATTGATTGCTTAATTGTTTTCGTATCTTTACTATACCACAATTCGTTATTATTGCAACCTCTAATTTACATTTTCAATATTTTTTCACACTTTTCATCATATTTTATTGTGCATTTTGTACAGTGTTATGTATTTAAAACGATTACACTTTTGTTCTTAATTATTATACAATTATAATTACTTAAGTGATATTATCTCATCAGCATTTTTAACTATAATATGCAGTTTTCTTTGTATATATGTCATAAAAGCATTATTTTTTATTGTTTTATGCTTGATTTTTAGATATTCGCATTATATACTTCTATGTATAAGTAACTTAAACGTTTGCGTGCATTTAATAAAAAAGGAGATTTTATATATGAAATTTGGACACTTCGATGATCAAAACAAAGAATACGTCATCACCTCTCCAAGGACTCCGTTACCATGGATCAACTACCTCGGATGTGAGAATTTCTTTTCTCTGGTATCAAATACCTGCGGTGGCTACAGCTTCTATAAGGATGCAAAGCTTCTGCGTCTCACCAGATACCGCTACAACAACGTGCCATACGACAGCAACGGACACTACTACTATATAAAGGATGGCAACACAATCTGGAATCCGGGCTGGATGCCTTCTAAGACCGAGCTTGACTCATACGAATGCCGTCATGGCATGGGCTATTCTGTTTTCACAGGAGTAAAAAACGGCTTAATGGCTCAGCTTACCGACTTTGTTCCTATGGGCTCTACCTGCGAGATCAATAAGCTCACATTGAAAAACACATCTGATAAGAAAAAAGACTTTTCAGTTTTCTCATATGTAGAGTTTTGTCTGTGGAATGCCATGGATGACATGACCAACTTCCAGCGTAACTTCTCTACCGGAGAGGTTGAGATTCACGCCGGTGGCTCCCAGCTCTTCCACAAGACAGAATACAGAGAACGCCGCAATCACTATGCTGTATATGCTGTAAATGCCTCTGTTGACGGATTTGACACAGACAGGGATTCATTCTTAGGTGCCTACGGCGAAAATAGCGCGCCTTCCGTTGTAGTAAATGATCAGTCTAAGAACTCTGTTGCAAGCGGCTGGGCTCCTGTCGGCTCACATCACCTGAAGGTAGCTCTTGAGCCTGGCGAAGAAAAAACATATATATTTGTACTTGGATATGTAGAAAACCCTGTGAACGAAAAATGGGTTGGACGCGCTGAAGACGGAATCATAAACCGAGCTCCTGCCGATGCACTCCTTGCAAGATTTGACACCACCGAAAAAGCCGACGCTGCTTTAGCAGAGCTTAAGGCTTACTGGGATAAGCTGCTTGGTCACTTTAGTATCTCTTCATCGGAGGAAAAGCTTGACCGCATGGTAAATGTATGGCATCAGTATCAGTGCATGGTTACCTTTAACATGAGCCGCTCTGCTTCTTATTTTGAATCAGGCATTGGACGAGGCATGGGCTTTAGGGATTCCTGTCAGGATCTGCTGGGCTTCGTACATCTGATTCCTGACAGAGCAAGAGAGAGAATACTCGACATTGCAGCCACACAGTTTGAGGATGGCTCTGCTTATCATCAGTACCAGCCGCTCACCAAAAAGGGCAATGCCGACATAGGCTCAGGCTTTAACGATGACCCTCTGTGGCTTATCGCTGCTGCCGCTGCTTACATCAAGGAGACAGGCGACTACTCTATTCTTGACGAGTCAACACCATATGACAGCGATCCTTCAAAGGCAACTGACTTTATGGAGCATCTGCGCC
>ENA-OQIA01000097-OQIA01000097.1-human-gut-metagenome-genome-assembly--contig:-NODE-97-length-17685-cov-3.799920_pt1 | contig 17685 bp, 13 predicted proteins | sample MGYA00242571_ERZ504735 | MGnify/ENA primary metagenome ERZ504735 (study PRJEB26092, sample SAMD00036442) | human gut metagenome | host: Homo sapiens | study: EMG produced TPA metagenomics assembly of...
CCGGACTACTCCCGTATTGCCACCGATGGCCGTGCCGTGCCCCAGACCTACCGGGGCGAGATCACCAGCACCGAGGAAGTGCCCAGCGCTTACAGCAAGGAGCTGATCACCGATCTGGCCCGGAACAAGATGGGCTTTGACGGCTATGTCAACTCCGACTCCGGCATCACCACCGTTCAGATCTACGGCGTGGAGAACCTCACCGAGCCTGAGCGCTACGCCAAGGCCATCTCTGCCGGTACCGATGTCATCGGCGGCAACACCGACCCCGAGAACATCGTCAAGGCTGTGGAGGACGGTCTGCTGCCCAAGGCAGATCTGGACCGCGCCAGCTACAACCGTCTGCTGAGCCTGTTCCGCACCAAGCGGGTGGATAACCCCTACCTCGACCCCGACAAGGCCGATCAGGCCCGCGTGGATAACTTCGATGGTGCCAAGAAGAAGGCTTACGAGGCCAACCAAAAGGCCGTTGTTCTGGTCAAGAACCACGAGAAGCTTCTGCCTCTGGCCAAGAGCCAGAAGGTCTGTATCGTCACCTTCAAGGGTGTGGACTCCGGCTTTGCACAGATGGCACAGGCCATGGGTGCCGGTCTGGGCAACACGGACGAGGATGCCGCTCTGCGCAAGACCCTGACGGAAGCCTTTGAGAAGAAGGGCTACACCGTGGTGGCCACCCCGGAGGAAGCCGATGTGCTCTACCTGCACGTCTGGCCCATCAGCAACGGTCTGGTGTTCAACCAGTATGCAATGCCCGTCATCGAGATGGGCGAGATCGTCACCGACGAGCGCGAGCGCAACAAGAGCCAGAAAAAGACCGGCAACAAGGTCACCGTTGTCACCCTGAAGGACGTGGAAAAGATCAAGGAGCTGGCCGATGCCATCCATGCCCGCGGCGGCAAGGTGGTTGGCACCTGCGTGGTCTGCAACCCCTGGCTGTTGGACAAGCTGGAGCCCTACTGCGATGCACTGACCATCCAGTACACTGTCAGCGCCGTTGCCCTGAACAACGCCCTGAACGCTCAGGTCGATGTCATCAGCGGTGACTTTGCCCCCACGGCAAGCTGAGCCTGACCATGGTCTCTGACCCCGCGTCATTGCCATCACCGAGCAGGAGATCGACGGTGTGGTGCGCGAGATCTGCGCCTCTCCCAACGACGTTCCCGGCTACGATAAGGATCAGTACATTGATCCCGCCATCCTCGCCAACGTCAAGGGCGGTAGCTACGCCTACTGCGATGCCGACGGCAATTACTACCGCAGCGGCTTCGGTCTGAATTACTAATTACTGTCAATGAAAAAAAGAGCGATACAGCGTTTGCTGTATCGCTCTTTTTGGTTTTCTCTGTGAAACAAAAAAAGAGAAACAAAAAAAAAGACATCCGAAGTGTTCGGATGTCTTTTTGGTTGGGGATGAGAGAATCGAACTCCCACAAGTAGAGTCAGAGTCTACCGCACTACCACTATGCAAATCCCCAATATTCGGTTGTGTCAGCCGCGCCGTGCGTTGCTGACAAGGGATATTATACACGCCGACGGGCTGCTTGTCAACCATTTTTTCAGTTTTTCTGCAAAAGTTTTCGCAGCGGCTTTCCGATGCACACAGGCTTGTAAATTTTTGGTTTTTCTCTTGACAGCACTTCCCTTTCGGAATACTCTAATACTATAAAAAGGTAGGACCCCGGTCAGCCCGGCACCCTTTGCCGGACCGTTCGGCTTTGCCTGAATGATAACGAAAGAGGGTATTTGAATGAAAAAACGTGTTGGTATCCTGACCTCCGGCGGCGATTGTCCGGGCCTGAACGCCACCATCCGCGGCGTTGCAAAAGCACTGTACGCCCGCATGGGAGATAACGTGGAGATCGTGGGCATCGCCAACGGTTACAGCGGCCTGATCAACGGCGACTACCGTGAAATGAACGAGGACGACTTCCGCGGCATCCTGACCTTAGGCGGCACCATTCTGGGCACCAAGCGCACCCCCTTCAAGCTGATGCGTGTGGTGGAGGACGACAACATTGATAAGGTCGCCGCCATGAAAAAGACCTACAAGGCGGCAAAGCTGGACTGCCTGCTGTGTCTGGGCGGCAACGGCACCCACAAGACCGCCAACCTGCTCTCGCAGGAGGGCCTGAACATCATCGGTCTGCCCAAGACCATCGATAACGATATCTACGGCACAGATGTGACCTTTGGCTTCCACACCGCTGTGGACATTGCCACCGAGGTCATCGACCGCATCCACACTACTGCCGGCAGCCACAGCCGCGTGATGTGCATCGAGATCATGGGCAACAAGGCCGGCTGGCTGACCCTCTACTCCGGTATTGCAGGCGGCGCAGATATCATCCTGCTGCCCGAGCAGCCCTACGACATCGACCGCGTCTGCGAGGCCGTGGAGCGCCGGGCAAAGCGCGGCTCCAACTTCTCCATCATCGCTGTGGCCGAGGGTGCCATGAACGTGGACGAGGCCAAGCTGAAGCGCAAGGAGTGGACCGCCAAGCGCGCCGAGGCCGGTTACACCACCGCCACCAACCGCATTGCCGCCGCCGTCCAGAAAAAGACCGGCATGGAGACCCGCGTGTGCATCCCGGGTCATATGCAGCGCGGCGGCAGCCCCCAGCGCCTACGACCGTGTGCTGGCCACCCAGTTCGGCAGCTATGCCGCACAGCTGGTAGAGGTGGAGCGCTACGGCGTGACCGTGGCCATGGTGAACCGCCGGGTGACCGAGAACCGTCTGGCAGACATTGCCGGTAAGACCCGCAATGTGCCCGAAAACTGCGAGCTGCTGAGCGTGGCACGCCGCATGGGCGTCTGTCTGGGCTGACCCCTGCCCGCAAGAGGAAACACTGAGAAAAAGCGAGACACCGGAAAGTCTGCTGACTTTCCGGTGTCTCTTTTTATGTTATGGGCAGCGCAAAAGGGTTGGCGAGCGGCTTTTTACGGTAAATTTTGCCGTTGAAGCTGCGCTTTCTGTCCCAAGTGCGCAAAAAAAGGTTGTCAAAACAGGAAAAACAGGGTAATGATAAGAGCTGGATCGCAAAGCTGCGGTCCTTCAATATTGTTAAAGGAGTGTGCTTTGTTATGCGCGCCTATGAACGACTGCTTGATTACGTCAAGGTCTACACCACCTCGGACCCCGGAGTCCGGTACCCATCCTTCCGCTGCGCGGGAGTTTGATCTGGCTCACAAGCTGGTGGAGGAGCTGAAGGCTCTGGGCGTAGAGGATGCCCGTGTGGACGAGCACTGCTACGTCTACGGTTCCCTGCCTGCCACCCCCGGCTGCGAGGAAAAGCCCGCGCTGGGTCTGATCGCCCACATGGACACCGCCCCGGATGCCAGCGGCGAGAACGTGAACCCCATCCTGCACGAGAACTATGACGGCGGCGACGTGGTGCTGCCCGCCACCGGCAAGGTGATGAAGGTCTCCGCCTTCCCCTTCCTTGCCTCCATGAAGGGCGAGACCCTCATCACCACCGACGGCACCACCCTGCTGGGTGCGGACGACAAGGCCGGTGTGGCTGAGATTATGACCGCCTTAGAGCAGATTATCGCAGAGGGCACTCCTCACGGCGATATCTGGGTTGGATTTACCCCTGATGAGGAGGTCGGAAAAGGTGCGGATTTGTTTGATCTGGACTATTTCGAGGCAGATTTTGCCTACACCGTGGATGGTGATTACGAGGGCGAGGTGGCCTATGAAAACTTTAATGCCGCAAGCGCTGAATTTACCATAAAGGGCGTCAACGTGCATCCGGGCGAGGCAAAGGACATTATGGTCAATGCTGCTTTGGTTGGCTGCGAGATTGCCGCAGCTCTGCCTGCAAACGAGACTCCTGCCACAACTGAGGGCAGAGAGGGCTTTTACCATCTATGTGATATGAGCGGTGATGTAGCATCAGCCCATCTGTCATATATTGTGCGCGACCACGACAAAGCTCTTTTTGCTAAAAGACTTGATACTCTCCGCTCTCTTGAGATAGAGATGAATAAAAAATATGGTGAGGGCACTGTTTCTTTGACTATCACCCACTCCTACGAGAATATGCTTTCAATCATAATGGACAACATGTACATTATCGACCTGGCTAAGGCTGCTATAGAGGAAAATGGTCTAAAGCCGCTATCACGCCCGGTTCGCGGCGGTACAGACGGCGCACGTTTATCCTTCATGGGACTTCCTTGTCCAAACCTCGGTACCGGCGGCTACGGCTTCCACGGCCCATTTGAGCACATATCAGTGGAAGGCATGGAGACTGCGGTTAATATAATCAAATCAATTGTGAAGCATGTGCTGATGCTGGCTGACGCATAATTTCGTGCCGGTCAATTACTGTTCACAACTAACAGTGTGACTAGCCACGGCCACGTTACTGTTCACAACTAACAATGTAACCAGTAATCCGGCTGCGCTTTAGTGTAAACAATAGCTGATTTGTGTATTGACTTATCTGACAATTCTGCTATAATGATGGCAACCAATTGTTTTTCGTTTATTTTCGAACGAATAATTACAGCTTTTTTTGAAACTGACAGATGTTTCAGAAGGGAGACCATATGGTAGTACTTGCAGCACTTATCATTTTTGCAGTTGTTGGTGGAATATTTGTACATTATCTTCGCAGAAATCAGAATGATATCGGCGGAGGAATGGGAAAGGATTACATGAAAGAGCATTGGGGAATCGATGACGACAAGTAATCAAAAATACCGGGCAACACATTTTGTGTCCCGGTATTTTTTATACAACCATCGTAACTATTCAGAACCACTGAGAACAAGAAAAGCTGATGCGTCATCAGAAAAGCCTGCCTTTGCTATCGTGAATTTGCAGGCTCCATGTTCACAGAGCGGCCCTTTATCTTTGCATTCTTCATGGCATTGAGCACTTCCTTGCCATACTCAGCCGGCACTTCAACAAATGTATACTTGTCGTACATGTCGATTGCACCGACAAGCCTGCCAGGCATGCCTGACTCGCCTGCAATGGCGCCTAAAATATCGCCCGGCTTTATCCTGTCCTTCTTTCCGACGTTGATAAACAGGCGCACCATACCATCCTCAGCCCCTGTATTGTGGAAATCATAGTCGTCCTTTGATTCAGCTGTGGATATCTCTGAAGCACCCATAGCCTGGTATAAAAATGCCGCTGCTATATCCATTGCCGTGTAATCTGACTCATTTATCTGATTCTCTATAATATCAATGACACTTGTGAGATTTTCCTCATCTATAATGGTGGAAATCTGGTCCATAATCTTTTCTGCCCTGATTTTGGCAACATCATCAGATGATGGAATTGGCTGTGCATAGATTTTTGTCTTGCAGTAGCGCTGTATGTCCTTGAGCTTATATACCTCCTTGCCCTTCACAAAGGAGAATGCCTTTCCACAGCGGCCTGCTCTTCCTGTACGGCCGATTCTATGTACATAATACTCGTCATCCTGAGGCAGATCATAATTGAAAACAGCCTCCACATCATCCACATCAATTCCGCGCGCTGCGACATCAGTGGCAATAAGAATATCTGTCTTTCCGTTTCTGAAGTTCTTCATGACACGATCTCTCTGCACCTGCTTCATATCGCCATGAAGTCCCTCTGCACTGTAGCCGCGTCCGCAAAGCTCATATGCCAGCTCGTCGACCATCTTCTTGGTGTTGCAGAATACAAGTGAGAGCTTTGGATTATAATAATCCAACAGTCTTGTGAGTACATCTATCTTGTCCTTGCGCTTCACATCATAGTAATACTGGTCGATATTTGCGACTGTCAGCTCTTTTTTCACAATCTTGATATTGATAGCATCATGCTGATATTTTCTTGTAATTTCCAAAATAGGCTTTGGCATTGTTGCCGAGAAGAGTACTGTCTGATGCTCCTGTGGCAGGTATTCGAGCACTGTCTCGATGTCCTCCCTAAAGCCCATGTTGAGCATCTCGTCTGCCTCGTCGAGCACTATTGTCTTTACATGGTCAGGCCTGATTGTCTTTCTCCTTAGATGATCCATAAGACGCCCCGGAGTTCCGATAATAATCTGCACACCGCCCTTAAGTGCCTTAATCTGACGGCTGATATCCTGTCCTCCGTATACCGGAAGTACCTTCACACCATGCATATATTTTGCAAGCTTCCTGATTTCATCTGCCACCTGGATGGCAAGCTCCCTTGTAGGAGAGAGGATGATAACCTGTGTCTTGTGACTTGATGCATCAACGCTCTCAAGCACCGGAATACCAAAGGCTGCTGTCTTTCCTGTTCCGGTCTGCGCCTGTCCGATTACATCCCTGCCCGAAAGCACTGCCGGGATTCCCTGAGCCTGTATTGGAGTTGCCTCCTCAAAGCCCATATCCTTGATGCCTCGCAAAATCTTAGGGTTTAGTTCTAATTCGTCAAATCTGATTGTTTCCATATATTTTTTATATTTCCTTTCAAAAAATAAAGTGTGCATATTTTTATAACATGCACACTTTAACATATTTGTGAGATAATTACAAAATATTATTTCTTCTTTTACAAAATACTACATACTGTTCCTCCCTCCTGTCCTCCTTTAGATCATTCAGTGAGAAAAATCCACTTATTACTCCCCCTGATTGTAAACCTTTATTGCAATTACGGTTGACAATTGACATCTTTTCATGTTAATGTGTTAACCGTACAAAAAATACTATGAAATTTACAAAAAGGAGATTTTATCATGAATCAGACAGAAACTATAGACTACAAGCATGGAACGACCTATGCCATAACGGTAACAGCGCTCATGACAGCTGTCACATGTATTCTTGCACCATTATCTATCCCGATTGGGCCGGTACCGATTTCACTGACAAATCTGGCCATATATATTTCATTATATCTGCTCGGATGGAAACGCGGAACAATCAGCTACCTGATTTACCTGCTTATAGGACTTGTCGGAATCCCCGTATTTTCAGGCTTCACCGGTGGCCCAGCTAAGCTTGCCGGTCCTACAGGCGGATACATCATCGGTTTTATTGCCATGGCAATTATTGCAGGACTTGTAATCGATCATTTCCACCAGCCTTGGCTCCAGCTCATTGGTATGATTGTCGGAACTATCATATGCTATGTGCTCGGTACAGCATGGTTCTGCTTTGAGGCAAAAAGCACAGTCAGCGGTGCACTCTCAATATGTGTGCTCCCATTTATCCCGGGCGATCTGATAAAAATGATAATTGCCATGCTTATCGGACCGGCTATTAAAAAAAGACTTCGCTAAACATCAACTCCAAGCTTTCTAAGCTCCTGATACAGGCGCGCTACCGGAAGCCCTACCACATTATTGTAATCACCATGTATTCCCTTAATGTGGATGGCAAAGCGTCCCTGTATCCCGTAGCTTCCTGCTTTATCCATCGGATCCCCGCTTGAAATATAGCGGTCAATTTCCTCTTCCGTCAGTGTATACATGCTGACATCCGTCTTCTCATAAAAGCAGTGTTCTCCGGTTCTTCCGTCTTTGTCAATAAACACAAACGTTACCCCTGTATAGACACTGTGCGTTTTTCCCGAAAGCATCAAAAGCATACGCCTGGCATCTTCTTCGTCCTTCGGCTTTCCAAGAATCTGATTCTCATAAGCCACTACCGTATCCGCTCCGATTACAAGAATATCCTGCGGTGTCACAAGCTCTGCATGCTGTTCATTGTAGGTAAGTACACCTGACGCTACCTCCTCTGCCTTTTGACGGGATAGCTCCATGACAACCGCAGATGGCTCCTCCTCTGTGATTATCTCTTCTCCCTTTGCAGGACAGACAACAAACTCTGCCCCAATCTGCTCTAATAATTCCTTTCGGCGCGGTGATGCCGACGCCAATATTATCTGACTCATATTTGTTTTAACCTTTTCCTTCACTTTGGATTTTGGGGCTGTTTCATCTGAAGAATACAATTCCCTATGACTGATTACACGTTTCCACTTGTATTATACAGCTTTCTCTTTCACCGATACTTTCACTGACATAATTCTATAAAATACAGCACAAAATACCAACGCAAAAACGACTCCAAACACATTCTGAATCACCCTGAGGCTGACTGCTCCCTTTAACCCATAGCTCTCTGCAGCTATAGCCAGAGCACCAAATGTATTAAAAACAGCCTGCCAGCCGTATTGTGCCGATAATCCCACGCCGATTCCACCTATGATTCCTATGTACGCATAGATTGATGGTGGAAGCAGGAAATATAATGCCGTGAAGCATATAACACCGGCGATATTACCGACAATCCTTTTTCTGACTCTGTACTGCATATCCTCCATAAACGGCAGGATGGCAGACATGGCTGCAATACCTGCCCACATTGCACGCGGCATATTGCAAAGCTGTGCAATACATAGAACTAACGGTACGCATAGTATCTGGCACAGCTGCCATTTTGTACGTGATGAAGAAAGGTCAAACTCCTCAATTACAGCTTTCATATTTCTTTTATAGTCTCTGTTTTTATGATTTCTGTAAAATACCAGACATGTGATGGCAGCTCCTGCGGCCATCCCTGCTATTCGAAGCATATAGCTTTTTCCTGACACATCATATCCATATAACAATAAATAGCCAAGAACCAGTGTGGATTGATTAAACATAAATGGATTATGACATCCGAACAGAACCAGCACTGCAAGAGCTGCAATGTTTATAAGCAGCGCCGGAAGCGGTGAAAGCTGATTTGCCAGATGCGGGCATACTGTCATAATTACAAAGAACAATGCCAAAAGCCATGTAGAGTGTCCGGTATGGATTCCCAGATCAGCGTTGCGAAATACCATAACGCATAATAAGACCACTACTCCCACAATACTGTTATCCTTTCCCAATATGATGCTTGAGGCAGTGACAAAGGTAAAGCAGAATACCATTGTGATAGCTATCTTCACCATGTATACAAACGTATGGTATAGTTTTTCTTTCATTGTTTTACTATTTTTCAACAGGCTTTTAGAGCCGGCCTGATTTAACTGCAGTTCCTGATAAAATGTCATATGAATTCTCCTATCTTCTATCTTATTATTTTATTATTGTAACTATCATGTTCTAAATAACTACTCATTATAATTATTTATTGGCAGTTCTACTACAAATCTGCATCCTCCGTATTCCCGGTTTTCAGCTTTGATTGTTCCACCGGCGATGTCTACAATTCTTTTCACAAGTGCCAGGCCAAGGCCGTTTCCCTCGGCTTTATGGGAACCATCCACCTGATAAAACTTGTCAAATACTCTGGCTTTTGCATCATCCGCGATTCCCGGTCCCTCGTCTTCCAGAATAAACTGCACAGAATCATTTTCATGCCTTAGAAACATGGTGATTGTCCCATTTTCAGGACTAAACTTGATTGCATTATCCAAAAGATTCATCCAGATATGCATAAAAAGCCCTTCATTTCCAACATATCTGACCTCCTCCATCTCCACCTGAAATCCAATTCCTTTTTCAGTCCATTTGTCTTCCAATGAAAGAAATGCCTGACGGATTTGTTCATCCAGACGATATTTGGTTTTTTTCATTGGAATATTCTGATTTTCCAGCCTTGATAACAATAAAATATTTCCAACAAGACCTGAAAGCCTTTGAGTATTAAACAGGATTTTTTCTACATACCCCTCCTGCTCCTGTGACAGCTCATCTCCCTGGAGCAGCATCGTATAGCCTTCAATTGCATTGATTGGAGTCTTGAACTCATGGGAAACATTGGATACAAAATCCATTTGCAGAATCTCTGTTGCACGAAGCTCTTTTGTCATGACATTAAAGCTCTGATATGATTCTCCAATCTCGGCTATGCGGCTGTTTGTTTCCAGATGCTGTTCAAAATCTCCCTGGGAAACTGTTTTCATTGCTTTACTGAGCCTGGTAATCGGCTCAAGGAGCCTTGCATTGATAAATGATGTGATAAGTCCTGCTATCAATGTATTAAAAATCAAAAGCCAACCAAGGCCCGGTATTTTCCCGGGCAAATCCAAAAAATGATTCAAAAACGCAAATAACAGGGCTGATATCAGCATAGAACATGCAAGTGCCAGCCAGATTGCACCGGTCAGACACGAGCGGATACGCAATTCTTTTTTCTTTTTATGTTCCATTATTTTTTCACCACCTTGTATCCCAGACCACGCATTGTTACAATTTCGAAATCCGGATTTTCTTTAAAACGCTCCCTGATTCTTCCTATATGTACCTCTATCGTATGTGGGTCTGCCTCCGTCTCATATCCCCATACCTCATCCATTAGCTGCTGCTTCGTAAATGTCCTGCCCGGTGAAGCTGCCAGCTTGTATAAAAGCAGGAATTCTTTTTTTGGCAGGACAAGCGTTTCATCACCGGTCACAACTGTCATTGCATCATAATCAAACTCGGTTGAGCCAATCACAATTTTGTGTTCGTTCAGTATCTGTGCACGCCGAAGCAGTGCCCCTACCCTTAAAACCATTTCATTGACATTTACGGGTTTTACCATATAGTCGTCACTTCCCGAAAGAAAGCCCTGACGCATATCATCGAAGCTGCTTTTTGCAGTAATCATAAGCACCGGTATCTGATATCCCGCCGAACGAAGCTCCGACACAAGTTCATATCCATCCATAACCGGCATCATTATATCGGAAATGATTAAATCAATATACTCTCTGTCCAATACCTCCAGTGCCTGTGCTCCATCCGACGCACTTTTGACCTGATATCCGCTCTTTTCAAGCACCTTTTGGAATAACAGACTTAATTCCTTATCATCTTCTACAATTAATATCTTAAACACGCTTTATATTCTCCTTTAATCAAAACAAATCCCTTGCCCATCCAAGCAGATGCTGTACCAGAAACACCTTTCTTTTATGTTTTTCTGTTAATTCAATCGGCTTTACATGATACGGATCATAATATGTTCCATCGTCTAATACCTGTCTGGACACGCTCTCATACTCCATCATGCCATCCTCCAGCTGTTTATTAACCTCTTTACTGCGTATTACAAGCATCAGCTCTGTATCCAGATAAGTACTTCTCATGTCCATATTGAATGAACCTATTACTGACAGATCATCGTCAATCAGAATACTTTTTCCATGATACGAATAACCGCCTTCATATTCCCAGATATCAATTCCTGTTTCTAAAATTCTGTTTCTGTTTTTGGCATAATCAGCAGCTCCAAATGGATTTCCGTTATTTGCAACAGAATTTGTCATAATAGAAAAGTCCGGAACCTTCTGTGCAATTTCCTCCCATGTATTATACATCATATCATTGCAAATAATATATGGTGTATGAATTTTTACGCGTTCCTTTGCATTTTTCATTAATTCTCCCAGCTGATACCATACCACCGGTTCCTTAGCTTGGGTGTGGATTGGGTTTGATAACAATGTAATCTTTTCTGTTTCAAAGGTTTCATCCGCATAATCTTTATCACAAATTTTTTCCTTATTAACTTCAAAATATTGCTGATACCCTTCCTGCAGCTCTAAAACTGCTTTCTTTACAGACTGTCTGTCAGCTAATTTTTTACTGTTATGAAAATACCGACAGTCCTCCTGTTCCCATATTGTTTCAAAATAATTCCAAAGCTGATTGACCGAATTATCTTTCTGTGGCTCATCGCAGACAACTAACACATCCCGGTCAAAATTTTTATGCCCCGGAAAATCACCCAAAAAATAATTATATGTGTTTCTTCCGCCAAGAATATATATTTTACCATCTGCAATCAGATATTTATCATGCATTCTTCCCATTGTCTTCCATGGCTTAAGCGGATTTGCTTTATTATACAGCTTAATCTCAACATTCTCATGCGAAGATAATCCATAAAAATATGGATTACCCTCCATATCAATCCAGCTCTCCATTCCATCTACCAATATGCGGACATGTACGCCTCTGTCTGCCGCATCATGCAGTGCTCCTAAAATCAATTTTCCGCTTTCGTCTGATTTAAATGCAAATGTAGAAAGGATTATTTCATCCTTTGCATTTTGGATTAATCTAACTCTTTCTAAAAGAGCCTGCGAATTTTTTTCAATGATTACTGCTCTTTCCGTATTCTCTCTCCCCGCCACACTCATAATATTTTGTGTTTCCTTTATAGTAGCATCAGACACCGCCGGCTGTTTTTTATATGTGATGCAGATTCCGATTAACTCATAAAAAGCCACACATAAAAAAATTGCCAGTATAACAAGAAGGATTTTACATATTTTATGCTTTTTCATTGTACATCACCTGATTCCTTGTATTTTATACTCATACAATACAATGTCAATCTCAATTTTACCTCAACAGAATTGATTTTATGCAAAAAAACAGGAAAAAGCAGCTGCCTGCAATTTCCTGTCCATAAAAACTCATATAAAATTATTTTACTGCGATTTACCTATTTTTCGTCGCTTCTACCGTCTTTCCGTTTACCTGATGTGCAAAGCTCCATGACTTCTTATAGATAATCCATATAATTTTTAAAGCACAATTACGGCAGCATCAAGCCCGTCTACTTTTCCGTCAAATGCGCTATCTGTAAGCAGATTATATTTCTTGGCATACTCATTAAATTCCTTTACACTGCTGCCGCAATTGAAAAGCATTGCGATTGTCTCATCGCCGTTTTTTCTGATCATAACAATCGTATCATCATCGTCATTTGTGATTGTCTCAATCATTTCGCCCTCTACGATACATGCATGTGCTTTTCTAATCTGCATTAGCTTCTTATACCAATTATACATCTCCTTGTCCTGGTATTCCTCATCCCAGTACATGCCTCGTCTGCAGTCCGGATCATTTGCTCCCGGCATGGCATACTCATCGCCATAGTAAACCATAGGCATTCCCGGCAGTAACAGCTGAAAGGCTGCTGCGAGATGCTGTTTTTTCTTATTATCGTTGCACAGATGTAGAAATCTTGCTGTATCATGGCTGTCAATCAGGTTCCACATCAGAGGATAGCACTTTTTGTTTAAGCGTCCCTTCAGATATCCCAGATTCTGTACAAACTGACTGACATTTATCTTTTCATCTGCAAGCAGGTCTATCAGATTCAGGTAGAATGGATAGTTCATTACAGTATCCCACTCATCTCCCTCGAGGAAGTCGCCTGCGTAGTGCCATATCTCACCAATTATCAGCATATCCTTCTTTACAGCCTTGATTGCCTTTCTGAAATTCTTCCAGAAGAAATGACTGATTTCGTCTCCTACATCCAGTCTCCATCCGTCAATATCACATTCCTTAATCCAGTAGCAGGCAACATCAGTGATGTATTTCTCCACCTCAGGATTTTTCAGATTAAGCTTTGGCATTCCACCGTAGTAGCCGAAGCATTTGAAGTTTGGAATCTCTCCCCATTCACTCTTAGGCGGCAGCTCGTCGATAAAATACCAGTCCAGATATTTTGATTTCTCGCCCTTTTCCAGTATATCCTGAAATGCAAAAAATTCTCTTCCTGAGTGGTTGTATACCGCATCCAGCACTACCTTCATGCCACGCTCATGAGATTTTTGTACGAGCTCCTTTAAATCCTCTGTTGTTCCAAATGATGGATCAACCTGATAATAATCAATGGTATCATACTTATGGCACGAATTTGATTTAAAGATTGGTGTCAGATACACCACATCGATTCCCAAATCTTTAATATAATCCAGATGCTCTATGATACCTCTGAGATTGCCATGCAGATCATCCATAGGCGTAATCGGCGCCTTATACCACAGCTTTTTGTCTACCGGCTGTGTTGCGGCAAAGCGCGATGGGAAAATCTGATACACTACCTTGTTTGCTGCCCACTGTGGCACCTCAAACATCTCTTCCTCTCTGAGATTCTGCGGGCAGTCAAACATTCTGTCCCTGTTTGTGATGCACTCCTTATCGAACTCATAATTGCCGTAATATACCTTTTCACCCTGCATGTCCGTAAATTCAAAAAAGTATCTCAGACATATCAGATGCATCTGAAGCTGTGCTTCATAATAATCGTGAAACTGTGAGGTGGCTACCTTCTTCATAGGAAGAGTCATTCGCGTATCCTTGCGCTCCATTGGTATATACTTGTCCTCATAGTGAAGGATTACCTCCTTCATATCATCCTTTTTTACCTGCACGCGTATCACAAACAAATCCTTATCTATCGCATAGCAGAATCTTTTATCCATGTCATGAAAAATTGCTGAATATTCCATAAAATGCCCCTTTACTTACGTATTTCATTATTTTGTATTTTAACGCACTCTTTTAAACAATTCTATCATTATATCCATGACATTTTTTCACTATTTCTACTTTATGCATGATTTTAGCTTAATAACATTTAATTTTTTTGACTTTATTCTCTAAAACACTGCGTTCATTATATCACTGCACACTCAGATAGCTTGTCACACAGTAAAGTGTCTGTCCATTATATTCCACGCGTGACCAGCCAAACTCCTCATTGATTCCGGTCCTGGTGACTGTTTCCCCATTTTTTATCGTTGCGATGACTGTAGCATCCGGATTTGTGACACTTGGAAGTGCACGCAGATTAACCTCTATCTTTGCAGTGACAGTATCATTACAATCCTTGAACTTTGTCTTCAGTCCGTCTCCGCTGCCACTTCCGTCCTGTCCGGGAACTACATAGTTCATATCTGTTGTGAGGTAACTTGAAATGGCATAGTATGTCTGTCCATTATATTCGATACGTGACCATCCACTGTCACTGATCCCTGTTCTTGCTGCCGTATCACCGTTATTGAGCGTTGCCTTAATTGTGCTGTCATTGCCCTGACTCGGAATATCCCTCAGATTGACGCTCTCCTTGGCAGTTACAGTCTCATTTACATCCGAAAACTTCATGTTTGCTTCCGGGTCAGCTGTTGCATTGTCAGCCGCATCACCATTTTTTGCAGACTCTGTCTCATCAAAACCAAAGTATGCCACATTCAAATCTACCGGCTTATCAATCCCTGACACCTTTCCCTTATTGGTATACTGCCACATAGCATGTGTGCCCTCATAAGATGACTGTGGTGTTTCCGGATAAGCTGTATCCGGATATTGTGACACCCAGATTTTGTACCTGCTCTCAAGCGTTTTAGTATCCCACTGGCTGTTTGCCGACAACTCATTCATTGCAGCGTAAAACATAGGTGTATATCCTTTATTATATATTTCCTGCAAAAATGCCTCAGCTACTTTGGTGCGTGCCTCTGATGACATGCCATACTGTCTGCTGGCTGAGTCAGTGAAGCCCTCGCAGTCAAATGCCACCGGATATGTAATCTGATATTTTGATATGTAGTCTGCTACCCAGTCTGCCTCCTCAATGGCTTCTGTTTCATTTACTGCTGATGAAAAGAAATATACTCCGACCTTTATGCCATTTTTCTGCGCCTCCTGCATGTTGTATCTTGCATTTGTATCAACACACATCTCGCCTGTTTTCTGGGTTCTGTAGCCCACACGTATCATTGCAAAATCAATTCCGCCTGCGGCAACCTTGTCCCACTTTATAGTGCCCTGATATTTAGATACATCAATTCCGAAGGTCAGGTTACTGTTTTCCGCAACAGAGCTTGCAGACAGTATCTGTGTCTCATCCGCAGAAGCCCCATCATCAGATGTCACACTCATTGAGCCGGCATTGTCTCCTGTGTGCTGCGGGTCGTCCTTGTCTGAACTATCCTCTGTGGCTGTTTCCGTCATCTGTGACGAGCCTTTAGCCTCGTTTTTTGCTGATTTAATCACAAAAAATGTGGCAACTGCAGCCAGTGCAGCTACTATCGCAACAATTATAAATATTGCTATTATCTTTCTTTTATCGTTCATAGCTTTTCCTCTTCATCAATATATATACCATGTATAAGCAACCTATTTTTATGCAACAAAATATATCATATAATCCGGTATTTTTCAAATATTTCTCCCTTTTTCATAACTTTTCAAAGTCCTTTTTCAGAGAAAAAATTCCGCTATACTCACCTATCGTATAGCGGATTAATAAAACATTATTCAATTTTCATCTTATTTTTTATTGCTCTAAGCTATTGTGCCATTTGCAATGTCGTTCTTTGCCAATAAATATGTAATAGCCGGCATAAGAATAGCTGAAATAATTGCTTTGACAATATTACCGGCACTAAGCTGTGCTGCAATAGCATATGTAACCATACTTACAATGAATCCCAGGGCTGCAAGTGCAAAAATAAGCACCAAACCAATCTTTTTGTGTGCGAAAAGCAAAATACCGATAGAAACAGTTATGATAATCTGTAGTATAACGCTAATGAAACACAGTACGACATATATCGAACCTAATCCTAAAGTAGCTCCTACGACTGAAGCACCCAGTGCAACGACAATCCCGACAATTGTTGCAAGAATATTCAGCACAAAAATAATCCATAACCATACGTTTAAACCTGTTGAAAGCTTATTGTTTTCCATAATTATCCTCCTTTAGTAATCCCAATTTTTTCAACATATTCATTATAATGTACCTGAAAAATATTTCAATAGTTAAAATGTTTTATTTTGTACTTTTTCATCCCGGCCGCAAAAAATTGTCATTGATTTAAATAACAGATGCATTTACAATATAGCTATTATGAAAAAATTATTTGTAAAATATGTCTCACAAAACATACTTGGCATGGTGGGTATGTCATTATATATACTTGCCGACACCTTCTTTATATCAAAGGCGGTCGGCTCAAACGGTATCACCGCGCTCAATCTGGTGCTGCCTGTATACAATTTGATTTTTGCCATAGGCGCGATGATCGGAGTCGGCTCCGCCATCAGATATGTCGTAGAGAAAAATAAGGGCGATACATCCAGCGAGAGCTACTTTTTTCATGCCCTGCTGTGGTGTATTATGATAAGCGTTATATTCATATTGATTGGTATTTTCATCCCGGACAAGCTCGTAGGGCTGCTCGGCGGAGATTCGGCAATTATAAATACCGGTAAAAACTATACACGTATTTTCATGCTTTTTACACCGTTTTTCATGTGCAACTATGTGTGCAACGCTTTCGTAAGAAATGATGGCGCACCATCCATTGCCATGTGCGCCACACTTTTCAGCAGCCTTTTTAATATTGTTTTTGATTACATACTCATGTTCCCGCTTGGACTTGGTATGGAGGGAGCCGCTTTAGCTACCGCTATTTCACCGATTATAGGCATCCTGATATGCTGTATTCATTTCTGCTCAGACAAATGCTCCGTAAAGCTTAAGCCGACGGTTCCATCTGTCAAGAGACTCTTTTACTCCTGCCAGGTTGGTGTTTCTTCCTTTGTTGCTGAGATATCATCAGGTGTCATAACTATTGTCTTCAATATGATTATCCTGAGGCTTGCAGGAAATATCGGCGTGGCAGCATACGGTGTGGTTGCCAATACATCACTGGTCGCTGTAGCTTTGTTCAACGGAATAGCACAGGGTTCACAGCCTCTTATCAGCGACTATTACGGCAGAGGACTTAGAAAAAATGTAGGCTCGATACTCAGGATGGCTGTCGTTTCGTCTCTCTTAATTGCTGCACTGCTCATTTTGTTCATATGCACCTTTGCACCTTTTGTGACATCTGTTTTCAACAGCGAGCACGATGCCCGGCTTGCTTCGTATGCCGAGAGCGGACTGCGCCTTTACTTTACAGGCTTTATTTTTGCCGGAATCAATATAGT
>ENA-OQIA01000099-OQIA01000099.1-human-gut-metagenome-genome-assembly--contig:-NODE-99-length-17561-cov-4.006310_pt1 | contig 17561 bp, 19 predicted proteins | sample MGYA00242571_ERZ504735 | MGnify/ENA primary metagenome ERZ504735 (study PRJEB26092, sample SAMD00036442) | human gut metagenome | host: Homo sapiens | study: EMG produced TPA metagenomics assembly of...
GCTTAGCTTCCTCCTCAAGTCCCTCGAGGGTGTCCACCGCTCTGCCGTCTGCCCTGCCTATCGGCGTGCTGCATGACAGCACAGGCTTTCCATCCAGAAGCACTGTACAAAGACCGCAGTTGCCTGACTCACAGCCTCTCTTCACCGAAAAGCAATTGTGCTTGCGGCAAAAGTCTAAAAGGACCATATCCTGGTCTACCGAGTCGGTTATTAACTTTCCATTTAATTTTATTTTAACATCCATATATATGAATTCCTTCCTACTTAATGCTCGTGCTTAATTTCATCGCAGATGTCAAGCGACTGTGTGACAGCGCGGCGTGTAAGCACCCTGCATATCATCTCCCTGTACTCGGCACCTGCCCTTATATTGCTTCCAAAACGGATATGCTCTGCAACATATCCGGCAAATTTATCTATTTTGGCATTGTTTTCGGAGTTATCTGTCAAAGCTGCATTACCGTCTGTCTTTGCATCTGCTAAACAATCGAGTATGCCCTCCTCATCCCACACAGGCTCTGCCATATATGGTGATGCTCCGATAACCGCCACATACCTGCCGCTTCTGTTTGCCACTGCACATGTGAGCACCGGAAAGTCTGTTGACTGATTTCTCTGGCTTAAGTATACTACGCCCTTTGCATTTTTCGGTACTATTACTGACACAAGCACATCGCGCGTTGTTCTTGGAAGTGCCGCAAACTCGTCCAAATCCATAATTCCCGCCTTGTGAAGCTGCACCTTTGCTCCCAGTGCCCTGAAAATCGTCATGACATCTGAAAATCCGAATCTTCCCCAGATGCTTCCTCCGACAGTTGCCACATTTCTAAATTGCACTCCGACGATATGTCTGACCGACTCTGCGATTGCACCGTGTGTATATGCATTCAGTGCTTCATGAGTCTCTATCTGCCTGAGTGTTGCATACGCACCGATTCTAAACTCGTTCTCATCCTCATCAATTTGATCAAGCCCGAGGTCGCACAGGTCAATTGCCGTGCCAAGCGTCTTATTTTTCATTTTGAGCCAGAGCATGCCGCCCAGCACAAAATTCGGTTTTTTCTGATAAAGCTCATAGGCTTCATCAAGGCTTTGCGCCCTTACATACTGATTGTAATAAAACATATTTTTCTCCTGTTATCCTGTTATATAGGTAACTATCAGTTACCTCATTTCGATTTCATACATCGCTTCCCACCTGATGTCGTGCTCCTTCATAAAGGCTATGAGGCACTCCCTGTCAGAAAGCTCTGCTCTCCATGCCAGCCCGCAGCCCGCCGATATGACAGACGGAAGAGGAATCGTGCGCCCCGGAATACCACATGCCTTGCCCTTGATATCAAGCTTTAACGGTGCTGTGGTAGTCTCGAAGGTGATGATTAGCCGTTTTTTCTTTTCTCCTGCCAAATTTTTATCCATTGCCTCACACCTTGTATAACTCTAAGGACTTACAATAAGAGATGCCCCAGCCATCTTTTCTGCGATATCATACATGTTGGTCACCTCTCCGACTGCAAGCTTATCTGACAGCTCATAGTAGTTCAGGCATGTTCCGCAGGTAAGAATTTTCACCCCGCGGCTCTTAAGCTCCTTTAAATCCTCAAGTGACTCTGAGCCCTCACAGGTCAGCTTCGCTCCTCCATTGTAGAAAAGCATGGTTTCAGGCGGATTATCCTGCTGCGAAAGCGCATAGATGAAGCCCTTTATAAGTACACTGCCAAGCTCCTCACTGCCCTCTCCCATATATGAAGAGCGGATTACAACAACCCTGTTATCTGCAGCCGGCCTGCATGTACACTGTAAAGCTTCGTCTGTATCCGAAAGCTCATCGGCATTTACAGCTTCAATTGTCAGCTTTACGCTATAGCTTCCGTCATCGAGCTTACTGCTATCGCAGCTATAACCTTTCTGTACAGCCATCTTTTTTAAATTTTCCACTGCAACTTCATTGTCCACAAGTGTCTCCACCGTATCCGGCTGTGTGAGAGCCTCGATTGCTTTCTTTGTCTTTACTACCGGGATTGGACATGTATCCCCTATTGCATTTACTGTTATCATATTTATAATCCTCCCTATGTTATTTTAACTCGTAAGCCCTCAAAATGCAGGACATGCAGCCTGTCAGCAAATTTGCATAAGCTATGGCAGCTTAAAGTCAGTTCACATATATCGGCACATCTCGCCGCTTAACAAATCGTCCCACCTTTGCAGCCGGAAGCCCTGCGGCTTTAAGCTCATGCAAAAATGCATCTGCCTCAGTAGCTTTTACTGCAAACAGCAGTCCTCCGGAGGTCTGCGGATCGAAAAGTACCTCCTCCATTGAGAAAGGTATATTTTTTGCAAAGCACACCTTATCACCTACATGGTTTCTGTTGCGCTGCGCTGCTGCCGTGAGGAAAAACTCATCTGCGCATCTCAGTGCTCCGGTAATGACCGGTATGGAAATCGAGTCGATAAGTGCTGTTATATCATCATTTAACATCTCACTCAGATGTCCTAAAAAGCTAAATCCCGTGACATCTGTGCATGCATGTATATCGAAAGCATGACTGATTTCGGATGCTGCCTTATTCAGTGTGGTCATAGAGCTTACCGCATCCTCAATTGCACCTAACGGAGCCTCCCCGACGCGGTTTGCGTTGCATACAAGCCCCACTCCGAGTTTCTTTGTAAGTATAAGCACATCTGACGGCTGCCCTGTATTGTTGCTGTAAATATGCTCCGGGTGGACCGTACCCATGACTGAAAGGCCGTATTTCACATCACTGTCTGCTATAGAATGGCCGCCCGCAAGTGTACCGCCTGCCTCTATCACCTTATCGGCACCGCCCTGCATTATTTTGCCAAGTATATTCAGATCCATTTTCTCAGGGAAACAGACGATGTTCAATGCGGTCTTTACTGTGCCGCCCATCGCATAGATATCACTGAGCGCATTTGCGGCCGCTATCTGTCCAAACGTATACGGATCATCAACCATCGGCGGGAAAAAATCAAGCGTCTGGACTACCGCCGTGTCATCTGAAATTTTGTACACTGCCGCATCATCACAGCTATCATATCCGATGAGCAGATTGCTGTCTTTTTCACCCCTTGGCAGCTTTGCTAAAACATGACTTAACAAATCCGGACCAAGCTTTGCAGTACAGCCACCGCCCTTGCAAAACACTATTTCCTGTGGCATTTTTGCTCCTTTCAATTGTTTAATACTATTTATCGCAATGCCGCAATCTGCATAAGCGCTTCAGCGGCCTCATTTATCTCATCAACTGTATTATAATATGAAAATGAGAATCTCACCATACCTTGATTTTGTGTTCCAAAGAATTTATGCATCAGCGGTGCGCAGTGTATACCGCTCCTTGTTGCAATGCCATACTCATTCATAAGTATGTCTGACACCTCCGCCGAGTCCATATCAGCTATATTTACTGAAACAATCGCACAGTGCATACCATTGTCGGGCAGCATATCGAAATCTCCATATATCCTGATTCCGGGGATTGTCTTTATTTTTTCAATAAATGCCTGCATCAGCTCATGCTCTTTAGCGTATATATTGTCGAGGCCGATTTTCTCAAGCTCCATGACACCTGTTAAAAGCCCTGCGATTCCCGGACCGTTTAATGTACCGGCCTCAAGTCTTGTCGGAAGCTCCTCAGGCTGGCTCTCAAGAAAGCTTAGCACGCCGGTGCCACCGCTCTTAAACGGCTTTATATCTGCTCTCTCCCCCACATAAAGTCCTCCGGTGCCCTGCGGTCCCATCAACCCCTTATGGCCTGTGAAGCAGAGCACATCAATATTCATGTCTTTTACATCTATCGGAATCACACCGGCTGTCTGCGATGCATCGACTATAAATAAAAGGTTATGCTTTCGTGCGATTTGCCCTATCGACTTAATATCCACCACGTTGCCTGTGAGATTTGAAGCATGTGTGCATACAATGGCTTTTGTATCCGGACGGATTAAAGCCTCTATATCCGATGAGGAAATTATCCCCCTTTTTATGCCTACATCACTGCATGGTACAATATCCACACCCACGCCCCGCTCCCTTTGCATATAAAGAGGCCTGAGCACAGAGTTATGTTCGAGCTGTGTTGTAATCACATGCTCCCCCGGCTCAAACAGGCCGTGGATTGCAATGTTTAGTGCCTCAGTGGCATTTGCCGTAAAAACGAGTCTGTCCGCATCATCTCCGCCGAAAAATTCTGTAAGGCACATTCTGGCCTCATATATTTTCCTCGACGCATCAAGCGATGCATCCGATGCCCCGCGCCCGGAATTGCCGCAGTGCTTCATTGCATCAAGTACTGCATCATATACCGCATCCGGCTTTTTAATTGTTGTGGCAGCATTGTCCAGGTAAATCATAGTATGTCCTCATTTACTTCTCATCCAAGCAGATAAAAATTCTTTATATAAAGCTCATCATTTATATTTTTGCTAAGCATATTTGCTTCTGTATGCCTCGGAAGGCTTGCGTAAATTATTGAATCGTTATTTAATTTACACAATACTTCCCAGCTTTTCAGTTCTTCAATCATTTTATAATCTTTAATCCTGATTGTATTTTTATCAGCATATGCAAGTGCCGTTTTTGTTTTGCCTGCAGATATTATAATATCCTGTGGGAAAACACCTATGTGCGATATGCCGTCCATACTCATTGCAGTCTGTTCAAGCTGCTCATCAGTGACCTCAAATACGCTATCCCATTCCACAGCAAACAAATGATGCTTATCCTGCCATTTTACCTCTGATATATTGTTGCAGCCCACAAGCAGTGCCTGCTCCACAGACATAGGCCGCATAAAGAAATCTTTTTTGTCGCGGACTGTACTCAGTACACCGCTCTCCATGCTTCCGATACGCTCGGCCAGGCGATACACCTCATCGCGATTGTGTGACACAAAAACTACAGGATTGTGAAAATCTGTCAGCATCTCCATAAGCTCTGATTCCATGCTTCTTTTTACATGCTCATCCAGTGCCGAAAAAGGCTCATCGAGCAGTATACACTCCGGCTTAGCCGCAAGCATGCGAAGCATTGCCACGCGCTGCCTCTGACCACCGGAGAGATGATTGGGATATGTGTATGCCATGCCCTCAAGCCCATACCTCTTCAGCCAGCCCTTCACTTTTTCCTCGTTACGCTGACCCATTGCTATGCATATATTTTCCATCACGGTCATTGTCGGAAATAATGCGTAGTCCTGAAACAGATAGCCTACCCTGCGCTTACCCGGGTGCAGATTTATACGCTTTTTCGAATCATACAGCACACGGCCGTTTAATGATATAAAGCCTGAGTCCGGTGTCTCTATCCCTGCTATGCACTTTAATGTCATACTCTTTCCTGAGCCCGACATACCGATTACGGACACAACCTCGTCCGTAAGCTCCATGTCAACCGAGAGCATGAAATTATCCAACTGTTTTTTTATTTTTACTATGAGCGACATTATTTTTTCTCTTTCTCTTTATGCCCTTGCTTTTGCCGCATATCATATTTATCGATACAAGGCATGCAAACGAAATCGCTATGATTACTATGCACCAGAAGCCCGCTGTGGCATAGTCTCCACTTTGGACAACCATTGCTATCTGCTGTGATATGGTCGAGGTTTTTCCTGCTATATTTCCGGCAAGCATCGATGTGGCACCGTACTCACCGATAGCTCTGGCAAAGGCCAGTGTGACACCCGAAATAATGCCGGGCTTTGCCATCGGCAGACGTATCTTCCAGAAAATCTTCCACTCACTTATGCCGAGAGTGCGCGCCGCATATATGACATTTTCATCTATCTGCTCAAATGCCGCTCTCGCATTTCTGTACATGAGAGGGAGTGCAATGATGGTTGCTGCCACCACACAGCCAAGCCACGTGTGTACTACCTGTATCCCCATGCTATGGCTTAAAAAGCTTCCAAAAGGACGCCTTGTGCTGAAAATCCTTAAAAGAATGTATCCAGCCACGGTAGGCGGCAATACCATAGGAAGTGTCAGCAGTCCATCCCAGAATGCCCTCACTCTGCCCTTTGTATTTATGACAAGCTCAGCAAAAGCTATTCCTATAAAAAAAGAAAAAACTGACGCTACTATTCCTGTTTTTAATGTTACCCAAAGCGGTGAAAAATCAATCTGTCCCATTATTCATTTACCGAAAAATGATATTTCTCAAATACTGACATTGCCTCATCTGTCTGAAGGTATGCGATAAATTCCTTTGCTGCTTCAAGCTCATCTGATGTAGTGCTGTCTTCCTTTAAGGCTGCTATCGGATAGATGACATCGCCTGTTAAGCTGTTTGGAAGCTTTTCTATAATATCAAGCTGGTTCTCGTATCCGAATGTATCTGAGTAATAAACTGTTCCTATCTCATTTGCGCCCTCAGCTACGGCAGATGCAACCGCACCTACATTGGCACAGCTGTTTATTTCCAGACCATCAAGTGCCTTTGAGATATCAGAATCTGAAATAGCCTGTGGATTTGAAACATCACCTTCAACCATTTTTGAATTTACCAGTGCTGCTCTGGTGTACTGTCCTACAGGAACAGTTCCGTCAGCAAGTGCCATATTTTTAGCCTTTGAGATGTCTGCAAAGCCGGTAACTGCCGTGCCACTATTCTTATATGTAACAAGGCACACCTGATTATTTAATAGGTCAACACGAGTACCGTCCACCACGCTTCCTCCGTCGTAGCCATTCTGAAGCTCATCCATCTGTGCCACTCCTGCTGAGAAAAAGATGTTGCACTTCGCACCCTCTTTAATCTGTGCCATCAGAGTTCCGGAGCTGTCATAGTTGTTCCGGAAGTTTACATTTGGATGCGCCTTGGTGTAGGCTGCACAAATTTCATCCATAACACCGTTTAAGCTCTTTGCCGCAAAAACTGATAAATCGACATCTGCATCTGCTGTATCCTTTTTTCCACAGCCTGCAAAAAGTCCTGCTATAAGGATAAGTCCAAACGCAAGTCCTGCATATGCTGCAAATTTTCTCTTTAAGCCCTTGCGCACTTTTCTTGGTCCGTCAGTGCCTGTCGCTATTCTTAAGCTCATACTTTTAACCTCTATTTTCGCTTATTTAAATTAAATATACATGTGATTAATATTCATATTCAGCTTATCTTGATTTATTAATATATGATAATTTCATCATCCAATCTGCTCCAGCAGCACCGAAATACTGCCTCCGCACACCATGCCCTCTTTCTCGGCATCGTCAGTGTTCATGCTCACATCCATCAGGCCGCATTTAAACTCCTGCTTGCGAAACAGTCTCCTGCAATGGCTTATAACCTCTGCCTCCGCACAACCGCCGCCTATAGTTCCGATAATCCGATTGTCTGAGCTCACGAGCATCTGTGTTCCGACTCCGCGCGGTGCACTGCCATTCTTTTTTATGATGGTACACAGTATATACTTCTCATCTGATGCCTCAATAAGTGCATCAAGCACTTCGTTATCCACCTGCGTGCAACTGGTACGCTCATTTTTGCACTTTACTATCTCACTTATCACCGAAAGCGCAATTTCCTCCGGTGTCTGTCCACCTATTGCAAGGCCTATCGGAGAATGTAATCCGGATATGGTTTCCTGTAAAAATCCCGATTCTTCAAGGTCTTTTTTTACTATGGCAGCTCTTTTCTTTGAGCCCATCATCCCCACATAGGCGTATGGCTTTCTGAATATCTCTGTAAGACACTCCATATCAAAGCGATGACCTCTTGTCATGCATACATAGTAATCATCCGCCTGTGGCTCTAGCCTGGCGAGAGTTTTTTTATAATCGCCGCAAATTACACGGTCTGCTCCTTGGCGCTTTGCATTATCGGCAAACAGAGGTCTGTCCTCTATCACCCATATGTCAAAGGCCAAAAGTGATGCCATGCGTACAAGTGCCGCCGATACATGACCTCCTCCGCAGATTATAAGGCGTGGTCTGCTGCCTATCTGTTGTTTAAACATCACAATGGAATCATCATTGTCATTTATTTCATCTGCCCATGCACTGCCTGATGCCACTCTTATTCTGCCATCTATATAAAGCGCCTTTTCACCGGCATGTGCTCCTTCTATGACTGTCAACAGCTCACAGCGGCTGTCCGCCGGTCTGTCCTTTATCGAAGCATATATGTTTGCCGGAATCAGCTTTACCTCGTCACCGGTATGAATCTGACCGCCTCTTATGACTACTGCAAACACGCCCTCCTTTGGCATAATGCACTCGCCCATCCTCTTGTAGATAGCACAATGCGAATGACACTGCTTGCCTATCTGCGTCATCTCCAGAATAGCATCTCCTATGCAAAAGCGTGTTCCAAGCGGTAAATTCTTGAAATCAAATCCTGATATAATTAAATTTTCGCCAAATGCGCCGTTGTCTATCTGCGCTCCTCTTGCCCTGAAGGCATCTATTTTCTCTGCGGAAAGCAGGCTGACCTGCCTGTGCCACTTTCCGGCATGTGCATCTCCCATGATGCCATAGTCTGCAACAAGCTCCGCCTGTGGCACCTCTCTCTTTTCAGTTCCTCTCTCTTTGCTTATATTGATTGCAAGAAGCTTTCCCATGATTTGCTATCAGCCTCCTATCCGGCTCATATTTCTTGCTGCATCCGCAGCTTTCAGCTCTGTAGTCCTTGTCTCCACAGTCTTTGTCTCTGTAGTTTTTGTATATGTCACAGCATTATCATTAAAATTATGACACCCCGGCTTTGCCTTTATGGCAGCCTTTAGTGCCTGAACTATTACAAAATCTTTTTCCAAATCATCTGTAAATTCGCATGAATCAGGTACTAAATCCATCGTCACGCTGCTTCCCAGGCATGGTATAAGCCTGCCGTCAGCCGTAACACGTATGCGGTTGCAGGTATCGCAGAACTTCCCATGGATTGCCTGAATCAGCCCTACTCTGATATCAAGTCCATGAAAACTGTAATACTCTGCAGGACCGTTATCCGCATTATTATATCTCGAATTAATTTCTTCTCTATTTTCAGTATCTATATGGCAAGGAGTTCCATATATTTCTAAAAGTGCACCAATAACCTTCTCATACGGCTCGACTCCGTTGGTATGCCCTTCACCTACCGGCATCATCTCTATAAAACGGATATCTGTGCCTTTTTTTGAAGCATACCGTGTGAGAGCCACCACATCTGTCTGCGGTGTGAGCACTGCATTGATTTTTCACTCTTATTCCACACTCTATGGCGGCATCGATTCCATGCTCCACTTTATGAAGCAGTCGGTTTTTTTGTGATATGTTCATATTCTGACGCATCTATCGTGTCCAGGCTCACATTTATACTGTCTATGCCGGCTTCCTTAAGCTGCTTTGCATGCTGCGCAAGCAGTACTGCGTTTGTGGTGAGCGATACACTCCTGACACCGGGTTATTTTTTTGATTTGCGAAACCATCTCATCAATCTGCGGATGCAGAAGCGGCTCACCGCCTGTCAGACGAAAATGCGTGATTCCAAGCCTTGTGGCTGCGCGGACTATGCAAAGCACCTTTTTTACGCTAAGTGTATTTATTACCTGACAATTTTTATTATTGTCCTGTGGGTTGCAATAATAACAGTTCAGATTACAGCTATCTATCACCGATATGCGCATGTAGTCAATCTCTCTGCCAAATCTATCGCGCATATTAAAAGCCCTTCCCGAAACCGCAGTTAGGAAACGTGCAGACATCACAATTCAGGCAGAGTCCGCCTTCTCCAAGTCCGGCAAGCTCATCTGCCAAAATCATATCACACGCCATAAGCCTCGGCAATACAATATCAAATATCGTGCGCTTGTTATACATGGCGCAGCCAGGCAGTCCACATATCGGCACCAGCCTGTCACCTGCATCATAGTACGACAGCAAAAACATGGCTCCCGGCAGCACCGGTGAACCATACGACACGATCCGCGCGCCTGTATTTTTTATGGCAAGCGGTGTTTTATCATCAGGATCCACGCTCATTCCTCCTGTGCAAAATACAATCTCCGCTCCTGCCTCTATTGCACGTAAGCATCCGTCTGTTATTTTTTGATCATCATCATCAAACACCTCATGAAACATCATATGTGCACCAAACTCTGCTATTTTTTTCTCAATAACAGGGGTAAACGCATCCTGTATCCTGCCATGGTACACTTCGTTTCCGGTTGTGATTATTGCTGCTTTTCTGACCACAAACGGCTTTATATCAAGAATCGGTCCGTCATCGCATATGTGCGAAGCCGCCTCCAGCTTATCCTTTTTTATGACAAGCGGTATGATTCTTGTTCCGGCAAGCTTATCCCCCTTTTTCACAGTGGTATTGCCGTGCCTCGTTGCTATCATCATTTCACCAAAGGAGTTGACCTTTTTCAGCTTTTTGCTGTCCACCTTAAGCAGTCCGTCACAGTCAGCAATCACCTCTATCTTGCCTTCCTTTACAGGGGATGGATGCATTTTACTTGCGGTGCCACCAAAAATGCCGGATTCTGCGGCTTCACAATGACGTTCAACGTCGGTCTCATTGCTATTTGTGCCACATGCGCTCATACGATAAAGCACCTCTGCTGCCTCATTTTCGTGCATCATGGTCTCATCATTTTCCCATATATATATGGTGTCTTTTCCGACGCTAAGCAGCACCGGTATATCCTCTTTTGTTATAATATGCCCCTTGCGAAAAACCGCATCCTTTTTCACACCTGGGATAATCTGTGTGATATCGTGGCAAAGCACCTGTCCGACTGCCTCCGTTGTCTTCATAAGCTTCATATAATCCCACACTCCAAATATTATTTTTGTAAATAGTTACTGCCCTAAACCATACCTCGTGCATTTCCGTCACCGGCCGCACTCACTGTCATACTGCAGTAAAATATCAAGTCCATGCTCTATATTTCCCATCAGAAAATCCATGCTCTCCGACACTGCCTTCACACTGCCGGGCAGATTGACTATCAGTGTGTTTTTCCTGATAACTGAAGCTCCTCTGCCAAGCATGGCTTTAGGTGTAAGACTCATGCTGTACGCTCTCAGTGCCTCAGCGATACCCGGTGCATTACGCTCTGCAATATCCATTGTAGCTTCCGGTGTGATATCTCTCGGTGAAAACCCGGTACCTCCGGTTGTAAGCACCAGATTGCATTTCACAGCATCACACAGCCTGACAAGCTCGTCTGCAATCTGTTCCCTCTCATCCGGTATGATTTTATATGAAACCACATCATACTTATCTTTTGGAAGCAGTTCCTTTATTTTCGGACCGCTTTTATCCTCTCTTTGGCCCGCTGCGCCTTTATCGCTTATCGTTATAATCCCTACAGTATACATTACATCTCCCTGTTATCCTTGATTAATTGTGTATTTTTAACTTCTCAGCATTTTAAATGGGCTGTAATCGTTGCCGGTCACATTGTTAGTTGTGAACAGTAACGTAGTGTCCGCTCTTGCCACCGGATTTTTCCAGCAGATGTATCTGCCCAATTTCCATGCCACGATCCAGTGCCTTACACATATCATATATGGTAAGAAGCGCCACACTGACCCCTGTCATGGCCTCCATCTCTACACCGGTTTTGCCCACACAGGCTGTCGTGCAGATTGCCGTGATACTGCTGTTTTTTTCATCCAGTTCAAACTCAACATCACACTTCGTCATGGCAATAGCATGACAGAGCGGAATGAGCATGGAATTGTTCTTTGCGCCCATGATTCCCGCAATCCTCGCCACTGCCAGCACATCGCCCTTTTTAGCTGTGCCCGTAGATACCGCCCTGTATACTGCGCCATTTACCTTTATCGTGCCACAGGCCTTCGCCACGCGGTATGTGTCATCCTTTGCATGCACATCCACCATGTGAGCTTCCCCTGCCTCATTAAAATGTGTAAGCTTTCCTTTATTTTTTTCCTGATTATTGATATCTAATTCGTTTTCCTGCGTCAATCTATTTATCCTCACTGTAACTATTTAGAACCACTGAAAACACCTAAATAGTTACCCTCATTTATTATTTAATAAATCTTTACGCCGTGCTCAAATGCCGATACCGTCTCAAGCACACTGCCTGCTATACTTCTTGCCTTGTCAGAGATTGTAAAGCAGTTTGTTAGCTCACTCTCGCGCGGATCGATATCCGCTATCTTGAAGCCTTTCCTGAAATAATATCCCTCACGGATAAGGCCTCGTATGATGCCTGTAATTGTAGCATTCACAGGGACATATTCAGACAATGCATTGTCGTAGCTTTCTTTATCCGGATATATCCGCGCTATCTCATCGCCTTTTTGCACGATGTCTCCGATTTTTCTGACATCATGAATATATCCTGCCGCCGGAGCGTGAATCACACGCTCACTTGTGAAGCCGGCGATATTTCCCGGAACACCTGTGTTGGGCTGTGCCATGCCATCGGTAATGATGCGCGCCAGATTGTGCCCACGCATGGACTCAATCACCAGATGCACGTCTTGCCCTGCCGTAAAGCCCGGGCCTACTCCTATCACAAGCGGTGCCATATCGATTGTGGTGCCCAGATTTTTCTTTGCTATTATGGCATCTACAACAACATCCGGCTTTAAAAGTGCAATTGACTCGCCCTTTGGGTCTATAAGAAGCGGGACCTCTCCGGCTTCAAGCACAGCTTCGATGGCTGAACTATCCCACTTTTCTGATGCAATATGAGCTGCCGGTGTGTCATTTATCCCTGAATATGTCTCTGTATCAGTCTCTGCATCAGCCAAGGCAGGAACAAGTCTGGCTGTCACACCCTCTACAGCTGCGCTCCCATCATACACTGCTTCGCAAAAGGACACCTGGCGCCGTATGGCAGCCGGATAGTCTGTCTCAAGCGCTATCACCCTATGCCCTGCCCGGTGCAGTCTGTGGATGATGCCGGTCGCAAGGTCTCCTGCACCGCGGCATATTATTAACAAATTTTTCTTTATTATCTGATTATTGCTCTGATTCATGCTCATCTGATTAATTACCCTGTTACCTTATTATTTCCATATTTGCAACTATTCAGAACCACCCACGCTCATTCGCAAAAACGCACGATACTCGTCCTTCAAACCCGCTATCGCGAAGCTTTCTGACATAGACCTGCCGCAGCGTATCTATAACTGAATCATCCACCACTGCATCCTCTGCCGTTCCAAGCTCCTTTTGCATAAGCTCATATCGAAATACAACGTCCTTACATGACCTGCCCTTTTCCCATGTGCCAAGCACTATGATAACATCTGTGGTACCCGGATATATGACCGGCTCATCCGCTGCCGGATATTTGAGGGAATGGTGCTTTGCCCCATCTGCTTCGATTATAACATAATCTAACGCCTGTGGCATGTCTTTAATCAGTTTATCGAGTAAATCATACGGCAGTCCGCACATCTTTGGCTTTGACTGTTCTGATATTTTCTGTTCAGATATTTTCTGCCCCGCCATACAATATCCATCTTTTATTATTTTATCCCTTAACGCAAAAAAAATCGCAGGATAGGTCAGTGTCAGCTTCGACATACATGTGCGTTGTTGTTGTGACAAGCACACCTTTTCCACTCCTGTGATATTCCCTTGCAAGCTTATGAACGAGTGTGGTCTTGCCACCTGCGCCCACTATTGAAATCACTTTTTCCATATATTTCCATACTTTCCCACAAACAATAAAGCCGCCGGTGTACTTAATGCACCGGACGGCTTCAAAATCCTAAGCGTTAGTCATCCACACGCTTCACATCGTCTTTCTCGTCCATATCCCACATATATGGCGCGTTCTTTGACTTCTTCGGCAAAATAATATTGAGAAGAATAGCGCAAAGTGAGCAAGGCACGATACCTGAACCGCCAAATATAAGCTGTACATAGTATGGCAGATGTGATGTAGCACCGGTTGTAGCGCCAAGTCCGTAGCCTAAACCGATTGCTACTGAGATAATTGTAATCTCACGGCTGCCGATTGGCTCCTTTGTGATGAGCTCAATTCCCGAAATCAGGATAGAAGCAAACATCATAACAGCAGCTCCGCCGAGCACTGACTGAGGCATGATTGACATGAGAGCTCCAATCTTTGGGCAGAAGCCGCAAATAACGAGGAATATAGCTCCCATTGAAATAGCAAATCTATTGACAACCTTTGTCATTGAAACAAGACCTACATTCTGTGAGAATGAGGTATTTGGCAGTACTCCGAAAAGCGCTGCAAATGATGAACCAAGACCATCACAGATAACACCGCCTGAAAGCTCTGAATCTGTAGCCTCTCTGTCCATTCCACCCTCCACACAGGCTGAGATATCGCCAACTGTCTCGATTGCAGTAACGATAAACATGATGCCGATCGGGATGATTGCATTGGCATGGAAGGAAATTCCCACATCTGACAGCTTTCCAAAGCCTATAAAGCTTGGAACTGCTATCCATGCCGCATTTTTAACCTCATCAAAGTTTACAACCCATGAGTATGTGTATTTAACACCGTCAGCGGTCACACCTGTGTGTGACATGGTAAGTGTCATAATGATTGCTACTACATATCCTGCCAGGATACCAAAAAGGATGGCAGATGATGAAAAAATACTGCGCGATGGTGCAAAATGCTTAAGAAGCACGATTACTATAAGTACAACCATTCCAATAAAAAGGTTAGGCAGTGAGCCGTAATCATTTTTGCCTGTTCCACCACAGAAGTAGTTGATTCCCACTCCAAGGAGTGAAAGTCCGATTGCTATAACAACTGAGCCTGTAACGATTGCCGGGAAAAACTTGCGCAAAGGCTTTAAGAAGGCTCCGAGTATGCCCTCGAAGATACCTCCTACAAGGCAGGCTCCCATAATAGCACCATATGCTATAACTCCGCCGCCACACGCTGCAACTGTATTATTTAATACTCCAAGAAAGCCCGAAGAAGTTCCCATAACGATAGGTACCTTTCCTCCGACAGGTCCGATGGAAAACATCTGTACTAATGTTACAATACCCGCGATAATCATTGCATTCTGTAAGAGAGCTGTTCTAAGCTCCGCAAAGCCAGCGTCCGCTGTGAGTCCGCATGCTCCCATAACAATGATAAGAGGTGTAAGGTTTCCGATGAACATAGCCATAACATGCTGCAGTCCAAGCGGAATAGCCTGAGACAGAGGTATTCTGCCCTCAAACTGGTAAGGTGAAGAGTTCGTTGTCTTTTTCATTGGTTCCTCCAAATAATTATACTCTTATTTAATAAAAAATTTACAAAATTATTTTACGAGCATAAGGCTATGTGGTCAATTTAGTATTACTTATAATATAATATCCATTTACTTATAAATAAATGCTGTTGAAATTAGTTTCTGACAACAACAGGGCACACCACAACCGGTATGCCCTATCTATTACAAACGATATAGCTATTCAGAATAATCTAAATTTATTCAACCCTAAGCAGCTCGCAGTTTCCCTGCATATCCTTCCAGAAAATCCTTTATAGGTGTGCCGCGAAACTGATTGACTATGCTGCAGTTCATTGCACCGTGTCCCACGACAAGCACATTTTTGCCTGCCTCAAGCTGCGGTCTCAGCACCTGCTCTATAAACTCGCCTGTTCTGTGATATAGCTCCTCAAAACTCTCTGCGCCGTCCTTTGCCACATATTTTTCCGGCTCCTCAAAGAGCAGGTAGACAGGGCATTCGGGCTTTTGCCTGATGTTCTTCACTCCCTCATAATCACCGAAGCACATCTCGTGAAGTCTGTTGTCAGTGATAATCTCTACTGCAGGGTTTCTGTCTGCAAGAAAAATCCTTGCCGTCTCCTGTGCTCTCTTAAGCGGGGAGCAGTAGCATATGTCAAAATCTATATCCTTATATTTTTCTGCGGCATCGTAAGCCATCTGCCTGCCGGTTTCGTTGAGTGGGATATCCACCTCCCCCTGCAGTCTGTGCTCCTCATTCCAATCTGTTCTTCCATGTCGCAAAATATAAAACATAATTAATCCTCGATTTCTCCATTTCTATGTCGCTCGAAGAAATGCTTTGTCTCCTTAACAACAACACCACTAAGAGCAAACAGCGCTATCATATTTGGCAGAGCCATGAGACCGTTGAAGATATCAGCGATAGTCCACACCGCACTTACAGTCATATAAGGTCCGATGAAAACTGCAAGTATATATATCCAGCGATAAACCTTTACATATTTCATCCTTCCGCCACTCAAATACTCTAAGCACCGCTCACTATAATAATCCCAACCGAGTATAGTTGTAAAGGCAAAAAATACAAGACACAGCATAAGTATAAATGCTGATAGCTCTTTCGGTAAAGGAAGACCATTCTGGAATGCGTATGTAGTAACCTGCACGCCCTCGAGTCCGTCAACCTGCCATGCGCCTGTGAGCACGATGGAAAGTCCTGTAAGTGTACATATAACTATTGTATCAATGAAGGTTCCTGTCATGCTGACAAGTCCCTGACGTACAGGCTCCTTTGTCTGGGCTGCTGCCGCTGCAATCGGGGCACTACCAAGTCCTGCCTCGTTTGAAAAGATTCCTCTGGCAACACCCTTTTGCATTGCAACAAGAAAGCTTCCCACGGCACCGCCTGTTATGGCCTTCGGTGAAAACGCTGCCTTTACTATTGTAGCAAACGCTGCCGGAACCGCTGTGATATTGCATACCACAAGCACGAGCACAAATACAATATATATAACAGCCATAAAAGGAACTATTATCTGGCTGACACTTGCAATACGCTTTACTCCGCCGATAAGCACTGCTGCCACGCAGAATGCCAGTACAAGCGAAGCAATGACAACTGACCATGAATACTCACCAAGGAACGGTAAAACCTTTACTGTATGCTGGTTTTTAGGGTCAAAAAAGTTGTTTACAGCACTTGATATTCCGTTTACCTGGCTGAATGTTCCTATTCCGAAAAGTCCAACGCATACGCCGAAAAATGCAAATATCTTTGCAAGCCATTTCCATTTTGTACCCATTCCCTGCTCTATGTAGTAGAATGGTCCGCCGAGACTATGTCCGTCCTTGCCGATGACACGATATTTTACAGCCAAAAGTCCCTCTGAATACTTTGTTGCCATGCCAAAGAAGGCTGCAAGCACCATCCAGAAAAGTGCTCCCGGTCCTCCTGCACCGACTGCAGTTGCTACACCGACTATGTTGCCGGTTCCGATTGTTGCGCTAAGCGCGGTACAGAGTGCGCCAAAGCTCGTAATCTCGCCATCGCCGCCCTCTTCATTTTTGACCATCCACTTTAGTGCCAGAGGAAGCTTTCTCATCTGAAGAAGCCCCAGACGCACTGTGAGCATTATACCTCCTGCCATGATGAGCACCATGAGCGGCACTCCCCAGACGAAATCGTCCACTGCTTTAAGAAAAATGTTGATTGTGTTCCACATTGAAATACTCCTGCCTCTCTTTTTTATCTAAACACAAGATCTTTGTGTTTTGAGCAAATACTATTGATATAAATGATATGAGGGTACAAAAGGTATTTTGCCCCTCATTTATGATTAATCAGATTACTACATGCTACGCATTCCCGTAATCTGACTACACCTCGAACT
>ENA-OQIA01000104-OQIA01000104.1-human-gut-metagenome-genome-assembly--contig:-NODE-104-length-17310-cov-3.435430_pt1 | contig 17310 bp, 17 predicted proteins | sample MGYA00242571_ERZ504735 | MGnify/ENA primary metagenome ERZ504735 (study PRJEB26092, sample SAMD00036442) | human gut metagenome | host: Homo sapiens | study: EMG produced TPA metagenomics assembly of...
AAAGTATCCGGGAAAGCACCGACTGCAGGATATCCATATCCATTCAGAAGCACAGACACAAAGCTGTCCTTATCAATACCCATGGCAATTGCTTTGCGCACTGCAGGGTCAGATGTTACAGGACTTTCAAAGTTCATCCATGCATAGAATGCACGGCTTGTAGCTGTACTGGTAAATGTAAAATCATCATTTTCAAATAAGGGATAGCTTGCATATGCCATACCATAGGCAGCATTGATCTCCCCTGCCTGAAGAGCCATTGCCAGTGTATCACCGTCAGAAATTGTGCGGACAGTGATCTCATCCACATTTACATCTCCATTCCAGTAGTTTTCATTCTTTACAAGATTAACATGATCATCTGTCACCAGTTCAGTTGCCACATAAGGACCTGTACCAATCACGATCCCATCATCACTGACACCTGCCTGCATATCAATAATGCATCCATAAGGATCACTGAGATAATTGATCAGTGCAGGCTTCGGTTCTGTAGTCTTTATGGTAACAGTATTTCCGTCAGCCTCGATAGTATCAATGCAGAGATCTCCTGCTGCACGCTCATGATTGGCAACCAGAGCCTCCAGGCTTTCCTTACTGCCTCTCCGTCACAGGCACGTCCATTGGAGAACACAACTCCGTCATTCAGTGTGATCTTCCAGGTCAGCTCGTCAATATTTTCATACTCTTTTGCGATCCATGGCTCTATCTCCATGGTATCGGAATAACGGAAAAGAGTTTCCCCTACTCCATAACGGATACACGCCCATCCTGCATATGTATTTTGTGGATTAATATCTGCCTCTTCATTTTCCGCATTAAAGGTGGTATCACCAAATACAAATGTCTTTTTGTCTGCTGCCAGTGTTGGCATAACTGTCGCTCCTACCGCCAGTCCCAGGGCAATTGCCATTGTCAGAAATTTCTTTGTTCTCATTTTCTTTCCTCCTCGTTTGTTTTCATATTACTTATCATGAACGGCTGTTCTTAGGATCCAGATAGTCACGAACTGTATCACCTAACAGATTGAAAATTGCCACAGATATAAAAATTGCAATTCCAGGTGATAATACTACCCATGGATATGTTTGGATCATACTTCGTCCGCTGCTCATCATACTTCCCCATTCAGCCATGGGAATCTGTGCTCCCAGTCCAAGAAATGACAGACCTGCAAGTTCCATCATCATGGTACCGATATCAAGCATGGCTGTTACCAGAACAGGTCCCAGCATATTTGGAAGAATATGCCTGAGCATAATCTGACCTGAGCTGTCACCTGCAAGTATGGCAGCATGAATATAGGGTTCCTCTTTTAATGCCAGAGTCTGCCCTCTGGCAATACGTGAATATTTCGGCCAGCTTACTACTGCCAGTGATATAACAGCATTCTGAATGCTCCCCCAAGAATAGCCGCGATCGCCATGGCAAATACAAGCCCAGGGAAAGCAAGACATACATCTGAAATCCTCATCATAACAGCATCTGCAGCTCCGCCAAAATATCCGCAGCATACACCCACAGCTGTTCCCAGCACAGCGATCACAGCAACCAGGATAAAGGTAGAGAAAATACTGGCTCTTGCACCACTTATAACTCTGGACAGCATATCTCTCCCATATGTATCTGTTCCCATAGGATGCTGAAGACTGGGGGGCTGAAGTGCACTTGCCAGATCCTGTGCATAAGGGTCATATGGACAGAGATGCTCTGAAAAAACTGCAAGTATCACAAGCCCTATTGCCAGAATAAGAAAAAAGACCAGCTTTTGTTTTATATGGTTTTAAAACTGTTAAATCATCGCCAGATAAACCGTTGCGAGTGACACAACAATCTGGATAATTGCAAATCTGAAAACGACCTGTGCATTTGACCAGCCGAGCTTCTTTCTGACGTGGTCATGGATAGGAGTTGTGGTATTCTTTAAAATATGTATCTTCAAAAATCTAAGAGAGAAACCTTTACGAGTCCAAGTCCACCATCGATGATAAGCACGAGACCTGCCAGTATGTAGATGAATGGGCTTTGTGATTTAAGCGCACAAATAGCTATGAATATACCCATGGCTCTTGAGCCCGCATCACCCATCAAAAGCTTGCTTGGTGTGGCATTGTACCACAGATATCCGAGCAGACATACCGCAAATAATAAAATACAATAGTTGAAGCTGTCAGTTATTTTGAGCACTGAATCAAGCACGAAGAAGGTCATTATGGTAATGATGGTAAGTGTTCCGGAAAGACCATCAACACCGTCTGAACAGTTTGTGACATTGATTGATACCCAGACTAAAATGACTGTGAGTATTCCAAACACAACAGGTGGAATATTTACAGAGCCGCCAAATATGGCAAAGGTGATTGTGCTTGAGTTGAAATGCAGATACACAACTGCCACAACAATTGCAACCGCAAAATCAAGTGCGCCCTTTAAATACTCGCCCCATGGCTTTTCTGCCGCATCGTCAAAGTAGCCTGTGAGCATCTCAATAACTATAAGCACAAGATAAATGGCAATCTCCGCATTGATTTGTGAGAAAAGCAGTGCCGATATCACAAATGTGAATATAAAGATAATACCGGCTCCTCTCGGCTTCCCGGCTGAAAGCTTTCCGTCCACAGCAAACTGTCTGCCGAGGTCCTTTGGTAAAAATTTATTTAATTTTGCAATAGCAATACATGTGAGTGCGAATGCAAAAATCACTCCGATGAAAGCTATTATCGACATATCTGCCGAAGTCAAATAAGAAATCATATAGTCCTCCTTTGATATTGTATTACAACCTCATTCATTATATTAGTCTGACAAAAAAAAGTAAAGTTTTACTTGCAATTTTAAATAATTGTGTTATTATACTTATATGCTTTAAAGCGTTGAAGCATTAAAACTTTAAATTGTAACATCAAGCTACAGTAATATTTATATTTGTTACAATAATATTTATACTTGGAGGAAACAAAAATGGCTCAGAAAGGTGATTTAATGACAGCACGCCCTGATATCCGCGTGCTTGACGCTACCATTAGGGATGGAGGACTGGTAAACAACTTTATGTTTACAGATGATTTTATCAATGCTCTTTATCGTGCAAACGTAAAGGCAGGCATCGACTATATGGAGTTTGGTTATAAAGCATCTAAGGAGCTTTTTGATGTAAATAAATTCGGCAAATGGAAGTTCTGTGATGAGGCAGCTATCCGTGAGATAGTCGGAGACAACAACTCTGATATGAAGATTTCTGTCATGGCGGATGTCGGCAGATGTGACTACAAGAAGGATATTCTCCCTCGCGAGGACAGTGTGATTGACATGGTGCGTGTGGCTACATATGTACATCAGATGCCATCAGCAATCGAGATGATTGAGGATGCCAAGTCCAAGGGCTACGAGGTAACCTGCAACATCATGGCTATCTCAAATACACAGGAATCAGACCTTGATCAGGCACTTGACATGGTTGCCAAGAGCTCTGCAGACGGCATATACATCGTGGACAGCTACGGAGCTCTCTACCCTGAGCAGATTCGCCGCACTGCTGATAAATACACAGAAATTGCTGAGGCAAACGGAAAGTTCGTAGGAATGCACGCACACAATAATCAGCAGCTTGCATTTGCAAACACCATAGAGGCAGCAGCCCAGGGAGTCAGCCTGTTGGATGCAACAATGATGGGCATGGGACGAGGCGCAGGAAACTGTGCGATGGAGCTTTTACTCAGCTTCCTCAAAAATCCAAAATACAACGTATTCCCTGTACTCAAATTCGTTGAAGAGCATATGCTTCCGCTCAAGGAGAGCGGTGCTGTATGGGGCTACGATATTCCATACCTGCTCACAGGACGCTTAAATCAGCATCCATCAGCAGCCATTGACTACATCAAGTCAGGCGAGACACATTACGCAGATTTCTACACAGATTTGCTTGATAAATAAAAAAAGATAGATGTATATAAATAAATCCGCTATGCCAGATTTTGGTGTAGCGGATTTATTTTTATGCGCGTGAAAACCAAAGAGTAATGCGAAACTCGGTATTATTATGTGAAACAATAGCCCGCCCATTCATCTGCTTCATCATAATCGTAATATTTCTGATACCCATGCCGGTGGTATTAAACAGAGAGCTTTTATCTGAGATATGGTTTGTTATCTCGATACCTGCATCTTTATTCTGGTAGATACAGCTTATGCAGACAGGAGCTTTGTTATCTGCATATTTGCATATATTGTTTGTTATATTGTTAAAAATCCGTCCGAGAAAGTTTGAGTTCACAGTGATTTTAAAATCCTTCCATATGAGCTTTTCTATATCAAGTGAAAAGCTGTTTTCACGTAGGACAAAAAGCCATCTCAGAGAGATAGTCACCTATTGCACTTTTCATATTGCATGGAGCGTCAAGCTCAAGAGCTTCTTCATTGCAGGCAAGTGAATAGTCAAAAAGCTGGTCGGTGAGGCCTTTTATTTCGCATATTTATTGAAAATCACATCTATGTGTTCAGTGGGAATCGCACCCTTTTTATTTTCCATTTTGATAATTTCAGCGTATGACTGCAGCCCTGCGAGAGGAGTGCGGATATCGTGAGCCATGCTTCTTATCAGCATATTTTTTTCATTGATTAATTCGGTTTCAGACTGCTCGACAACATTTAAAGTGCCATGTATTTGCATGAGAATATGTCTGGAAATGAAAAACAAAATCATTATTGCTGTAATTAAAGTGAAGAGAGCATCACAAATAAGCAAAGTTTTGAGATATTTTTCCTGATAGTTATTATATACAAAAATTTTAGCTGTTCTGTCATTAAAGTTTACAGCTTTAAGATAAACAGATATTTTCTGATTATGTAATGATAGATTTTGAGGCTTTTTGAGACTTAAATATTCTGTTGAAGCGTAATATGTTTCATTGTCAATGGATATGAGAAAAAATTCGGGCTTTTCTCTTTGAATCCATGCTTCAATGCTTTTAAAATCGTTTGACGAAATTTTATTGTCAGACACATATTTTTGAAAGTCTGTAATATACGCAGCTTGTGTATTGTAAATATAGCTGTCGGAGCTTACATATTCATTTATTATTTTTTCCCCACAAAGGTATATAGCTGTAAATACAGCAATTGAAATCAATAAAGCTATTAAAAATGAAATCAATAAGCTGCTTATGTATTCCTTATATCCGTTAAATTTATTCTTCAAATTTATATCCCTTTCCCCACACTGTTTTAATCAGGTGGGCACAGCCACAGCCGGCTTCAAGCTTATTGCGCAGATTTTTAATATGAACCATAATGGTGTTATTGGAAAACTGTGTATACGGTTCATTCCAGACGCTTTCAAATATATTCTGTGTTGAAAATGTCTTTGTCGGATGAGAAATTAACAGCAGAAGAATCTGATATTCTTTATCCGTGAGAGCAAGCTGTCTGCCATCGTAACTGACATTGTTGCATTTTTGTGTATAAGGTTAAGCCACATCGTTCAATAGTGGATGAAGCGGTGGTGTCTGATGCATCTGCATTGTCGTAGACGCGACATCTTCTGATAAGAGCCTGAATACGCGCTATCAGCTCCACGTAGGAGAATGGTTTTACAAGATAATCGTCCCCTCCGGCGGAAAGGGCTTCCATTTTATCGGTTTCAAGAGATTTAGCTGTCAAAAAGAGAATAGGAACATATGATTTTTCCCTGATTTTACGGCATACATCAATGCCGGAAATATTTGGCATCATTATGTCAATAATCAGCAGATCAAAGGTTGAGTCAAATTTTTTAAGCCCTTCTTCACCGTCATGCGCTTCTTCGATGAAGTAACCTTGATTTTCAAGCAAAATTCTAAGTGCATTTCTGATTGTTTCGTCATCCTCGATAATGAGTAGTTTATCCATACAAGCTGCTCCTTATATAAATGAATAAGATTTATTGTAAAAACAAAAGTGATATAAATATAATAGCACATAAAAACACAATATGCGCTTAATAAAATCTGAAAAATTCTGAAGAAATCTGAAGTGTGGATGTACATGACAAGGAAAAATTCAGAAATTTTCATAACAAATTAAGTCGATTTTTCAGAAATATGAGATACTATATAAACATAGACGTCTATGGTAACAATACGGTAGTAAAAAAATTACAAGGAAAGGAAAATATGAGACAGCAATTAAACAGAATTATAAGTGATAAAAAAAGTATAGGAATGATAATTTTTATGCTTGTAATTCCAATTTTGGATATTGTACAGATTTATTATCAGGATATTATTAAATTTAATGGAGAAATGGGGAAACCCTATCCGTTATATGTCACATTTTTATCATGCTATTCACAAGGGCACATATTTCAAATGATTTATCTGTGTTTTTTGCCATTATATTTACTTGTAATAGTGGGAGAAGAGTGTATTGTTGATTATATTACAGGATATAAGAATATATTGATATGTAAAATGGGAAAAATAAATATATTTTACAAAAAATGAAATCAGCCTTTATTGTCTCATTTACAATTGTATTTGTAGGATTGGGATTAAATCTTATACTCTCACAAATAGTATTTAATGGGGGAACAAATACACCGTTTGATGCAGAACCATTGAAATATAACAGTTTTGTCATGGTAAAAACATTTCTTTTTGAAATAAGCTATACACATCCATTGACAACGAATATAGTCTACATTCTTATAACGGCAATATTTGCCGGCGTTTTGGGAATGATGGGAGCTGCGTTGGCAATATCTATACACGAAAGAAAGATGGTATATGCGTTGACCTTTGCAATCTGGTTCATACCAATTTTGTTTAAAAATTCATCAATGCTTATTTTTCAACCGTTTATGGAATATGATTTTAATGTTGTTGTTCCAGTGGCGATATGGTGTATAGTGCTTTACATTTTAGTGATTATAACAGCTATTATATGGGAGAAAAAAATTGTTGAAGTATAAATATTTAGTATGCGCTTTAATATATGTGGGATTGTGTAGTATAGATTGTTATTTTTCAAATGTACCTATGCTTAATTCAATAGGGCAGATGGGGATAACGGAAGATGTGATTTTCCTGAATATCCACAATTCAGGCAGTAATTTCTGTGGAATTAAAGAAATATTGGTTGTAGATACAATTCCTGTCTTATTGGGAATATACTATGCATTGGACAAAGAAAAAACATATATATTACTTAGATATAAAACGCGGGAAAAATATAATAATAGCCAGATCAGGATAATTATTGTAATGGCGGCAATATTTTCGGCAGTTCGTCAGATAGTTGATTATATTTTTACGGTATATAGTTTTAATGGTGCAACAATTAAGAAATATCCATTTGTGCTGTATTCTCTTATGGAATTTGTTGTTATTTGGATTTTCTTTGTCGCGACAGGTCTTTTTTACAAAATACTTAGAGAGTGTTTACAAAATGAACTTATTGCTCTTATAGGAGCTTTTGGAGTTAATTTTGTACAATTCATTTTGATAAGATTTTGGCTCGTTAAGTTTTGGATACCGGGTTTAGATGTTGCTGCAGCATATAATTTTTTGGAAGGAAATAAATCGTTTGTAAGCTGTTTGGGTATTCTTGCAAAAAATATAGTAATGGCAATAGTTCTGTACATAGCAGGAATAGTAACGTTTGCAAAAAGGGATATTTTAAGAAATGAAAAATAAGTGGTTAAACATAATATTGATCATATGCATGATTATTATGCAAAGAGTTGTAATACAAATGAGTGACTATGAGGTATATCAATTACCGTTTGCCAGTACACTTTTTATTTTTGACAACCAAACAAGTAATTTAGTGCAAATTTTATATGCATATATACCATTGCCATTTGTACTTTTTTACTTTTCGGGTAATGCAAGAGAAATTACAACCGGATATGGTAAGCTTTGGCTGATCAGATCGTATAGCAGAGAGAGGTTATACTTAAAAAATGCTATATTATCAGCAGCGAAATTAGCTTGTATAGTAATAGGTCAGACGATTATTTTTTTAATATGTGATGGGACATGGAATGATTTATCAAGTATAAAATTAATACAGGTAATAGTTACATATTTTGTTGGAGTATGGACATTGATACAATTACAATTTTTACTTGAATTATTTATGGATGCCAGTATTTCAAATATATTTGTAAATGTTTTTTTGGTGGTATCCCTGATAATTGGAAATAGCGTACTGATAAATCGTGATTTAAGCCGGATTGGAGTTATGCTTTTCCCCAATATGCTATTTGGAACGCGTAGTGGGATAATTTATCAAAAAAACATATATGTGAGATACGAAGCTTCAATTACATATGTGATTATATTATTAGTGATTTTAAATATTATTTCAATAATGAAATATAAGAAAACAGACATTTACTGAGGAGATGATATAGTATGATACAATTACAAAATGTAACAAAGAGGATAAAGGAAAATACGGTATTGGATAATGTATCGTATACGTTTAAAAGTGGTTTTGTTTATGGTTTATATGGGCAAAATGGTTCAGGAAAGACTATGCTGCTAAGAGCTATAAGTGGTTTGATAAATCTGGATAGTGGAAGTATTTTCATTGATGGGGAAAAGCTGCATGATAAAATTGAGTTTCCACCTGAGACCGGTATTGTTATAGAAAATATGGAATTGCTGCCGGAATGTTCCGCAAAGAGAAATCTTCAGATGCTTGCAAAGATAAAAAATATAGCTGATGAAAAAGATATAATCTTTTCTCTGGAAAGGGTGGGTCTGGATCCCGACTCTGATAAAAAAGTAAAAAAATTCTCATTGGGAATGAAACAGCGATTAAATATTGCACAGGCAATTTTTGAAAATCAGAAAATTATATTGCTTGATGAGCCGACAAATGCATTGGATGAAGATGCAGTGCAGCTTATATATAAAATAATAAGAGAGGAGAAGTCAAGAGGAGCAACGATTATTGTAGCCACTCATCATAAAGAAGATTTAAAGGAAGTGTGTGATGTGATATTAAAAATTGCGGGGGGAAAAATTGTTGAGGAAAATGAAAATAAATAAGTATTTTCTTGGAATTGTTCTTATAATCATAATAATTATGTACTTTATGGCTGGAGTTCTTTTCCTGGGAAATACAAGAGAAGATAATAATATGAAAGTTAGTACTGAACAACAGGAAATAGCATATCAGACTTTTAAGTCTGAAACAGAAGGCTATAGTCTTGCATCAAAATATGCAGAAAATCTGCAGAATAATTCTTTGGACAAAGAAGCTATTAATTTACAATTGCAGGAGGCAAAGAAATTTTTACAGGATAATATTAAAGGAATAAGCAGGGAAAGTGATAATTTTGCGCAGATGTTTTATTATTGTGGGATCATATATGGGTTAGATAGAAAATGCAATTGTGGAGATTATGAATTTGTAAAGGTAGGAATTGAAGTCAGAGGTTATATTATTAATGTTCAAAATGGTGATATGGATGATGAGCTTGAAGCTGACTTATATGATAAGCTGACAAAACTCACTGCTGATGATATACAGGAGGTTGTTAACGCAATTGATAATTAAAACAAGATAAAAATAGCAAATCTCTAGGACAATGTAATAAACAGGAGCCTGGCAGGAGCATATGCTCCTGCCAGGCTCCGTCATTTTAGCCAATAAACTGAAACACTTTATTTCTTTTCTTCCACGCAAGCAGCCTCTCCACATGCAGCGGCTTTCCCTGAATAGCCTGCACCTTCAATCTGTTCTCCTCACTGAAACCAACCAGAATATCATGATTAGCCTCAGCCAGATAATCGATAATACCATCGATATCAGACTTAGTGTTCTTCGGACAATGAATATACAGATGCTTATTTGCGGAAATATGCAGTGTATATGAGATGCTGAAATGATACCACAGGATCTTGTGCAGGGTAGAGTATTTGTAAATCCATAAAATCTCTTTGATAGGCACGATGGCATTGCCATAAGGTGAGGTCATGATAAAATAGTGCTCTGTGATAAACATATCCTCGGTGGCAAGCTGTGGCAGTGTCGCAAGCTCCTCCTCAGCCTCGGCAAGCAGCTTATGTGGGTTGCCGAATACAACAAGATTCTGACATGCCGGTGCTAAAACAGGAAATCTGATGCACAGGATGTAGAATATCAGGCTGATAACAGCATAGATAAGAGTGCCAAAATAAAAAACAAACATAAAAATAGTAGTTTTCAAATGGTACTCAGGCTCATTAAGATAGCAGCCTGTTATGGTATCGGAGAGTCCCTTGGAATCCCAACTCAGATCCTTCGACAGTTTATTTACAAACTGTGTGTAGGTGCCCTTGCCCTTTACGATTTTACCGACCACTGTGAGCTTATCTATAGAGGGCAGACCCTCCTCACAGGTGGATGGTGCAAGCAGAACAATAGAGCAGTGCTTATCGCGCATGCAGTAGTAGTAATAGCCCTTGATATCGTTGCCGTCCTTCATGGTGTAGCCGGTAAAGTAAAGCTTTTTAAGGGTGGTTTTTACATATCTGTCCGAATCCTTGTATGCAGCTTCAAAGCTGACAGAATCGTCAATGTGTATGGGCGATAAAATATCTCCGAGTGAAAATGCAAACCATAGCACGGTAAGCAGAATGATGTATACAATCGGAGAGAAAAGACGCCTTTTGTAAAATGCTTTGATGTTTTTTGTTATGTAGTGTTCGTAATTATCAATCATATGCTTAGTATAATGGTTTTTGTGCCTTATATCAACCTTGATTTTGAGACATTTAATTGTTATTATATAATTATTAAGTAACTATTCAGAACCACTGAGACAAAAAAGCTGATGCGTCATGCTTGCATGTAAGCAGCAGGTTTTCTTGTTCTCAAGGTGGCTCGAATAGAGCCACCCCCACACATATGAGCAAAATTAGCTGCAAAGCAGCGGGAAAGCACGAGCATCGTGCGGTTTTGCGAATGTGCGTGGGATGGTTCTGAATAGTTACGGTAAATAGAAACACGAAATGAGGTAATTATGGAAGCATACACGAGTTTTGCCCGGGTGTATGACATGTTCATGGACAATGTGCCATATGAGGTGTGGGGCAGATATATTGTCGAAAAACTGCGTGCAAATGGCATAGACAGTGGATATGTCGTGGACTTAGGCTGTGGTACGGGAAAGCTTACCACGCTTCTTGCAGATGCAGGCTATGATATGATAGGCATTGACAATTCTTTTGACATGCTTGATATGGCGCTTGAGAGAGAGGATGACAGAATCCTTTATCTGATGCAGGATATGAGAGAGTTTGAACCGGGAGAAAAGGTGAGTGCCGTCGTAAGCGCATGTGACAGCATCAATTATATTCTTGAGCCTGAGGATCTTCAGGCAGTTTTTTTCTGCGTGAGCGAAAGTCTTAAAGAGGGTGGCATTTTTATATTTGATATCAATACTCCATATAAATATGAGGTGCTCATGGCTGATAATACCATAGCTGAAAACCGTGATGAGGGCAGCTTTATATGGGACAATTATTATGATGCCGATGAGAAAATAAACGAGTATGACCTGACACTTTTTATAAAGGAGCAGTCAGAGGATGAGGATGACATCTACAAGAAGTTTGAGGAAACTCATTTCCAGAGATGCTATGAGATTTCAGAGCTTAAGGAGCTTCTTGAGCAGTCGGGACTTGTGTTTGATGCAGTGTATGATGCGTACACAGACGATCAGGTGAAGTGTGACAGTGAGAAGGTCACTGTAATTGCACATAAAGCATAGAATTAGATAATGAGAGGTAAATTATGTCAGATTATATAGTAAGAGCAACAGCGGCGGATGCCAACATCAGAGCATTTGCTGTAACATCAAGGGAGATGGTGGAGACCGCCAGAGAGGATCACATGACAACACCTGTCATGACGGCGGCACTTGGCAGACTTCTTTCTGCGGGAGCCATGATGGGAGCTATGATGAAGGGCGATAAGGATATCATAACTCTTCAGATACAGTGCAGCGGACCTGCAAAGGGACTTACCGTCACAGCAGATTCGCACGGCAATGTAAAGGGCTTTGCCATGAATCCACAGGTTGAGCTGCCACTCAATGCGGCAGGCAAGCTCGATGTGGGCGGAGCGCTTGATCTTGGAATACTCACAGTTATAAAGGATATGGGCTTAAAGGAACCGTATTCAGGTCAGTGTGAGCTTAAAACAGGTGAGATAGCTGAGGATCTGACCTATTATTTTGCCACATCTGAGCAGATTCCGTCGGCGGTGGGTCTTGGCGTGCTGGTGGATAAGGACCAGAGCGTAAAGCAGGCCGGTGGATTTATCATCCAGCTTATGCCGTTTACACCGGATGAGGTTGTGGACAGGCTTGAAAAGAAAATCACAGAGATTGATTCGGTGACACAGATGCTTGACAGGGGGCTGACTCCGGAGCAGATACTTGAGGAAATTTTAGGGGATTTCGGGCTTGAAATCACAGATACGACTGAGACACGCTTCCACTGTGACTGTTCAAAGGAGCGTGTGAGCAGAGCACTTTCCACATTAAGTAAAAAGGATCTTGATTCCATTATCGCAGATGGTGAAAGCATTGAGGTAAAGTGCCAGTTCTGTAATAAGGCATATGAGTTTACGGTGGATGAGTTGAAGGAGATGCGCTAATTGAAGGACGGATATATAAAGGTCGCTGCAGCGACACCAAAGGTAAAGGTAGCTGATACTGTATACAACGGACAGCTTATTAAAGCTCTTATGAAGGAGTGCACTGACAACGGGGCAAAGGTGGTTGTTTTCCCGGAGCTTTGCATTACCGGATACACCTGTCAGGATCTTTTCTGGCAGGATAAGCTCATAGCTGCAGCAGAGGATGAGCTTATAGGAATAGCTGATTACAGCAGGAGCCTTGACGGCATATTTTTCATAGGGCTTCCATATGAGATAAACGGCATGCTCTATAATATGGCGGCAGTTGTATCGCGCGGAGAGGTGCTTGCCATGGTGCCAAAGACATTTCTGCCAAACTATAATGAGTTTTATGAGGCAAGGCATTTTGCATCGGGAGAAAACTTAAGCACATATGTCACACTGAAAAATGGACAGCAGGTGTCTGTAGATACTGATTTTATTTTTAGCTGCAAGCAGCTGCCAAAGCTTAAGATAGCGGTGGAGCTTTGTGAGGATCTTTGGACTCCGAACCCGCCGAGCATCAGACACGCGATGTCGGGTGCCACTGTGATTGTAAATCTGTCTGCATCAGATGAGGTGACAGGCAAGGCAATATACAGGAGAGAGCTTGTGAGCGGACAGTCTGCCAGATTAATCTGCGGATATATTTATGCGTCAGCGGGAGACGGTGAGTCCACACAGGATGTGGTCTACTCAGGACACAATCTCATCTGTGAAAACGGAAATGTGCTTGCCGAGTCAAAGCGCTTTACAAATGAGACTATATACAGCGAGTTTGATGTGGAAAGAATAGAGACTGAGAGGCGCAGGATGACAACATTTGTTGTCGAGGATGATCACAGATGGGCTGAGTTTGATCTTGAGGTTAAGGATACCACTCTTAGCCGCTATGTAAATTGCGCTCCTTTTGTTCCTGCAGACAAGACAGACAGGGACAGACGCTGTGATGAGATTCTTATGATTCAGGCTATGGGGCTTAAAAAGAGATTAGAGCATACCAACTGCAAGACCGCGGTTATCGGTATTTCAGGAGGACTCGATTCCACACTGGCACTGCTTGTCACGGTAAGAGCATTTGACCTTTTGGGAAAGGATCACAAGGATATAGCGGCAGTTACTATGCCGGGCTTTGGAACAACAGACCGCACATATGACAATGCGGTAAATCTCATTAAATGCCTTGGAGCTACATTTATCGAGGTGGATATAAAGGATGCTGTAAATATACATTTCAGGGATATCGGTCAGAATCCGTCTGTGCATGATGTCACATACGAGAATGGACAGGCACGCGAGCGCACACAGATACTTATGGATATCGCAAACAAGGAAAACGGAATGGTTATAGGTACAGGAGATTTGTCGGAGCTGGCACTCGGCTGGGCGACTTACAACGGAGACCATATGTCCATGTATGCTGTAAATGCATCGGTTCCAAAGACTCTGGTGCGCCATCTGGTAAAATACTATGCAGATACCTGCGGCAGCGATTTGCTGGAAAGTACACTTCTTGATGTGCTTGATACACCTGTTTCTCCTGAGCTTTTACCACCTGAAAACGGTAAGATTTCACAGAAGACAGAGGATCTTGTGGGGCCTTATGAGCTGCATGACTTCTTCCTTTACAATATGCTGCGCTGCGGCTATGCTCCTGCCAAGGTTTACCGCCTTGCAAGGATAGCATTTGAAGGAAAATATGATGATGAGTTTATTCTCAAATGGCTTAAGAACTTCTATCGCAGATTTTTCGCACAGCAGTTCAAGCGCTCATGTCTGCCGGATGGACCAAAGGTAGGAACAGTGGCGGTCTCACCGAGAGGAGACCTAAGGATGCCTTCGGATGCGTGCGGACGTATCTGGATGGATGAAGTTGATAAGCTGTAATAGTAAGAGGAAAACAATGGGAAAGACACATAAGAAAACTGATAGAAGGCAGGAAAGCATAGAACGTGCAAGGCACAGTGACAGGCGCATGAAAATAGGCGCAATAGTCCTTTGTGTAGCGATAGCCATAACAACATTTGTGGCTGTGGGCATGCAGCTTTTGGTTCCTGATACAGAAGCAGCGGTAAGTGCTGATAATAAGACACGCTCAGGGAATGTTGATGTGCAGAAGAATAATAATTCACTCACTGCATCTAAAATGGACTCAGTAAAAAGGCAAAACAGCTCAGAAGATGATGTAAACGCTGCGGAGGAAAGCAGCGAGCCTGACAAGGAAACGAAGCTTGATGAGATACTTCAAAGTGCAGAGTATCCGGTGCAGCTAAAGGAGCTTGCGAAGAAGAATGATGAGGCAATTGACTTCATATATGAGTATCCTGAGGAGCACTCGAAAAAGCATGACATTGATCTGACTGCAGAGGCTTCGCAGGATACAGTACCTCTATTGCAGCAGTGGGATAAGAGATGGGGCTATGAAAAGTACAGCGGCAATTATTTTGCGGCGAGTGGCTGCGGTCCGACTGCACTTTCGATGGTTGTATTATATCTGACGCATGATGCACAGGCATCACCTCTTGCAGTGGCAGAGTATGCAAAGGAGGCCGGCTACAGTGTGGACGGCTCCGGAAGTGCATGGGATCTTATGAGCAAGGGCTGCAGGCACTACGGCGTAAATGCTAAGACTATAAAGGAGGATGAGGATACATTTAAAGAAAGGCTTGATGAGGGCAATCTGATAGTCGTAAATGTCGGTCCGGGAGATTTCACAGACAATGGACATTTTATGGTGATCACAGGCTATGATGATGAGGGCTTTACTATAATGATCCAAACAGTATCATAAAGAGCAATACCCACTGGCAGTTTGAGAGGCTGGGTTCGCAGATCAGGGCTGCATGGAGGATGTTTGTGTAGATAATAGCAGCAACACATGCATTTATGCTGATGTTTGTGATGCATATGGAAAATTAAAAATAAGAAATAAAAAACCTGCTGTGTCATGCTTGTCTGACACAGCAGGTTTTTAATAACAAACAGTAAAGTATGGTATGCAGATTATAGCAATTGAATACCATGCTCCTCACATTCCTTAATTGTCTCCTCAGGCCACAAAGAGCTCTGTACCTCACCGATATGAGCTTTTCTGAGGAAGAACATACAGATTCGTGACTGTCCGATTCCGCCTCCGATAGTGTACGGAAGCTCCTTGTTGAGGATAGCCTTCTGGAATGGAAGCTTAGCACGTTCAGGACATCCGGCCTTGTCAAGCTGCTCCTTCAGAGATTTTTCATCTACACGGATACCCATTGATGAAAGCTCAAGTGCGATATCAAGAACAGGATAGTATACGATGATATCAGCGTTTAAAGCCCAGTCGTCATAGTCAGGGGCACGTCCGTCGTGAGGCTCTCCGTTTGCAAGCTTGTCACCAATCTGCATTACACAGATTGCACCCTTTGCCTTTGCAAAATAATACTCGCGCTCCTTTGGAGTATTGTCCGGGAACATTTCCTCAAGCTCTGATGTGGTGACAAAGGTGATATCCTTTGGCAGAATCAAATCTATGTAGTCGTACTGTATAGCCATGTACTGCTCGGTCTTGCGCAGGCATTTGTATACTGTCTTTACTGTTTCCTCAAGGAAATCTAAGTTTCTGTCCTCCTTGCGGATGACCTTTTCCCAGTCCCACTGGTCAACAAATATAGAGTGGATATTGTCAGTCTCCTCATCACGTCTTATGGCATTCATATCTGTGTAGATGCCCTCGCCGAGAGAGAAGCCGTATTTCTTTAATGCATATCTCTTCCACTTGGCAAGAGAGTGAACGACCTCAGCCTCCTTGTCACCCTGCTCAAGGATGCCGAAGGTAACAGGTCTCTCATATCCGTTTAAGTTATCGTTTAAGCCTGTGGTAGGATCAACGAAAAGCGGTGCTGAAACACGTGTCAGGGAAAGACGCTGTGCGAGCATGCCCTGGAAGAAATCCTTAACAGTCTTGATGGCAAGCTGTGTATCGTGAAGATTCAGTGCCGAAGAATAGTTCTTTGGTATTGTTAATTTGCTCATTTTCGATTAAACCTCGTTGTATTATTAATTTTTAAATAAAATTCCTTTAACCTGATTATTATATCACAATTTTTCTAGAAAGATAGTCCATAATATGATAAAATTAGATAGTTTAAAGAGAAACAATATCGTTTTACCTTATTTTTATGTGTTTAAGGTGTTAATGAAAGGTAGTAGATTTATATGAGAAAAAGAGATATGACCTTTGCTTCGGCGGTGCTTGAGGCAATAGATGCGCTTTTAGCTCTTGCGTATATAGGCTTACAGATTTATTATGGAGTGTGCTATCACATACAGGTATTTAAGTTTGTGGCCAATATACTTGTGCTTTTGCTTGTATACATTGCAATCACATGGCTGCAGCATTATCCGGAAAAGCTCAATCACATAGCAGCGGAGCTGTGTGTGGGCAATATCAGAAAGTATTCACTCAGGCTTTTGACGTTTGTAAAGCTTGTTTTTACTGCGGGGCTTTTGGTGCCATGCGTGTGTGATGCGTTTGGAATAGCAATCCGCGATGTATACAGCCTCATTATGATAGGGCTCATCCTTGTGGTGTCGGCATATTATGAGTACAGGATATTTCTAGGAAATAAAGTACATTGTCGGAAATAATATAGAGAAATAAAATAGACAGCTTAG
>ENA-OQIA01000105-OQIA01000105.1-human-gut-metagenome-genome-assembly--contig:-NODE-105-length-16974-cov-4.113314_pt1 | contig 16974 bp, 20 predicted proteins | sample MGYA00242571_ERZ504735 | MGnify/ENA primary metagenome ERZ504735 (study PRJEB26092, sample SAMD00036442) | human gut metagenome | host: Homo sapiens | study: EMG produced TPA metagenomics assembly of...
CAGGACTAGCAAAGACCAGAGACAATATCGTTTCAGGCATAGATTCACTTTTCAGTTGGATTTTCGCATATAGATGATGATTTTTATGAGGAGCTTGAGGAAATTCTCATCATGGGAGATCTCGGAGTGAGAGCTACAGAGAGTATCATCGAGGATCTGCAGAGGAAGGTGAAGGAACAGCACATCAAGGAGCCGGCAGAGTGCAAGGAGCTTCTGATTGAGAGCATCAAGGAGCAGATGAAGGTGGAGGAGACCGCCTACAGATTTGAAAATGAAAAATCTGTTGTGCTTGTAATCGGTGTCAACGGAGTAGGAAAGACTACCACTGTCGGAAAGCTTGCAGGAAAGCTTAAGGAACAGGGCAAGAAGGTTGTTATTGCAGGTGCTGATACTTTCAGGGCGGCAGCAGGCGACCAGCTAAAGGAATGGGCAAACCGAGCCGGAGTTGATATGATTGGCGGTGCCGAGGGTGCTGACCCGGGAGCTGTTGTATACGATGCAGTTGCAGCTTCAAAGGCCAGAAACGCAGATGTGCTTCTTGTGGATACAGCCGGAAGACTCCACAACAAAAAGAATCTGATGAATGAGCTCGGAAAGATTAATAAAATCCTGGAGAGTGAGTATCCGGATGCGTACAGAGAGACACTCGTCGTGCTTGATGCGACTACAGGCCAGAATGCACTGGTTCAGGCGAGAGAGTTTTCTGATGTGGCAAAGATTTCGGGCATCGTGCTTACTAAGATGGATGGTACGGCAAAGGGCGGTATCGCTGTAGCGATACAGTCGGAGCTTTCAGTGCCGGTCAAGTATATCGGAGTCGGTGAGACCATCGATGATTTGCAGAAATTTGATTCGGACGAGTTCGTGAATGCATTGTTTGACACCAAAACGGAATAATTTGAAAATATTTTTGAGCGTATAAGTTATATTATTTATAATAATCTGATATATCAGTTTATATATATATGTACGGAATTTTTGGTATAATATAATGAAAAATAACTTTCAGAACCACTGAGAACAATGCGTTTTTGCGAATAATGTGTGGGTGGTTATGAATAGTTATACCGAAGAAATGAAAGGAAAAACAAATATGCTGACATTAGATAAATTTGAAGAAGCAAGTGAGAAGGTCAAGGAGGTAACCCTTGAGACAAAGCTCATTTACAGTGACTTTTTAAGTGACCAGACAGGCAATAAGGTATATCTGAAGCCTGAAAATATGCAGTTTACCGGGGCTTACAAGGTCAGAGGTGCGTACTACAAGATAAGCACACTCACAGATGAGGAGAGGGCAAAGGGACTCATCACAGCATCCGCAGGAAACCATGCGCAGGGTGTTGCGTATGCTGCAAAGTGCTATGGCTGCAAGGCTGTCATCGTGATGCCTACCACCACACCTCTTATCAAGGTGAACCGTACAAAGAGCTACGGCGCTGAGGTAGTGCTTTACGGAGATGTGTATGATGAGGCATGTGCCAAGGCATATGAGCTTGCAGAGAAAGAGGGCTACACATTTATCCATCCGTTTGATGATTTAGCTGTCGCAACAGGACAGGGAACTATTGCTATGGAGATATTCAAGGAGCTTCCTCTTGTTGAGTACATCCTCGTTCCAATCGGCGGCGGCGGGCTGGCAACAGGTGTATCCACACTTGCAAAGCTCTTAAACCCAAAGATTAAGGTTATCGGAGTGGAGCCGGCTGGCGCTAATTGTATGCAGGAGTCATTTAAGAATGGAAAAGTGACCACTTTACCAAGCGTAAATACCATTGCAGACGGAACAGCAGTAAAGACACCGGGCTCAAATATTTTCCCGTACATAAAGAAAAATCTTGATGATATTATCACAGTGGAGGATGACGAGCTTATCGTGGCCTTCCTTGACATGGTTGAGAATCACAAGATGATAGTCGAAAACTCAGGTCTTCTGACTGTAGCTGCGCTTAAGCATCTTGGGGTAAAGGACAAGAGAGTGGTTTCTATCCTAAGTGGCGGCAACATGGATGTTATTACCATGTCATCAGTTGTACAGCAGGGTCTTATTTTCAGAGACAGAATCTTTACTGTTTCAGTGCTTCTGCCGGATAAGCCGGGCGAGCTTGCCAAGGTTTCACAGACTCTTGCCGATGTACAGGGCAATGTAATCAAGCTGGAGCATAACCAGTTTGTCACTACAAACAGAAGTGCGGCTGTCGAGCTTCGCATCACGCTTGAGTGTTTTGGTACAGAGCACAAGGAGCAGATTATTGCTGCGCTCGAGAAGAAGGGCTATAAGCCAAGAATTGTACGCACTATGATATAAAAATAAAAGTATCAAGTATTTTTACTTGACACCGGGCAAACTATGTGTTATTCTACCATAGGTTCGAGGGAAAAAGAGGATACTTGATATGGAAGAAAAACTTGAACAGGCATATTTATATGATTTCTACGGTGAGCTTTTGAATGAGCATCAGCGTCAGGTATATGAGGATTTTGTCTTCAATGATTTGTCACTCGGTGAGATTGCATCCGAGGAGGGGATTTCCCGTCAGGGTGTTGCAGATCTGATTAAGAGATGCAATAAGAAGCTGCTTGACTATGAGGCAAAGCTTCATCTTGTTGAAAAGTTCATGTCCATAAAGAGTGACATACGAAGGATTCATGAGCTGACAAATGATTTTAAGAAATCACATAATGAGCTATTAATGAATGAAATCGAAGCTATTTCGAATCAGATATTAGAGGAGCTGTAATATGGCATTTGACAGTTTATCAGAAAAACTGCAGAACGTTTTCAAAAATCTCCGCAGCAAGGGAAAGCTTACTGAGGATGATGTAAAGGCTGCTCTTAAAGAGGTTAAGATGGCACTCCTTGAGGCCGATGTTAACTTCAAGGTTGTTAAGCAGTTCACAAAGAGTGTTCAGGAGAGAGCAATCGGACAGGATGTCATGAATGGTCTCAATCCCGGACAGATGGTCATCAAAATCGTAAACGAAGAGATGATTAAGCTTATGGGTTCTGAGACAACAGAGATTGCTTTCAGGCCGGGCAAGGAGCTTACCGTTATCATGATGGTAGGTCTTCAGGGAGCCGGTAAGACAACCACCACAGCAAAAATTGCCGGAAAGCTTAAGAGCAAGGGCAAGAAATCACTGCTTGTAGCCTGTGATGTATATCGTCCGGCTGCGATTGAGCAGTTAAAGATAAATGGTGAAAAGCAGGGCGTTGAGGTTTTCTCAATGGGTGACAAAAACAAGCCTGCCGACATCGCAAAGGCTGCTGTGGAGCACGCTAGAAAAATGATTTCAATGTTGTTATCATCGATACTGCCGGACGTCTTCATATTGATGAGGATATGATGGCAGAGCTTATTGAGATAAAAGAAGCTACTGATGTTTTCCAGACCATCCTCGTGGTTGATGCCATGACTGGTCAGGATGCGGTAAATGTAGCAGGTACCTTTGATGAAAAGATAGGAATTGACGGAGTTGTCATCACAAAGCTTGATGGTGACACCAGAGGTGGAGCGGCGCTTTCAATCAGAGCCGTTACAGGAAAGCCGATACTATACGCAGGTATGGGCGAGAAGCTTTCAGACCTTGAGCAGTTCTATCCGGAGCGTATGGCTTCAAGAATCCTCGGCATGGGCGATGTGCTTTCCATGATTGAGAAGGCGCAGGAGAACATTGATGAGGAACAGGCCAAGAAGCTTGAGCAGAAGATGCGCAAAAATGAGTTTGATTTTGAGATGTACCTTGATTCGATGAGTCAGATGAAGAAGATGGGCGGTCTTTCAAGCGTGATGGGCATGATGCCGGGCATGGGTATCGGTGGAGGCAAGATGCCGGATATTGATACAGATGAAGCTGAAAAGGGCATGGCCCGCACAGAGGCAATCATCTATTCCATGACACCGGAGGAAAGACGAAATCCAAAGCTTCTTAATCCAAGCCGCAAGGCTCGTATTGCAAGAGGAGCAGGCGTGGATGTATCAGAGGTCAACAGACTTGTAAAGCAGTTTGAGCAGACAAAGAAGTTCATGAAGCAGATGCCCGGTATGATGGGCGGCAAAAAAGGACGCCGTGGAAGCGGTGGTCTTGGAGGATTATTCAAAGGACTTCCGTTTTAATGGATTTCATTAAAGGAATCTCATTAAAGAATTTCATGTTTTGTTAACAAAAGTATTTATTTTACTTTTGATATATATTATTCAATAAACCTATGAGGAGGTGAAACAAAATGGCAGTAAAGATCAGATTAAGAAGAATGGGACAGAAGAAAGCTCCTTTCTATAGAATCGTAGTTGCAGACTCTAGATCACCAAGAGACGGAAGATGCATCGAGGAGATCGGAACATACGATCCAACTAAGGATCCTAGCGAGTATCATGTAAATGAGGAATTAGCTAAGAAATGGTTATCAAACGGCGCACAGCCAACTGAGACAGTAGCTAGAATCTTCAAGAGTGCTGGTATCGAGAAATAGGATAAAGAGGTGGCGTAATGAAAGAATTAGTTGAAGTAATTGCAAAATCTTTAGTTGATTATCCGGATGAGGTTAATGTAACTGAGACCGAAAACGAGAAAGCAATTGTTTTGGAATTACGTGTTGCACAGTCTGACATGGGCAAAGTGATCGGCAAGCAGGGACGTATTGCTAAGGCTATTCGTTCAGTTGTTAAGGCCGCAGCCTCTAAAGAAGACAAAAAGGTTATTGTTGAGATAGTACAGTAACATGAAGGCATCTCTTACGAGATGCCTGTTTTTTTATAATTTAAAGTAACTATTCAGAACCGGTATTGTATGGTTTTGAGAATGTGCGTGGGCTGAATAGTTATGATTTATATTAATATCAGGAGACAGAGAATGGAAGATTTACTACAGGTAGGTGTAATTACGAGCACACACGGCATTCGCGGTGAGGTAAAGGTGTTCCCAACCACTGACGATGCAGCTCGTTTTAAAAAGCTTAAAAATGTCATTCTGGATAATGGCAAAGAGCGCAGGGATTTGGAAATAACTTCTGTCAAATTTTTCAAGAACCAGGTTATCTTGAAATTTAAGGGCATAGATGACATAAATGATGTGGAAAAATATAAAAAGGCACCTCTTTTTGTGACAAGGGAAAATGCGGTGCCACTTGAGGAAAATGAGTACTTTATAGCTGATCTTATCGGGCTTTCCGTCACATCAGACGAAGGAGAGGAGCTTGGAGTTATAGATGATGTGCTCCAGACAGGTGCCAATGATGTGTATGTTGTTAAGAAAGCTGGGGCAAATGATCTGCTGATTCCGGCAATAAAGGACTGTATACTGGATGTTGACGTGGAAAATGGCATGATGAAGGTACATCTGCTGGCAGGTTTGAGATAGTTGCATCTCAAACTGCAAAAACCGTAAAAATGAGATATAAAATTGAACAAAATCATACATTTTAAATCGTAAAACTGTAAAACAGGATGATAACAGGAGATATAGGAAATGAGATTTCATGTGCTGACCTTATTCCCGCAGATGATAGAACAGGGACTGTCAGAGAGTATCACAGGCAGAGCTTTAAAACAGAATATTATATCACTCAATACGGTAAATATCAGGGATTTTGCGCACAATAAGCACAATAAGGTTGATGATTACACATATGGTGGCGGTGCGGGGATGCTTATGCAGGCAGAGCCAGTGTATCAGGCTGTGCGTAAGTGTGGTGAGTCAGATACAATAAATGTAATCAGGGTGATTTAATTGATAATTCTGCGGACGATATTGCAGATGAACATATTTCATATAAGAATACAGCAGAAGAAATAAAAAATCACAATGCGCGTCTGATTTATGTTACTCCACAGGGCAGCGTGTTCAACCAGCAGATGGCAGCAGAATTTGCAAAGTGTGATGACCTCATTTTTCTATGTGGACACTATGAAGGTATTGATGAGCGTGTGCTGGAGGAGACGGTAACGGATTATGTCTCTATCGGCGATTATGTTCTAACAGGCGGAGAGCTGCCGTCGATGGTAATGATAGATGCGATTTCACGTCTGGTTCCTGGGGTGCTGCACAATGATATTTCGGCAGAGACAGAGTCGTTTCATGGCAATCTGCTCGAATACCCTCAGTATTCACGTCCTGTTGAGTGGCATGACAAAAAGGTGCCTGAGGTACTGATGTCAGGCAATCAGAAAAAGATAGATGCATGGCGCCTTGAAAAGTCTATTGAGCGCACAAAGGAGCGCAGACCGGATTTGTATGCCGGGTTTAAAAGACTTGATAAATGCAGAGAGTTTCTTATGAAAAATAAACTGCTTCATATTGATATGATAGAGCTTATAAACAGGGGCTGCGCCGAGATACTGTTTGAGGCAGATGGCGAATATCTGCTTCGGGACATGGTCTCAAAGGTATGCTTTCATACAAGACCGGATGAGGGCGGGTCGAAGCTTATTGATTTGGCACCGGAAGATGACACAAAGCCTGTTGATAAATACAGCAGTCAGCATATTCCAGAAAAGGTTACAGATCAGATCACAAACGGCATAGTGCTTCACCAGCAAAGATATGTTGAGCTCTTTACAGCAAATGGCTTTAATGAGACTGTAGAGTGCAGGCAGGCTGTGTATACAAACAAAGAAAAGCTATCTGTCAGCGGACTGTACAGACCGGATGGAAAGCCGATGCCAAATGGCTTAATTATAAGAAAGCTGGATGCAGATGATATACAGGAGGCTGCGCCAATGTACCCGGGCTTTGATAATCCGGATTATATTGTAGACAGGATAGAGGCAGGTGCTGTCTACGGAGCTTTTTTGAGTGATAATACTGCTAATGATACCATTAATACCCTCGCGGGAATTATCGGAATCCATGAGGAGGGCAGCATCGGCATGCTCTATGTAAAGCCAGAGTACAGGCACCGAAAGCTTGCCACAGCCCTTGAAACATATGCTTTCAACAGGGCACTGGAGAACGGATGGATACCATATGGCCAGATAATTGCAGGCAATGAGGCGTCTATGAGGCTGCAGGAGAGTATGGGATTGCATTTTTCAAAATCATCCGTATACTGGATGACTAAAAATAATGCATAAGGTAGGCAAAAGATAGTAAAAAATACTTGCAAATCCCATGAATCTGTGGTAAAGTACCAATGTTGTGAATAAAAGAGATGGTCCTCTGTTGTGAAAATAGTAGTAGCATTAAGAACGTCAAAATAATTAGGAGGTCACAAAATGAACGCAAGTGAAATTATTAAGAGCATCGAGAACGAGCAGTTAAAGGCCGAGGTACCTGAGTTTTCTGTAGGAGATACTGTAAAGGTATACGGAAAAATCAAAGAGGGTAACCGTGAGCGTATCCAGGTATTCGAGGGAACAGTAATCAAAAAGCAGAACGGATCAAACCGTACAACATTCACAGTTAGAAAGCTTTCTAACGGTGTAGGTGTTGAGAAGACATGGCCACTCCACTCACCGAACGTAGAGAAGGTTGAGATTGTACGTAAAGGTAAAGTACGTCGTGCTAAGCTTTACTACTTAAGAGACCGTATCGGAAAAGCTGCTAAGGTTAAAGAGCTTGTAAAATAATATTTTTACGCGAAAGAGACCATTTTCTGCGAGCAATCGTATGAGAATGGTCTTTTTAGTTTTCAGGGTTACAGCTTGCAACAAACATGAAAACAATATATAATTAAGGTTACGCAATAAAATATTAGTTAGCAAGAGGTGTAAGATGTCCAGAAGACGAGCAGGACTTAGCTTTAGAAGGCAAAGAAGAAAATTTAATCTGCCATTGTTCAAGGAAATTGTTTCGTGGGTAGTGGAGCTGATTGTAGTGATAGGCTTGGCATATGTGCTGGTGTCATTTTTCGGTATACGTACAAATGTGGTTGGCCAGGCTATGGAGCAGACATTGGAGAACGATGATAATATTCTTGTGAACAGGTTTGCATATATCATGTCAAAGCCAAAGGCAGGAGACGTGATAGTATTTCTGCCAAACGGAAATAATAAGTCGCATTATTATGTCAGGAGAGTGGTAGCGGTGCCGGGAGATACTGTTCAGATAAAGGACGGCGCACTGTACGTGAATGATGAGCTGTACAAGGAATCGACGGACGTTGCATCAATGGAGGATGCAGGGCTTGCCTCAGATCCTATAGAGCTTGAAAAGGACGAGTATTTTGTACTTGGAGACAATCGAAACAACAGTGAGGACAGCCGCTATGCCAATATTGGCAATGTAAAGAGAGACTATATTATCGGCAAGGCATGGTTTAGATTTTCAGGCATTGGAAGCTTTGGAACCATCAAGTAGCAATAGTTATAACATATATAGATAAAGGACAGGTGAATTATGAATTTTCAGTGGTACCCTGGGCATATGACCAAGGCAAAGCGTCAGATGCAGGAGGATATTAAATTAATAGATCTGGTTATAGAGCTTGTGGATGCAAGAATTCCGCTATCCAGCCGTAATCCGGACATTGATGAGCTTGGAAAAAACAAATACAGGCTCATTTTGATGAACAAGGCGGATCTGGCCGACAAGGAGCGCACCAGGGAGTGGAGTGCATTTTTCAAGGAAAAGGGCTTTTTTGTAGTCAGTCTTGATGCTAGAAGCAAGTCAGGCATGAAGAGCATCACAGATATCGTGATGGAGGCCTGCAAGGAAAAGATTGAAAGAGACCGAAAGCGTGGTATCAAAAACAGACCGGTAAGAGCTATGGTGGTGGGTATTCCAAACGTCGGAAAGTCCACATTTATCAACTCATACGCCGGAAAAGCCTGTGCTAAGACAGGAAATAAGCCGGGCGTGACAAAGGGCAAGCAGTGGATCAGGCTCAATAAAAGTGTTGAGCTGCTAGATACCCCGGGCATACTGTGGCCGAAATTTGAGGATCAGACAGTGGGACTTAGACTTGCGCTAATCGGTTCGATAAAGGATGAGATTTTAAATGTTGATGAGCTTGCCGTGGAGCTTGTAAAGTTCCTAAAAGCAGAGTATCCGGGGCTTTTGGCACAAAGATACGAGGTAAGCGAGGAAAATGATATCATAGAGCTTATAAGTGCTGTCGCTGTCAACAGAAAATGCCTTTCAAAGGGAGGAGAGCCTGATTACAGCAAGGCGGCTGCTCTCATCATAGATGATTTCAGAAGCGGTAAATTAGGCCATATTACTCTGGAGAGACCGGAGATATAGAAGAATAGTTACGAAGAATAGACGATAGGACAAGGATATGTCAGCAGAAAAAATAAGGCGATATTAAGGAACAACTGAAAAGCATCACAGATTCACAGCTTGCACAGTTCATTGAGGCATACGGCTCAGATGAAAGGGGCGGAGTGATTAAGCTTGTAGATAGTGCAAAAAAGCGACTGGACAAGTATGAGAAGGAGCTTATCCGCACTGAAGGTCTCAAGAAATATGAGCGCGAGTACGCATCATATGTTCATATTTGCGGCATAGATGAGGTGGGACGCGGACCGCTTGCAGGTCCGGTTGTGGCATGTGCGGTTATTCTGCCAAAGGACTGTGATATTTTATATATCAATGATTCAAAGAAGCTTACGGCTGCAAAGCGCGATGAGCTTTACGATGTCATAATGGAAAAGGCGGTTTCTGTAGGAATAGGTATGGCATCGCACGAGCGGATAGATGAGATAAATATATTGCAGGCTACATATGAGGCGATGAGACAGGCAATCGGAAAGCTTGATCCGGCACCGGATTTGACACTTAACGATGCAGTCACAATCCCGGGGGTGGATATAAAGCAGGTTCCGATCATAAAGGGAGATGCCAAAAGCATATCAATAGGGGCAGCCAGCATTGTGGCTAAGGTCACAAGGGATCGGATGATGGTTGAGTATGATAACATATATCCCGGCTATGGATTTGCATCAAACAAGGGCTATGGCTCGGCAGAGCATATCAAGGCACTAAAGGAGGATAGGACCATCACCGATACACAGGGCATCGTTTATACACAATTTTATCTAATATATTACAATTGTGCGGTTTTTACGAAGGTGCCTGGGCGCTGAATAGTTACACATTCTGCTAAAAACCGTCAGTTCACAATAGGAGAGAAAATGACACTTCAACAACTCAGACAGGTACTTACAATTGCAGAATCCAATTCCATGAATGAGGCGGCAAAGAAGCTTTTTGTTTCACAGCCCAATCTGTCTGCCACAGTGCGAGAGGTGGAGGAGGAGCTTGGAATCACGGTATTCATGAGAAATAACCGTGGAATTACAGTCACAGCGGAAGGCGAGGAGTTTTTAGGATATGCCAAACAGGTTGTGGAGCAGTATCATCTGCTTGAGAACCGGTATCTGAATGTGGAGTCCAAAAAGAAATTCTCGGTTTCCATGCAGCACTATTCATTTGCAGTAAAGGCCTTTGTACAGCTTGCTAAAGAGGTGGGCATGGATGAGTACGAGTTTGCTGTCCACGAGACAAAGACTAAAGAGGTAATAGACAATGTAAAGAACTTAAAGAGTGAGCTTGGAGTTCTTTATTTAAGTGATTTCAATGAAAAGGTTTTAAGAAAGCTTTTTAAGGAATGTGACATCGAGTTTAAAGAGCTCTTCACATGCAATACATATGTGTATCTCTGGAAAAAACATCCGCTTGCCGGCAAAAAAGTGATTACACTTGATGATTTGCAGGAATACCCATGTCTGACCTTTGAACAGGGCGTGAACAATTCCTTTTATTATGCTGAGGAGATGATGAGTACATATGAGTACAAGCGTGTCATAAAGGCTGATGACAGAGCCACAATGCTCAATCTCATGGTGGGGCTCAACGGATTTACACTGTGCTCAGGTATAATTTCTGAGGATTTAAACGGTGATGACTATGCGGCAATTCCACTTAAGGAAAGTGAAAAAATGCATATAGGCTATATCAAGCACAAGGGCACGAAGCTTAGCAAGCTCGGTGAAATATATATAGATGCGTTAAAGAATTACGAGAATAAAGTTTTATAAATGAAAAATTGTAAAAAATGAATTTAAATTAATTAAATATCGTACCATTTTTATAAGAATTTCACAGTTATATTGTTTTTTAAAAAAAACATGCATGAAAATATAGTGAAAAATCGGTTACGCAAAAGTTATTTATTAAAATAAATGACATGAATTGACGGAAAATGACGGATTATGATTTTTTTGACAAATGAATATCAGATGTTATAATAGGCGCAACAATTGATTGACATGTGCGAAAGCACTATGTTTTAGATTATAAAGGTGGTGTTAACTATGTACAATAAGGAAACAGTAATCAGACTTAATACATTGGATGATGTTCAGGAATTTGTTGGGGCTGCTTCTAAGTGCGATTTTGACATTGATCTCAAATATAGACAGATTCTTATTGATGCGAAATCACTTCTTGGAGTGATTGGAATTGGTACAAACAATGACTTTAAGGTCTGCTATATGGGCGATGACCAGGCATTTGATAATGTGGTTGATAAATTCACTGTAGCGTAATACAATTGAATAAGGTCCTTTGGGAGAGTTTCTTCTTGGAGCTCTCCCTTTTTTATGTTCAGTGTATTAAAAATATCTGGAGTTAGACTGAAAATATTGCCGGAACACAAAACCGTTGACATAATCCGGAATATGTAGGGAGAGTACATGACAGAAGCTGGAAATAACTATAGTGAAAAGAAAACACAATTACATATTTCGGTCAGAAACCTTGTGGAATTTATTTTCAGGGAGGGTGACATAGACAACCGGTCATCCAGAGCTATGAGTGCCGATGCCATGATGGAGGGAACACGCATTCACAGGAAAATCCAGGGCAGCATGGGGAAGGAGTATCAGGCAGAGGTGCCGCTTTCCCTTGTTGTTGAAGGTGATTTGTATGAGCTGACTGTCGAGGGCAGGGCAGATGGCATCTTTACGGAGGATGGCAAGTGTTTTGTCGATGAGATTAAGGGAATGTACAGAAGGGTTGAGCTGTTTGAAAAGCCGGTTTTTGTGCACCGTGCGCAGGCTATGTGCTATGCATATATTTTTGCTCTGCAAAATAATATGGAAACGATAGGCATTCAGATGACCTACTGCAATCTGGAAACGGAGCAGACTAAGTATTTTCGCGAGGAGTTCTCATTTGAAGAGATAAAAAAATGGTTTGATGACCTGATGGAAGAGTATGGCAAATGGGCAACGTTTCAGTGTGAAATGAAAAATCAAAGACAGGCTTCAATCAAAGAACTAGATTTTCCATTTGAGTACAGACCGGGGCAGAAAAAGCTTGTTTCGGATGTCTACAGGACAATTATGCGTCAGAAGCTTCTTTTTATGCAGGCTCCGACCGGTGTGGGAAAGACTATCTCTACTATTTTCCCGGCAGTGAAGGCGGTTGGTGAGGAGCTGGCAGACAGAATCTTTTACCTGACAGCGAAGACAATCACCGCAACAGTCGCAAAGGAAACGTTTGCGCTGCTTGAAAAAAATGGTTACAGGGCAAAAACTATTCAGATAACGGCCAAGGAAAAGCTATGTCCGTGTGATGAGATGGAATGTAATCCGGTAACCTGTCCGTATGCAAAGGGGCATTTTGACAGAGTAAATGATGCGGTTTTTGACCTGCTTCACAGATGTGAAATGATTGAGAGGGATGATATTTTATCACAGGCGGATAGGTATACCGTTTGTCCGTTTGAGCTTTGTCTTGATACGGCTAGCTGGTGTGATAATATCATCTGCGATTACAACTATGTTTTTGACCCAAATGTTTATCTTAAGAGATTTTTTCAGGAGGGGATAAAGGGAGATTATATTTTTCTCATTGATGAGGCTCACAATATGGTCGAAAGAAGCAGGCAGATGTATAGCGCTCAGATTTATAAGGAGGATTTCCTTACTGTGAAGCGCATTATGAAGGAGCACAGCCGTTCTATTGAGAAAGCGCTTGAAAAGTGTAATAAGATACTGCTTGGGATGAAGCGTGAGTGTGAGAATTATACGGTATATGATACATTTGGCAATATGGTATTTTCCTTTATGAGGCTTATGACACTTCTGGATGAGTTTTTGCAGAAGGCTAATGAGTTTCCGGGGAAAAGGATGTTATGGATTTTTATTTTGAGCTTCGAAATTTCCTTAACATTTATGATCTGGTGGATGAGCACTACGTGATGTATTCCGAGCTTGAGGCTGATGGCAGGTTCATGCTAAAGCTTTTTTGTGTGGACCCATCGCTTAATATACAAAAGAGGCTGGATAAGGGCAAGTCGGCTGTGTTTTTTTCGGCGACATTTTTGCCTGTAAACTATTACAAGAGCCTGCTAAGCACAAAAAAAAGACAACTATGCCATATATGCTGACAGCACTTTTTGACAGCAAAAAAGAGACTGCTTGCGATGGCAACCGATGTGAGCACGCGGTACACGAGGCGCTCAAGGAGTGAGTATGAGCGCATTGCAGGGTATATTAATGCTGTTGTCACGCAAAAGACTGGAAACTATATGGTTTTCTTTCCGTCATATAAGATGATGAATGATGTGGCAGATATTTACTGTGAAAAATATGCAGACGAAACAGAGCTTATGCTGCAGAAAAATAATATGTCAGAGGCTGAAAGGGAGGAATTTCTGGACAGGTTTAGTGAGGAATCGGATAGAACACTTGTGGCATTTGGTATCATGGGAGGCATATTCGGTGAGGGCATTGATTTGAAAAACGACAGACTGATAGGTGCTATTGTTGTCGGAACGGGACTTCCGCAGATCAGCAATGAGAGAACTATATTAAAGGATTATTACGATGCCGAAAACGGCTGTGGCTTTGACTATGCTTTCAGGTATCCGGGCATAAATAAAGTCCTCCAGGCGGCCGGAAGAGTAATCAGGACGACGGAGGACACAGGTGTCATTTTGCTATTAGATGAGAGATTCTGGCAGAGAGAATATGATTTGCTCTATCCACGCGAGTGGAGTGACAGAAAGCCATGCAATATAGCAAATGTCGGAAAACTAGTTGCCGACTTCTGGGAGCAGATTTAAAAATTCCTCAGTGGATGCTGACACGGGCATTGTAGTGTTTACGGACACAACAATCTGGCGTGGCGGCATCTTTCTTTTGTCTTCAGCACGAAAAGCTCCTTATTCTCATGGTTGATGCAGTAGTCAGGCACGAATGCTATACCCAGTCCGATTTTGGCCAGGTCTATGAGCAGATCGTTACTGCTTAGCTCAATTTCCGGAATCAGGTCAACCTGGTGCTGTAAAAACAGATTATGCAGGAATTCACTGGTGGTGCTGTTTCGGTCGAGCATCATGATAGGATATTTATTGAGTTCAGAAAAAGCTATCTCCTGCTTGCGAAGCTTGAAATAATTGGGATTTGCCACAAAAACATCGGAAAAGTTGCATATGGTTTTCTGTCTGTATGAGTGATTGAGGTGCGAGTTTGGAAAATTCGTGACAATCAGGTCAACCTTCCTTTGCTCCAAAAGCTCCACACACTGGATAGATGTGGCATTTGTGACCTTGATAGGCACATTCGGGAACTTCTGATGGAACTGCTTTAAGTAAGGAACCAGCAGATAACGGCATATGGTATCGCTTGCGCCGATGTGAAGCTGGCCAAGTCCAAGCGTGCCTGAGTCTAAAAGCTGGCTTTCACCGCGGGCAATAAGATTCATGGCAGGCTCAATGTGCTTTAAAAGCAGGGCACCGGCTGCGGTGAGCTGTACCTTCTTTGTGCTTCTGATGAAAAGAGTCTGTCCCAGCTTCTTTTCGAGAGTCTTAATAGACTGGCTTACCGCGGACTGTGAAATAAACAGCTTCTTGCTGGCTTCAGAGAAGCTTAGGGACGTTGCCACGTAGTAAAAGACCTTGTAAAGCTCATAATTTATATCCATTTTGTTATCCTCCGTATAAATATGGTTATTTGCATCTGTTTTTATCAATGAGGGGCAAAATACCTTTTGACCCTTATATCATTATATAAGAAAACTATAATTAACGCAACTTATAAAACAAATTAAATATATTAATTATACTTATCATAACTAAAGTGTTATACTACAACCATAGTTTTAAAGTCCGATTGTGCAAAAAGCCGGACAGTAACGAATAATTGGTTACATACTCTCGAATTGAAAGGAGAACATATGAGTAACGTACGTCGTGTATATGTAGAGAAAAAACCTGACTTTGCGGTAAAGGCAAAGGAATTAAAGCATGAGATTAAGCATTATCTGGGAATCACAACTGTGGAGGCAGTACGTGTATTAATCAGATATGATGTGGAAAATATATCAGAGGAGACATACAAGAAAGCCTTGTATACAGTTTTCTCAGAGCCACCTGTAGATGATATCTATGAGGAGACATTTGACTATGGTGATGCAAGAGCATTTACTGTAGAGTTTTTACCGGGACAGTTTGACCAGAGAGCAGATTCAGCCGAGCAGTGTGTGAAGCTTCTCAATGAGAATGAGGAGCCTATTATCAGAAGCGCTATCACATATGTGATTGAGGGTGCTATCACAGATGAGCAGTTTGCTGCTATTAAGAAGCACTGCATCAACCCTGTTGATTCGCGTGCTATCGGCATGGAAAAGCCAAAGACACTTGTGCAGGAGTTTGATGATCCTGCTGATGTCATCATATTTGACGGTTTCAAGGATATGGCAGAGGACAAGCTGAAGGAGCTTTATTTATCATTGAACCTTGCCATGACATTTAAGGATTTTCTTCATATCCAGAATTATTTTAAGAATGAGGAAAAGCGTGATCCTTCAATGACAGAAATCCGTGTGCTCGATACATACTGGTCAGATCACTGCCGTCATACAACATTCTCTACAGAACTTAAGAATGTCAAGTTTGACGATGGCTTCTACCGCACACCGATTGAAAATACCTACAAGGATTATCTCAATACATTTTCAAATATCTACAAGGACAGAAATGACAAATTTGTCTGCCTGATGGATCTTGCACTTCTTGCCATGAAGAGATTAAAGGCAGAGGGCAAGCTTGATGATCAGGAAGAGTCTGATGAGATCAACGCATGCTCTATCGTGGTACCTGTTGAGGTGGACGGAAAGACAGAGGAGTGGCTTGTAAACTTCAAGAACGAGACACACAACCATCCTACAGAGATTGAGCCTTTTGGTGGCGCTGCTACATGCCTTGGCGGAGCAATCCGAGATCCTCTCTCAGGACGTACATATGTATATCAGGCAATGCGTGTAACAGGTGCAGCAGATCCTACAGTACCGGTTTCACAGACAATTGAAGGAAAACTTCCACAGAAGAAGCTTGTCAGAGAAGCAGCTCACGGATACAGCTCATATGGAAACCAGATCGGACTTGCAACAGGCTATGTCAAGGAGGTTTACCATCCAAATTATGTTGCAAAGCGTATGGAGATCGGTGCAGTTATGGGTGCGGCTCCAAGACGTGCTGTCCAGAGACTTAACTCAGATCCGGGAGATAAAATCATTCTCCTCGGAGGACGCACAGGACGTGACGGAATCGGTGGTGCTACAGGTTCATCAAAGGCACACAATACAAAGTCTACATCAGTATGCGGAGCTGAGGTACAAAAGGGTAATGCACCTACAGAGAGAAAGCTTCAGAGACTTTTCAGAAGAGAAGAGGTCAGCCATATCATCAAGAAATGTAACGATTTCGGTGCCGGCGGAGTTTCTGTTGCTATCGGAGAGCTTGCTGACGGACTTCGCATAGAGCTTGACAAGGTACCAAAGAAATACGCAGGTCTTGACGGAACAGAGATTGCTATCTCAGAGTCACAGGAGCGTATGGCAGTTGTAGTTGCGCCTTCTGATGTTGAGCAGTTCCTTGCATACGCAAAAGGAGGAAAAATCTCGAGGCAACAGAGGTTGCGGTAGTTACAGAGGATCCAAGACTTGTGCTTGAGTGGAGAGGCAAAGAGGTAGTAAATATCTCTCGTGCATTCCTTGATACAAACGAAGCTCATCAGGAGACAG
>ENA-OQIA01000108-OQIA01000108.1-human-gut-metagenome-genome-assembly--contig:-NODE-108-length-16657-cov-2.112946_pt1 | contig 16657 bp, 26 predicted proteins | sample MGYA00242571_ERZ504735 | MGnify/ENA primary metagenome ERZ504735 (study PRJEB26092, sample SAMD00036442) | human gut metagenome | host: Homo sapiens | study: EMG produced TPA metagenomics assembly of...
GTCAATCAGTAAGTGTTCTGTAGAAATGTCCAGTGGACATTTCGCAGGAATACTTACGCCATTGACGTGCCGGGGTTCCAAGGGGCAGAGCCCTCTGGCAAGTTTAGGAACAGCCCAAAGGCTGGCTCCGGTGCAGAGTGGCTTGCCACTTTGCGAAACTTGCCTGTCATCTCCCCACTACTGAAGCAACACTAGCCAAGCAACATTTTCCCCACTGCATTATCAAATCTAAATGGAGATGACGGTGGTTTTGTGGTGCAGGGACAGACTGTGGAAGAAATAGAAAAGCTCCCATTTCGATAGATTTTCTCTTTCTGAAACAGGCTGTTCATGCATCACTCCGATGCGAAGTATCGGACAATCATGTGCCGTATCCGGCACTCTATTCTTTTCTTCGCCTTGCTTGTTCAGTCTACCCATCTGCCAACGCTTTTCTGTTATATTATCCTGTTATTTCTGTCTTTCTTTTTCTGGATCTCTTTCCATTTCTGCTAAAAGACATAAAAATAGCAGTCATAAACATTTCTCCAATTCATAATGTCTGAAATGTCACCACTGCCATTGTCTTTTTCTGCTATTCTGTTTTTGTAAAGCTATTCCTTACTGTCAGTCTGTTTTCCTGTTACTGCTATTTTATAACCATTTAAAAACTGTCCGCAAAATCCAGTGCTGCATCCATATCAGCTTCTTTCTCCCAGTCCAGATTATCTTCTGCGATCTCTCCATCCGTTTTCTCCATTGTTAGTGTTCTGTCCGGCAGATTAATTTCTCCTACCGATTCTTTTACAAACGGTACAAGCATTTCCATCAGATTCTTCGCTATAGCCATCGGGACGGATTCTTTCACTCCATCCCGGATAGCTGTTTCCACCCTTTCCAGAAACACATCTTCCTTTTTCTCTGGTTTCCAGATACGGATCTGCTTCATTCCTGTACTCTCTGGAAAAATAATCGTTTAAAGCAACTACAACTGCTCTGGTGTACGATTTATATTTCTCCCTGTCCATCGTCTGCAAATATTCCCATGCCTGTCTGTCCTGTTCATCACAAAGATTCAAACGGATATTTGTATTGATGATTTTCCGTTCTTTTCTCATACAAGCATCCCTCCGTTTCTCTGGATTTTCCTTACGGTCATTGCTTCATAACCTTTCGCTGTGGCACAGATGTCCCATACAATCGTTACCCGGCTCTTGTCATATTCTCCAAAATTCTGAATCATACAACCGCCACCGCCTACCACATACAGACGCATCAGTTCTGGATTATATTCCCGTTCTCTCAGCTTATGGAAGATTTCTTTCGTATAATCTCCGGCTGCTTTACGAATGACTGTCAGATATTTCTCACCAATATCTGCTGTCCCGGTACGGATCACCTGCTCAATCACCAGATCGTCCACCACTGTTCCCAATTCTTTCAGCAGGGATTCCCTTACAGCAAGCACACACTGATGCGTTCCATATTTCTCTGTAAAGCATTTCTTCTCTAATGGACGGGAATTGTTGATATACATAATGTTCATAGTTCCGTTTCCAATATCCACAAGCATGTTGATTCCTTTGAAATCCTGTAAGCGGTAAAAGGCTGCTGCAAATCCCTGTGGGTAAATGTCTGCTCCTGCAAACTCCACATGATATTCTTTATTGCGGAATGTAAAATCTACACATTTCATTCTGGAGAAGATATTTCTGAAAATCTTCTTTCTGTGTCGCACCCAGTAAGGGGAAGTCCGGCTGCAATTTGTACCTTTGCCCGGTTCATTCCTTTCCCATCCAGTTCCCTTGCGATAGCCGCCAGTGTCAACACATAATAATCCTCGTCCTGTGTTTTCTCTGCACAGAACTCCTTGTGTTCCTCTCCGATCTGGTAACACATGCCATTGTAAACAAGAAGATTATTCTGAAAGATTGGCTCCTTGTCATATCTGGCTACACCGGATGGAAAGCATCTGGTGGCTGTTTTCATGTTTCCATACCCATGATCAATCCCGATCACCATAACTGTCTCATTATCGTTGTTTTTCATCATTCTCATAATCATACCTCATACTTTCTTAACTTTTATTTTTGGCTTTCTCCCAAATTCGGGAAAAACTTATATTTGTATCAGCTAAAATGTTGATACATAAAAAGGGCAGTCAGTGTAAAAAAAGCAAAATTTTATATACTCTGGCAGCTATCTTTGTTATTTCTCCTGCTCCGGTAACATTTCTTTTTGCTTATTTTGCCCTAAATGCCCTTAATTCTCTGATTCATATTTAATTGTAACTGTTTATAATCTGTATCTGTTTCTTCAAAAGGTATTCTTTCTTCTGGATCTACAGGACAAAAATCTTCTTCCTTAACTGCAATATCCTGATAATAGAACTCACCATTGTACTGCTTCAGAAGGAAACCTTTATCTGTCATATTCCTGAAAAAGTTGGATTTACCATGCCCCTGTCTGCCATTCTCTTTGCAGTATTCCTCATATATATGGAACACTTCACTTCGTTTCAGGCGTTTTCCTTTGGCACGCACCAATGACTCATCAATAAAAGCACAAATACTGTCAGACGACCGTTGTACCTCTCTTACACATTCTTTGCTGTGCTCGCTCTCCGTAAACTTTCCCTGTTCATACAGTTTTTTCAATGCAATCATCGCCATATGAATCGCATAATCGGATTCTGCCTGTACCTTTTCCTTTAAGTGCAAATCTTTTTCACCACTTTTTACTACCCGGTTCATATCGAGAATCAGTAGTCTACGGTAAAAAGCATCTGACTTATCCTCAAGATTCTGCGGCATTTCATTGGTAGAAAAAAGCAGCTTCGCATAAGAGTGGAAATGAATTGCATCCTGTCCTTTTTCTCATAAATCAGTGTGTCCTCACCGACTGCTTTCTTTAATACATCTGTGTTCTCCATTGCTTTGCATGGAATATCTGCACAGGCATTTAACAGCTTTCCATACATTCCAGTCGCATAGAATCGTTTATTAAATCCTGTAAAGAATACTGGACATATTGGTGATTCCAACTACATGCTGGATCAGCGATACTGCCACAGACTTTCCGGTTCCACCATTTCCTTTCAGTGTAAGGAATTTCTGAAACTGCGTATCCTGTGTCATGCAGTATCCAAAAATACTCCCAGAATGTCTGCTGTTCTTCTTTGTTAGGAAGAGACGATGCCAGATACTTTTTAATATTTTCTCCACCTTGTAACACCTGCTCACAATCCTCTGGATAATAGGGAAATGGAATCTGATTGATTGTCAGATAATCCGGATTGTGTTCCAGCATTTCACCCGTAACTGGATCATAATATCCATTTTTGAAATTGATCCACCGCACAGGCTGTTTATTTAGTTCATATGCCTCTCGGTGAACTTTTTGGCTGTGTGATCAGCAGATTATAGATTCTTTTGATCACTCCACTCTGTATCTGATCTCGATAGATCAGCTTCTGGATACGGTATTTCATTCTTACCCCATCATGGTCTTCCAGGAAAACGCCGTGTTCATAATAATAAGGTGTGATTCCCACCACAAAAAACTGAACATTTTCCACCAGATAATCTACAATCTCCATGTCCCGAACACCTTTCACATTCCCTTTTGCATCAAATAAGTGAAACCGGCTCAGTTCCGGTTCTTCTTTCAGATCTCGCTCAAACCGAAGAATATACTGTTCCAGTAATTTTTCAACTTCCTTCTGATTATCCAGTTTGCCAAGATACTCTTTCTCTTTGAACAACTGCCAGCCTGCTTTTCCGTCAAGACCAGCGTCTTTGAAAAATGTCAGTATCTTATCATTTACCCACTTCACCGTACAGGAAGCCACATAATGATAGGCACTCTGACAGCTTCCAGTAAACTGAATAGATCTCATTTCCTCTATAAAGGAATCTGCACTGAAATAATATCCGTCATCTTCCTGCACCAGACAAAGTGCCTGATAACCTGACATCACAATATTCAACGCTATATCCTGATTGTCCACCAAAAAGATATAGGTCTGTGCTGTCCCTTCTGGATTGGTTTCCATATAATGCTTCAAAAACTTCTTGTTCAAACTTATCACTTCCTTTCAGGCAAAGAAAAAGACGCAAGCCATATCTTATGACTCACGCCTTACTTCGCTCACAATATTCTATTTTTATCAGTTACCTGCCAGATTAGTTACTGGCAATCCTTATACATAAATCAATTCTTTCAGGATAATCTCTTCTGCAATCGCTCTGTGCTGATTGGCAGCTCTTACCCATGCCATCTGATCTTTCTCCTTATCCGGCAGTGGTTCTTTTTCTTCCAACTGTTTCAGAATCACTTCTTCCCGTTCCCTGGCTGCCTTGTCCACTTCCAGAAGATGCTCTCCTATCGTATCCTGCAGAAGCATCACCTGATAGGTTGAATTTCGATGGTTTTTCAGATAATCTCTGCGAAGAAAACCATACTTGCCAAGTTGCTCCATCTGTTCACCGGATTTATAGGTGAGATTCGGGATTACTTCAAACTGTTTTACTCCACTTCCTCCAGTTCTGTTCCTTCTGGAAGAATATATCCGCAGTTATCACATACTCCATCCTCTGCAAGTATCCCGTCTTTCACAAAGGCTTCAATGCCTCCCGGTTCATGACAGCGTGGACAATCTAATTCCTGTATCTTTTTCTGATTTCTTACATCCTGGCAATTGGCAAATTCAATTTTACCCATAGTGATTCCTCCATTTTCATTCCATATCAATTTGTCTTCGCAAAAAAGTTCCTACCATACGGGAAAAATTGCTGATATTACGAATATAGGCAAAGTCTTTTCCATAGATTCTCTTTTCCACGGAGAGCTCTTCTTCATTCCCTCAAAAATACCAATTCGAAAATTCCCTGATTTCTGGCCCGACGTACCTCATATGCAGTATCTTTCACAGCTTTTTCTCCGTCATAGATCTTGGGCTGGCGGGTTCCTGGTCGTTGTATGCTCATATCACAGGGTTTTCCATCACTTAATACGATTAAAATCTTATTTTTTCCGGTCGCTCCATGAGAGAGGAACAGACTGTTTTCAGTGCAAGCCCATCTCTGTTATTGGCATACGCCCGAAATTGAAAGATTCTTTCATTTGTTTCACTTGGATCCTCATAATCCCGAAATCTCTGAAGTACTGTATATCCCCAGAAAGCACAGTATCCTGTCACCCGATGAGGAATTCCTGCCTGACTTAATGCTTCACTGATAATATATCCCTGCGCCGCTACCTGAGCCTGTCTACCAGCCTGGGAACCACTGGAATCAATCAGGACATCTATTACAAACTCAGAATCTTCTGATCTCTTTTTTCTATTAAATAGCTTGTCATCGTCTGTTCTTCCAATTTTCCATAACCGTTCTGGAACAAGCTGCCCTGCATCAGATCTGCTGACAAAATCATCCTTTCGGATTATAAATGCCCGTTTCAGTGACTCTGCCAACACAGAAATATTTCTTTTGATGATCCAGTGATTATTTCCATAATAGGCTTATTTTTTTCAAACTGCAGCTGAGCAAAACGGTATTGATTATTTTTTATCATAGGGTTCTGTAAAATTCCGTCTGTAAGATACAGGTTACAGTTTTTGTGGATTCCTGTACAAAATTTCCGGTTGACTCTGGCCTGTTCCGATTCACTTAGATACGATTTTCCGTAATTCAGTTCCACATATTCCCGTATCCGTCGCACTGCCTGTGGATTTATATTCTCCGGGCTTTTCCGGAACTTCTTCTTTTTCCGGAGAAAAATAAGATCTTTTTTTCTTTTTGTTTCTGATATCCAGACTCATCATCTTTTTTTTGATATTAGAAAGATTATTTTTGAATGATGTCTTCCATCTGTTCATCCGTCATGCATTCCTGCCACGCGTCATTGGCTAATGCCATATCCGGTAAATTCAGAATCTTCTCCAGATTTCCATTCCTTTTTTCAAAAGAGGGATCCAGAACATGATTATAAATCTCATCTATCACGTTTATGACATCTTCCGTATTTTCCGCATCCTTCAGAGAAAGAATCTTGTACAATGCAATCTCTGCCTGTGGATCCATTCCCTCATCGTCTGTGTTCTCCAGAACATGCCTTATATACAGAAGCCTAATCCTGTGAATCAGGTCTGTTCCAGCTTTGTCTGATACCTGCTCTTCCTCGGCCTTTTCCAATTCTCTGAACGCCTGTTCTCTGATTTCCTTTGTTCCCAAACGTTCTCGAATGATAAAACGATTCACTGCAGCATCCATGCATAATCCGGCAAGAGGCAAAAAGCAATATCTTCTCCAGCAGAAAAATGTAATTTTTTCATCAAATACATGCCAAGTTTCTTCTAATCAAATATCGTGCAAAGGCACCCTGCTTCACTGCCTCATACAGAACCGTTTGTTTTGAATAAACATATTTTTCTGTATCCGGTTCAAATTCCGTATCATAATCACCACTGACTGTCCAAAAAGATTTCTGATACGATTGCTGATCTCCAGATGATGTTCTTCCAGTTGTTCCGCCGGCCATCTGACATCCTCCATACAAGTTTACCCCCATATGTCTTTTCCGGTCCAGGAAGATGGGATTCTGGTAGAAACCACATCTTCTACGATCTCTTTTTCAAATACATCAAAACTTTTATTTATGATTCCCATCTGGATTGCATCAATTGGAGAAAGTCCGCTTCTTGTTGCTTTTACAGCAGAAACCAATCCTCTCAGGTCAAGAGATTTTGTTGAGATTTCTCCATGATAAGCTTTAATCTGCAAATCCAGAAACAGTCCTGCAAAAGCTTTCAATGCACTTTTTTTCCCCTCTGGAAAATGTTGTCTTAATACAAAAAGGACACTATCCTCATCCATTTCAGGCATATCAATTACCATAAACCTTGAAACCAATGCTTCATTTAGCTCTCTGGTACCTGCGTAACCATAATTCATCGTGCCGATAAATCGTGTTGCCGGATGAAGTAAAATCCTGTTATATCCTGGAATATCGATTCTGCGCCGATGATCCAGTGTGGCATGCAGTACAGAAACCGCATCATTTTTTGCCATATTGATTTCGTCCAGGATTCCAAATCCTCCAAATTCCGCGCATTGGTAGATGGAGCCTTTCCGAAGGCGAACCTCATTATTTATAAAGGTGTCCGTTCCAATCAGATCGGCACTGTCTGTATTTACATGAAAAGAAATATCGTATTCCGGTCTTCCGAATATCCATGCCAATGTCTCACATAGTACATTTTTCCTGTAGCTTTCGCACCGGAAAGTAACAGGTTATCTCCCTGAAGAAGCGCTGCTATTGACATTTCCAGAATCTTTTTCCCATAAAATAAGATATCCGGTTTTTCTACCCGTTCCTTTACCTGATCCTTTACCTCATAACGCATGTGAAAATCTCTCAGTTCTCCAATCAGTTCCTGCGCTATCTTCTGGTCTTCTAAATATTTTTCTATTTCTGTCCAATGATTTCTCATGAAGATTTTCCTTTCTTTGCAATTGGTTATACCAAATCAGATAATATTTCTGTTTACTCAATCTTCAAACTTTCAATCCTCCAACTCACAATCCTAACTTCTTTACAATTTCTCCCAGTGCACTTCTTACAGGAGAATCTTTCGGAAGCCGTATGATCGGCTTTCCAGCACAGTCATACTGATATACCTGGTCATCATGTGGTACAACCCCTAACAGTTCCAGTCCCTGATTTCGGATTTCTTCCAGAGTTCCGGCATCCAGTTTTCCATCCGGAACACGATTCACGATTAATCCAGTTTTCTGTGGTTTAAAGTTTAATTCATTCATCAGCTTTGCAATACGTCCGGCTGCCTGAACACCTCTTCTGGAACAGTCACTCACAAGAATCGCAACTTCCATCATTGGCAGAATTCCTCTGCTGATATGTTCCATACCTGCTTCGTTATCAACCACAATATATGGATAATGACCTTGCAGTTTCTGAACCTGGGTCTGCACAAGACCATTTACAAAACAATAGCAGCCCTGTCCCTGGGTTCGCCCCATTACCATCAAATCATAATCGTCTTCTTCTGCAATTGCATCGGAAAGACGCATTTCCAGATAAGCCTGTTTTGTCATTCCTGCCGGAATCTGATATCGTGGATCAACTCCTGCACGTTCAATCTCTTCTCTCAGTTCTCCGAGTGTAATCTCCGGTTCAACGCCGAGCACTTCATTCAAATTCGCATTTGCATCTGCATCTACAGCTAAAACCGGATGTTTTCTATTTTCACATAAATATTGAATTAACAATCCACAAAGAGTTGTTTTTCCTACGCCACCTTTTCCTGATACTGCAATTACATGTCCCATGTTTTTCCTCCTAAAATTCTGAACAATCTGTTGACTTTTTCTTTAAACCTCATTATAGTTGTTACTATATAAATTACAATAATCAATCTGTGAGATTTGTATGGTTACTCAACACATCAGAAAAATTGTTGAGAAATCATATGATACTAACTAATACAGGAGTATATAATGTCAGAAAAAACGAGAAAACAAGATCGCCGTACCCGCTATACCAGGCAAACCATAAAAGATACGTTCTTAGAATTGTTAAAACAGAAAAGTTTTACGAAAATTACAGTTACTGAGGTCTGCAAAAATGCTGAAATCAACCGTGGCACTTTTTATCTTCATTACTACGATATCCATGATGTATTATCAGATATTTTTAATGATATGACTCAGGATATGTTAACAACTGTAGATCATTTATTCTGTCTAAATCAAAAAAAGCTGTTCCTATCCGTTCTGTCAGAAAATACAGATGGAATCACAATACAGGGCACTGTTTCTGGATGATGCAATTGCCCCTATTCTTCTGGAAAAAATAGCAGAAAATACAAAAGAAGGCTATGTGACCTGGCTTATGTCACACAGCCTCCTGACCTTTGAGCAGGCAGATCGGTTTTTATTTCAAATGAATGGCTGCCTTTCCATCAACAGACTGATGCTCCGCAATCACTGTAATGACTGGAAACAGATTCAGACAACCATTGACAAATTTATCAAAGCCGGACTGGAAAGTTTCTGATCCATGATCAGAGGGAAGAAAATAGCTTCCGATAATTTTTGCAGCAAAATTTCTCCAACTGTTACCGCATCTTCTACACTTAGATAATGATCGGCATGATCCTGAAGAAATATTTTTGCCAGATGCAGGAAATTCTTCATCTGCAAACCATATCTTTAAAGTTACCGGATATCTTGGCAGGACTGGAAAAACAGCGCACACAAATCCGCCTTTGTCTCTGTGAATTCTGCACCTAGGTTTTTACATGCTTTCTGAATTTTCTCAGGATCTTTATCCCGCAAAAGCTTTTCCAGTTTCTGCTCTGCAGTCCGGTCAAACTTGGTTCCCCCGTATCAATCCATCTTTAAGGTTACCAAAAGTAATGAGCTTCTGTGAGCCTTCTGTGCCATCGGCCATATCCAGATAAATGCAACAACGTCAGATAATGCCATTCATCTATGTCTGAGTTAATATAGAATTCAGGAAGTTGAATTTCAATCGTTTCATAAAAACTCATTATCTCAAGTACATTCCGGCTGCTATGAAAAACAGCCCCGCTTTTTGCAGCAATCTCCTCTCCGGAACGATTTTGCAGCCGTTTTACTGCTGCCTGCAACATTTCCTGAAATGCACGATTTTCTGTTTGATTTTTGTATTCCATAAGTTCTCCTTTGTGAACATTTATAGTATCTGTGTTGACTTTTCCTTTAATCTCCATTATAGTTGTAATTATATTATTTACAATCATCAAAATAATAAATATGCACAGTTTCTCAACACATTAAAAAGAACTGTTGAGAACTTGAAATATTTTAGACAAACCAGAAATATTTTTGTCTCAAAAATGTGAAAAAAATCATTATATCATACTACAAGGAGTTTCTTATCATGAAATATTCAACGAAATTAAGTGATACTGTTCATGTGATGGTTCTGATTGCTATCAACCAGGAAAAATCCCTCTCCAGTGCCTCAATTGCAGAAAGTGTCCATACAAATCCCGGCTTTGTACGCCAGCTTATGTTAAACTAAAAAAAGCCGGACTTATGACCAGTGTAGCCGGACATGCCCGTCCTTCTCTTTCAAAACCAGCCGATCAGATTACATTGCTGGATATTTATAAAGCAGTTGAAGGTGATAAACCATTGCTTCATTTAGATACTCATACCAATCCAGATTGTGGCGTTGGCATTAACATTCAGTTATCTTTGCAGGGATTTTATAATGAAATTCAAAAGGCTGCCGAAGAAAAAATGAATACGATTACTTTACAGGATATCATAGATACCTACTATCAGCGGATATCTATAGAAAATAACTTACAGAATATTATTTAACAGGAGAACACTTTCATGTACCTTCAGCAAATATTTTTTACATAAAGTAATCCTGGATCATTCATAACAAAATCATATACAATCCAGGATTATCTGTTTTTTTGCACTTGTGTCAGCGTACATGACACAATCGATACACGGCAGGTTATTTACTGCATTCCACAATGATCTTCTCGCATCTGTCATATCCAAGCTGTGAACTGTTCAGACACAACGTATAATTGCTGGCTTTTCCCCATTTCTGATCCGTGTAAAAACTATAATTCGTCATACGCCTTTTATCTGTATCTGCCATCATTTTGACGGCTTCCTTCTCTTCTACATGATATAAGCGCATAATACGCTCTGTTTTTTCCGACATATCTCCATGGATAAATACAGTGAACCTCACATGACTAAAGTCACGTGCTTCCGGACGCTTTAGGCGTCAGACTAAATATCGGCGGATACGCCTGTTACTTAGATTTTGCACAGATATGTGCTTCTTCCATGCCGGATACGGCAGGTTTCCACATAACAGGTAATCCACTGCATATCTGCCTGTGTTTATGCTGCTTTACGCAGTTCCATTTCTGAAATCAGTTCTCTCAGATCTGCATAAACACATGAGGTTCTACGCTTTACTGCAGGAACTTTTTGCCTCCAGCAAAGACCTTTCCGTTTCCGGTAAGGGTTTTAAAATTTCACGGATAAAATATCTTGCTCCGATATTATACGATGCCGACAAATCACAGTTGTATCTTTTTCCGGTCTGAAACGTACACAGACGATGATCCCGTATATCACGGGCAATTTCTCCTGATCCATCAAAGGCAAGCCTGCTCGTGTTCCATGCACAGATTCGGGAAATTCGGATTCCCTTTCTGTGTGCCTGCTGTCCGCACCGTTTCTGGATATCACGTTTTCTCCACATCTGCAGTTTCTGCTTTTTCTTCCCGGAAAGTTTTCCTTTCATTTCCAGATATTCGAAAACAATCACATCTGCCTTATTTTCTGATGCATAAAAAACGATTTCCTTTGCAATTTTTCTGCCAAGCTCTGTATTCAGACGTTTTGCATATGCCCATCTTCCCTGCGCCTGACGCGATCCATGTTCCCGCTGAAATCTTCGGATCCGTCCCAGCGCACGGTACATCCGGTCTTTGTCACTGGAAAAGTTAATAAACTTTCTTCCCAGGATAGTTCCGTCTGGACGCATGATGGTACAGACTGCATCCGTATTGATGCCGAGATCCACACTGCAGATCGTTTGTTCTTTGACGGGTGTCCGGTTTAAAGCTACCTCTTCCGCATACGTAAAACGCAGAAAATATTTGTCGTGCTTTTTCTCCAACATTGGTGCCGAAGCTTTTTTGCCCGACCAGTGTTTTCTTAAATATTCCATATCCGTATGTTTCAGCCGCACAGCAAACCATTTCCAGTCATGGCCATCGTACAGTTTTAAAAAGGCCGCATCTTTCTCTTCTGTGTTTTCACGGTACATGACATCGTGGTAAAAAACAGGCATGGCATACTGCTCACTTTTCAGATACGGCTTTCCTGTTTTCTGTCCCTCTGCTTTCCACTGTTCCAGACGCGTCCGATAAGAAGATACACTCCCAAGCGCATGCTGGACTGCCGCCCGTCTGAAATAGGATGGCATTTTGGGAAAGCAGAAATCAAAATCAAACCGGGCCGGATTCCGTTTCGTTGTATGCACCAGATGTTCCGCTGCATTGAAACGTTTCTTACTTTCCTCAATTTGGGCCAGTTCTTCCCACACAGATTCATACACTTCGACCAGATAGCGGACAGCAGAACGGTAAATCTCCAGTGTCTGGCGGATCGGAATATTCTGTTTTCGTAATTCTACACCATAACTGGATATGATTTTCATTCGCTTTTTCCTCCGGGTTTTAACGGGATTTTTCCTTCTGCCCTTCTATGTAAGCAAGTACCTGTTCACGGCTCCGGTCACTGACCGTTACAACACAATAAGACGGATTCCACAAATGTCCTCCCCACAACTCTTTCTTTAGCTCTGGATGTAAAAGGAACATCTGGTGTGCAAGATTCCCCTTCATGATTTTGATCATGTCTGAAATATAAAACTGTGGTCGGTAATCTACAAGCAGATGACTTCTTTCTTCATAAAAATAGTATACCATATGCATAGGAATAACTCAAACATTTGTTCCCATTTTGGTAAAAATTTTGCGCGTCTAACTCATCACTACTACAATATATTTATGGGTAATCCCCTTACTTCCAGTAAGGATTTATCCATCTCATTACTTAAACTGTTAGAATGTAGGATGCAATGGTATATCGACTTCATCACTTGGACCTCGCGTCCGTACTTTAGACTGATAACCGGCTCCTCATTCACAGTGTTCGTTTTATGCAGGTTGAATCACATTAGGTGCATTCGTGTCACACACAGTAGTTTGAACAGGTAATGAGTAAAACTGGTATTTATCCATTGTAATATTTTTTAAGGAGTGATAAATTTATGAACGCAGTAGGTATCGATGTTTCAAAAGGTAAAAGTATGGTTACAATTCTGAGACCATTTGGGGAGATTGTATCCTCTCCTTTTGAGATTAAGCACACATCCAGTGATATCCATTCACTTATTAAACTTATTCATTCTATCGAAGGTGAATCCCGGGTTGTAATGGAACATACCGGCCGCTACTACGAAGCACTTGCTCACCAGCTTTCAGCAGCAGATCTCTTTGTCAGTGCTGTTAATCCCAAGTTGGTCAAAGATTTTAATAACGATTCTCTTCGCAAAATCAAGTCCGACAAAGCTGATTCTGTCAAGATTGCCCGCTACGCTCTTGACAAATGGCAAAGTCTTGAACCGTATAGTATTACAGATGAATTACGCGCTCAGCTAAAGGTCATGAATCGTCAGTTCCATTTCTATGTGAAACAAAAAACGGCTATGAAAAATAATCTTATTGGCCTCATTGACCAGACCTATCCAAATGCAAATACTTATTTCAATAGTCCCACCCGCAGTGATGGTTCCCAGAAATGGGTTGATTTTGTCTCTACATACTGGCATGTAGATTGCATTCGTAAAATGTCTCTAAACGCTTTTGTTGAACATTATCAGAACTGGTGCAAGCGCAAAAAATATGCCTTCAATAAATCAAAAGCGGAAGAAATTTACACCAAAACAAAGGAACTTGTTCCAGTATTTCCTAAGAATGAAATAACCAAACATATCATCAGACAAGCTATCGATCAGCTCAACAGTACTTCCGTTACTGTCGAAACAATACGCACTCTCATGAACGAGACTGCCTCAAAGCTTCCTGAATACTCAATTGTCATGCAGTTTAAAGGGATTGGTCCATCTCTCGGTCCACAGCTTATGGCTGAGATCGGTGATGTAACCAGATTCACGCATAAAGGAGCCCTTACTGCATTCGCCGGAGTTGATCCTGGGGTAAACGAATCTGGTTCCTATGCACAAAAAAGCGTCCCAACATCCAAACGTGGATCTTCAAATTTAAGAAAGACTCTTTTTCAAGTAATGGATGTTCTTATCAAAACCATGCCTCAGGATGATCCTGTATATCAATTCATGGACAGAAAACGCACCCAGGGTAAGCCTTACTATGTTTATATGACTGCAGGTGCTAATAAATTTCTCAGAATATACTATGGACGAGTGAAAGAATATCTTTCTGTTCTTCCTGATCCAAGCTAATTCAAAACTTTTACTTTCAGACCAGCACTGGTTGTGGTGGCCTTATTTTAATGCCTAATTTTTAACCTGTAAAGTTTTTTAACTTTCTTCAATTTTAGTATTGACTTTTTATTTGCAGGCTAAAGTAACGAGAATGCGACGCGCAGTTATTCAAGCGGATATAAATTCTGTAATGAGTAAAAAAAACATTTACAAGTAGTATTTAAAACTATATAATAAGGAACAGAGGTGATAAAAGATGACAATCGATGATAAAGACATGATAAACAGCATTCTGGAAAGTGTATCCAGGATTGACTATATTAAACCGGAAGACATCCCAAATATTGATTTATATATGGATCAGGTAACAACCTTTATGGAAGAACAGCTCGTTTCTTCCAAACGTTACGCAGACGACAAGATTCTCACCAAGACTATGATCAACAATTATGCAAAGAATAAGCTCCTTCCCCCGCCTGAGAAGAAACGTTATTCCAAAGAACATGTGCTGATGCTGATTTTTTATTACTATTTCAAGAATATTCTTTCCATCAATGATATCCAGACTCTGCTCACACCGATCACGCAGAAATATTTTAAATCCATGACTGAGAAAGATATGACTTATATTTATAATGAAGTTTTCAGCATGGAAAAGGAACAGATTGAATCCCTGAAAAAAGACCTTCTGCGCAAATACAAAACAGCACAGGATACTTTCGGGGACGCAGATGAAGAAGATCAGGCGAACCTGAAAAGATTTTCCTTTATCTGTCTGTTAAGCTTTGATGTTTATGTAAAAAAGATGATGATTGAGCATATAATCGACGGGATGAATCCGGAACCGGAGCATAATTCCAAAAAGAAAAATAATTGTCAGCCTATAATCAAACAAATACTGAACAGACCAAAAGGAGACCACATATTTTTCTGCGATCTCCTTTTATTTTTCCTTTATTTTATCAGCGAATTACATATAAAAAAGTTCCTTCATCCACACAAGCATTTCTCCATTTTTCACGATTTCCCCAATAACAATATGGTACCAGTGTCAATTTTAACATCTTCCAGTTCTACTTTTCTGTTCTGATACAATATTCCTTCATTCCAACCCTTTCTCTGAAATTTTTTTTGCCGGTTATATGGAGTACACTGCATCCTTCCAGAAGTTCGTCATCATATGTTTCTTCAATCTTCTGATCAGTATTAACCATAACAGAAGAAAGATTCTCCCCGTTATCCGCTTCTTCCACACAGTAAACCAGAGGTCCCTTTACTACTGCCACTTTTGCACTGTCAACTCTTACCTGTGGATTTGCATGAACAAATACTGGCTCTGCATCAAAACTTATTTCAAATGTTTCTTTATACATTTTTCCGGAAATTTTAATATATCCATGGTCTTCTGTCAGATTCTCTTCTTTACCGTTTCTCAAAATTTTGAAATTCTCTGCATATGCCGGAACCCTGAATGCGATCATCGCCTCAGTTTCTTGCACACCATCTACAGAAACTGTCATCTTGTTTTCCCATGGGAAATTTCCTTTTAACGTAATTTTGAACGGAACTCCATTAAGTGTAACTTCTGTTTCATTTGCAACATACAGATTTACGTAAATTTCATTTTCTTCCTGGAAATAGATGTATTGTCCAAGAGATGCCAAATGTTCTGGTAATGTTTGGCGGGCAGCATGCAACACCAAACCATTTCTGCCTGACAGGTTTCACATGTTCGCGTGAAGTTCTCGGCATACAGCTTACCGGCCATACTTCCAGAGGATTTACATAAAAAAAGCTTTTTCCATCCATAGCTATGCCTGATAAAAGTGTATTATATAAAGCCCGTTCCACTACATCCATATAAGAAGCATCCTTCTCCATATCTGCCATTCTCTTTCCAAACATAGCAAGTGCAATCGTAGCACATGTCTCAGAATAATTGCTGTCATTTGGCAGATCATAATCTGTTGTAAATCGTTCCAAGAATCCAGAAGATCCAACACTTCCTGTAATATACATTCTTTTGTGCACCATATTATCCCACAAGTTTCGGCATGCTGCTGTAATTCTTTATCCTGATATTCATATGCCAGGTCTGCCATTGCAGAATACATATAGTTTGCTCTTACAGCGTGTCCTTCTGCTGTCCTCTGTTTTCTTACCGGTTTATGTGCCTGCGCATACATGGTATCATAATTTACAAAATCCGGAAAAATACGCTTATGTCCCGGTCTCTTTTCCTCCTCCAGAAAATAATTTTTGCCAGTACCTCTCAGATCTATGAAATATTTTGCCAGATCCAGATATTTTTTCTCACGTGTTACACGGTAAAGCTTTACAAGTGCCAGTTCTATTTCCTGATGTCCCGGATATCCATGGATTTTTCCCTCTTCCGGTCCGAAAGTCTGGCAGACAAGATCTGCAAATTTTGATACAATTTCCAGGAATCTACGTTTTCCGGTTGCTTCATAGTATGCTACTGCTGCCTCGATCATATGCCCTGCTGTATAAAGCTCATGACCTTCCATAAGATTACTCCATCGTCCATCCGGTTCTTTGATCGTAAAATATGTATTTAAATATCCATCCGGCTGCTGTGCAC
>ENA-OQIA01000109-OQIA01000109.1-human-gut-metagenome-genome-assembly--contig:-NODE-109-length-16260-cov-3.918428_pt1 | contig 16260 bp, 15 predicted proteins | sample MGYA00242571_ERZ504735 | MGnify/ENA primary metagenome ERZ504735 (study PRJEB26092, sample SAMD00036442) | human gut metagenome | host: Homo sapiens | study: EMG produced TPA metagenomics assembly of...
AAAAAGGCTGCCAAAGAAAAGAAACAGGAAAATGCCATGCTTGGAGGTACAGTGGTACTGTCAATTGTCATAGCACTCGCGCTGTTTTTTGCATTGCCGTATTTCCTTTCTGGGCTTTTTAAAAAGGTGATAAGCTCACAGATGCTCATAGCGTTCATAGAGGGTGTTATCAGACTGGCAATATTTCTGGGGTATATAGCAATTATATCGCTGACACCTGATATTAAGCGCACATTTATGTATCACGGCTCTGAGCATAAATGCATCAATTGCATAGAGCACGGGCTTCCGCTTACAGTGGAAAACGTGAGAAAAAGCTCAAAGCATCACAAGCGCTGCGGCACAAGCTTTCTGCTTATAGTAATGCTCATAAGCATATTATTTTTCATGTTTATCCGTGTGGATTCAAAGCCGCTGCAGTTATTGTTACGACTTGTGCTTATTCCTGTAATCGCAGGGGTATCTTATGAGTTTATCAGGCTTGCAGGCAGATATGACAATCCGGTTGTCAACATGCTTAGTGTACCGGGGCTTTTAATGCAGCGAATGACCACAAAGGAGCCGGATGATGAAATGATAGAGGTTGGCATCGCATCGGTTGAGGCCGTGTTTGACTGGAAGAAATGGCAGGAGGAAAACAATGTGTGTGCACATTGACCGCCGGATAGAAGGTATATATGACATATAGAGAAGCAATTTTACTTGGGGAAAGCATGTTACAAAAAGTAAAGATAGTTGATGCAAAAAACGATGCATGGCTGCTTTTAGCCATGGCATGCAGGATAGATCACACATATTACTATGTGCATATGGATGAGGAAATGTCGCAGGAGCAGACAAGGGAATATCAAGCATTGCTGAGTAAGCGCGCTGAGCGTATCCCGCTCCAGTACATAGTCGGAGAGCAGGAGTTTATGGGACTCAAATTCCGTGTGAACAGCAATGTGCTCATACCGCGTCAGGATACAGAGACTCTTGTAGAGGAGGCGCTCAAGGTGATAGAGCCGGGTATGAGAGTGCTTGATATGTGTACAGGAAGCGGCTGCATAATTATAAGCATCTTAAAGAACACGACTAATGTGGACGGTGCAGCCTGTGATATCTCAAAGCAGGCGCTCAATGTGGCAAAGGAAAACGCAAGGCTTAACGGCGTGTTTGTTGATTTTGAGAGAAGCGATCTGTTTGAGCATGTCGATGAGATGTATGATGTGATAGTATCCAATCCACCATATATAAGAAGCGACGAGATACCGCATCTGATGCCGGAGGTGTCGGTATTTGAGCCGCATGAGGCTCTTGACGGCTCTGAGGATGGGCTTTTATTTTACAGGCGTATCATAAAGGATTGCAGGGCAAATCTAAAGCCACAGGGCAGGCTGCTTTTTGAGATAGGCTGCGATCAGGGCAGACAGGTGTCGCAGATGATGCAGTTTGCCGGATTTAGCGATGTACATGTGATAAAGGACCTGGCGGGAAATGACAGGGTAGTATCAGGAGTGTTTGACAGCAAGGAGGAAAAACATGTTTGATAAGTTAGAAGATCTTATACACCATTATGAAGAGCTGATGAATCTGCTCAGCGAGCCGGATGTGGCAAATGATGCAAACAGATTTAAAAAGCTTATGAAGGAGCAGAGTGACCTTGCTCCTATAGTTGAGACATATAAGAAATATAAAGAGTGCAAGCAGAATATCGAGGATTCACTGGCTATTTTGGATGAGGAATCAGATGAAGAGATGAGAGAGCTCGCAAAGGAAGAGCTTAAGGATTCAAAGGAACAGGTGGAGGAACTTGAGAAGAAGCTTAAAATACTTCTTCTGCCAAAGGACCCTAACGATGACAAGAACGTAATCGTCGAAATCCGTGCCGGTGCAGGCGGAGAGGAAGCAGCACTTTTTGCAGCGGAAATCTACCGTATGTATGTGCACTACGCAGAGAACAGAGGCTGGAAGGTGGAGACACTTGATGCCGATGAGACAGGAATCGGCGGCATGAAGTCGGTCGAGTTCATGGTAAAGGGCTCAGGTGCATACTCTATCCTAAAGTATGAGTCGGGAGTACACCGTGTGCAGCGAGTGCCTGAGACAGAGTCGCAGGGACGTATCCAGACCTCTACATGCTCAGTTGCTGTAATGCCTGAGGCAGAGGATGTGGATGTCAAGATTGATGACAAGGATATCCGAATTGACGTAATGCGTGCTTCCGGAAACGGTGGACAGTGTGTCAACACAACTGATTCAGCTGTCCGACTGACACATTATCCAACAGGTATTGTCATCTACAGCCAGACTGAGAAGTCACAGATACAGAACAAGGAAAAGGCTTTTGCACTTCTTCGTACAAAGCTCTATGACATGGAGCTTCAGAAGAAGCAGGATGCAGAGGCAGAGGAGAGACGAAGCCAGATCGGTACAGGAGACCGTGCTGAGAAGATTCGTACCTACAACTTCCCACAGGGACGTGTGACAGATCACAGAATCAATCTGACACTCTATAAGCTTGACAAGATTCTTAACGGAGATATCCAGGAAATAATTGATGCCTGTATCGCAGCCGACCAGGCGAAGAAGTTAAGCAACATGGAGCATGATGCATAAATATTTGGTATAAAAGAGTCTGAGAAAATCAGGCTCTTTTATTTTATAAACTAATATGATATAATTGTGAATAAATATTTATACAGAAATGAGGAATAATATGAAATCCATTAAGAAAAAACCGATTATGATTTTGCTTATGGCAGCATTAATGGCTACATTCATCGTTAGCTTATGCGCATGCGGCAAAAGCGACAGCAAAAAGGTCGCTTGTGTGGACGATCTGGAGGGCGCAAAAATAGGTGTCCAGCTCGGTACCACAGGAGATATCTATGTATCTGATTATGAGAACGACGGTTCAGGCACCAAGGTAGAGAGATACAACAAGGGTGCTGATGCAGTCCAGGCATTAAAGGTCGGCAAGATTGACTGCGTGGTTATTGATGAGCAGCCGGCACTTGCCTTTGTAAAAGAAAACAAAGGACTTAAGATACTGGACGAGGAGTTTACCAACGAGGACTATGCATTCTGCCTGAAAAAGGGTAATACAGAGCTTCGCGACAAGGTAAATACTGCGCTTGAAAAGCTGCAGCAGGATGGAACAGTTCAGAGCATTATCGACAACTATATCGGCTCTGAGGATCAGGTGGGAAAAACTCCATACGTGAAGAAGGACATTGACAGGTCAAACGGTACACTTAAGGTAGGAACCAATGCAGAGTTCCCGCCATATGAGTACTATGAGGACAACAAGGTCACAGGAATTGATATGGATATCATGCAGGCCATCGCCGATGAGCTTGGCATGGATATGCAGGTAGAGGATATGCAGTTTGACTCAATCATTGCCGCTGTATCATCAGGCAAGGTGGATGTCGGGCAGCAGGCTTTACAGTGACAGAGGACAGACAGAAAAATGTTGATTTTACCGATACGTATATCACCACAAAGCAGGAGATTATCGTAAAAGACAGCCAGGTGGGTTCTTCAATCGGTATAAGGAAAAGCTCTATGACAACTTTGTCAAGGACAATCGTTACATGTATATCGTAAAGGGTCTTGGCAATACAATAGTTATCACAATATTTGCCGTAATGCTTGGTATTGTGCTGGGATTTTTAATTGCGATAGTCAGAACCAGCCATGACAGAAACGGCGGTCTTGCCATATTAAACGGAATTTGCAAGGCATACCTGACCATCATCAGGGGAACACCTGTCATGATACAGCTTCTTATTATATACTATGTAGTGCTTGCATCTGTGACCAACAAGATACTTGTAGCAGTCATTGCTTTCGGCCTCAACTCAGCTGCATATGTGGCAGAGATTGTGCGTTCAGGAATCATGTCTGTAGATATAGGACAGTTTGAGGCAGGACGAAGCTTAGGACTCAATTACAGACAGACCATGAAGCTTGTTATCATACCGCAGGCTGTCAAAAATATACTTCCGGCGCTGCTTAACGAGTTTATCAGCCTCCTAAAGGAGACATCAATCAGTGGTTATATTGGTATGATGGATCTGACAAAGGGTGGAGATATCATACGAAGCAACACATACGAGGCATTTATACCGCTTATTGCTGTAGCCCTTATTTATCTGGTTATAGTGATGCTTTTAAGCCACGGAGTAAGCAAACTTGAGAGGAGACTGAGAAGCAATGAAAGATAATAACGTGATACTAGAGGTAAAAGACCTGCATAAGAGTTTTGGAGAGCAGGAGGTATTAAAGGGCATAAGCACAGAGGTGAACAGAGGTGATGTAATTGCCATCATCGGACCGTCAGGCTGTGGAAAGTCTACATTTTTACGCTCCCTCAATTTGCTCGAGACACCTACATCAGGACAAATCCTTTTTGAAGGAACAGACCTGACAGACAAGTCGACAGACATCAATGTGACCAGACAGAAAATCGGCATGGTTTTCCAGCAGTTCAATCTGTTTGCCAACATGACCATAAAGGCAAATATCATGCTCGCACCGGTGAAGCTCGGTGTGATGACGAAGGATGAGGCATCAAATAAGGCAGATGAGCTTCTCACCAGAATTGGTCTCCTCGATAGGGCAGATGCATATCCGGCGCAGCTTTCCGGAGGACAGAAGCAGAGAGTGGCAATTATCCGTTCACTTGCTATGAATCCTGATGTCATACTGTTTGATGAGCCTACATCGGCACTTGACCCTGAGATGGTAGGTGAGGTGCTTTCAGTAATGAAGGAGCTTGCAGAGGCAGGCATGACAATGGTAGTCGTGACTCATGAGATGGGCTTTGCCAGAGAAGTGGCCAACAGAGTGATGTTCATCAATGAGGGTACCATAGCTGAGGAGGGCACACCTGAGGAAGTATTTGGCGCACCAAAGAGTGAGAGATTACAGGAATTTTTGTCAAGAGTGTTATAGGAGACATGAAGCATGGCATCAAAATACTATGCAGTAAAAAAGGGAAAGGTTTCCGGGATATATTTGAACTGGAATGATTGCAAAGCAATGGTTGACGGATATCCTGGAGCAGTGTATAAAAGCTTTAAGACAATAGAAGAGGCAGAAAAATTTATTAACGGAGAGAAAATTATTGCCGGAGAGAAAACTATTACAGGTATGAAATCATCCGGCGAAAATAGTACATATGCGTTTGTAGACGGCTCCTTCAACAAAGCAACACATACCTATGGCTATGGAGGCTTTCTTGTGACTGACCATGAAAAGTACGTGCTGCAGGGGGCAGATAATGATGCCGAGATGGCCACAATGCGTAACGTAGCCGGAGAGATAAAGGGCGCGGAGGCTGCCGTAAAAAAGGCTATAGAGCTTGGAATTAAGGAACTGGTCATATACTATGACTACATGGGCATAGAGATGTGGGCCACAGGGGCCTGGAAGCGAAACAAGGCAGGCACTATAGCTTATCACGAATACATCATGTCAGTTAAGGATAAAATAAAGCTTACTTTTGTAAAGGTAAAAGGACACTCAGGAGTAGAGGGCAACGAAGAGGCAGATAAGCTTGCAAAGCAGGCTGTGGGGATACTGTAGCAGTTTTCCACATAAAAGAAACAAAAATATAGCATAACAGGAGAAAAAGATGAGCATATTCAATGTAGAACTCAAAAAAAGTAGTAGATGACACATATGATATTGAGATAGGCTACAACCTCTCAGACACCCTTGTATCTGACCTGGAAAATGGTCTTGCGGGCAAGATAAAGAAATTTGCAGTGATTACAGATACAAATGTGCGTGATCCTTATGCTCTTCCAATCTGTGAGAAAATAAAGCATGCGGGATACTCAGTGGATTTGTTTGTTTTCCCGGCTGGGGAAAAGAGTAAGTCGCGTGAGACAAAGGCAAAGATAGAGGATGCCATGCTTAAAAAGGGGTACAGAAGAGACTGCTGTATCATTGCAGTCGGTGGCGGTGTGGTAACCGACTTATCAGGCTTTATTGCAGGAACCTACGGCAGAGGAGTGCCGTTTATCAACTATGCAACAACCCTTCTAGCGGCGGCAGATGCATCGGTAGGTGGAAAAACAGCAATTGATACACCTCTTGCTACCAACACCATAGGTCTGTTCAATCAGCCCCAAAAGGTATATATAGACATAGCTGCCTGGAAAACACTGCCACAGCGCCAGATGGCAAGCGGTATGGCAGAGACCATAAAGCACGCATGCTTAGGCAGCGAGGATATGTTTGAATTTATAGAGGAAAATCTGGATGATATATATTCATTCAAGAAATTTGCATGTGAGTATATCGCAGAAAATAACTGCCGTATCAAGTACAATGTGGTCATGAAGGATGAGCGAGAGGCGGGACTTCGCGAAACCTTAAATCTGGGCCACACAGTAGGCCGGGCAATCGAGACAGTCAGCGACTACAAGCTGCTGCACGGAGAGGCACTGTCGATTGGAATGGCAGCACAGGCACTCATGTCAGCACGGCTTGGCTATATGTCAGAGGAGCAGGCAGAGCGCGTGATAAAGCTCTATGAGAGAGCCGGTCTTCCGACACGCATACCTGACTATATAGACAGGGAAGAGCTTGTAAAGAAACTCTACACCGATAAAAAGGTGAGAGACGGCAAGCTTCGCTTCGTGCTCCAAAAAGGTATAGGAGCCACTGTTGAGTTTGCACCGGGAGTGTATGCAAAGCCTATAGAGGAAAGTCTGGCACGAGAAATTATAATGGAGCTGTAGATTAAATAATTACAACCCCATGTGTAAACTCATTTTGCTGTGAATGACACATCCTGCCATACAAATCAGCAGCAAAAATATCCTTGGAAATAAGCTCGTACGGAGCATCAGCGACTTTTGTAATAATAGGCGCTGATGCTCTTTTTTTGAGGAGATGCATAAGCTCTCCTGATGATTTTTTGAAACCGAGTATGCGCAGATAAGTATTATCCATACATATGTTAAAATCATTATTCTCAATATCAAGTAAAATATGCATGAGAACCCTCGAAATACGCGTATAAGTCAGATTTTTACTCTTTAGTAAGTTACAAAACTGTGTAAAACCTTCATATTTATAAATATTTTTAACTATCTTTGCAGAAAGCTCCTTTGTGCAGTCTGAATACTGCGCAAAGCCTTTATCCTTCCCGGTCAGCAGGCGATAGTAAAGCATTTCAGAAATATCATCCGGAAACACAATATGACCGCCTAAAATACAATTGACAAGAATATCGGCGCAGTCTGATGGCATTAGCTGACTGAACTTTGCGGAAATCCATGAATTATCAAGCTGCATATTAGTAATAGTGTTGTGTTTGTCTATATCAATTAAGGTCGAAATCACCCCGCGCACAGCCGTAGCGGAAGAAAACTCACTTGTCGAATCAGTGCTGTGATATCCTTCACCGACGCGCTGAATAGGAAATCCTGTAATATCACCACAGTCCATCAAAGCCTTCTCATACTCAATGGCCAGAATATTATTGGGTGAAGCTATGAAAGCATCTAATTTCCCGGAAACGCTGTCATAGGTATCTCGAAAATATTCACATAGAGCTCTGCTCCTGGCCGCAGGAAAGCTCATCCCACCATGAATCAGCCGGGCAAGAGAGGCGGAATACTCAGCAGGCGGATTCTTAAGCAAGCCAGTCACAAGCTTTGTAAGCTCATGGTCCACAGACTCCACACCATAGCACAGCATGTCCACCACACCTGTGTTTTTGAGTACACTGACTCCGCCACCGGCAAAAAACTCGGCGGAAGCAGTGGCAAAGACCGCTGGAAGCTCAAGCACCAGGTCGGCACCGCTCAAAAGCGCCATACGTGTGCGCTCGTATTTGTCGATGATGGCAGGCTCACCTCTTTGCACGAAATCACCGCTCATTACTACGACGATATAATCAGCAGATGTCTGCCTTTTAATCTGCTCCAGCTGATATTTGTGCCCATTGTGGAATGGATTGTATTCGGTAATCACACCTGCAACCTTCATGTTTGATGCTCCTTTAATCAATAATGTATTTTTTAGAGTTCAAAACCATAATACCACAAAAACACCCTTGTCGCATTTGAAAAATAAGTTTATACTAACAATAGTATTGTAATTTTAAACCAAAGGAGACAAAACAATGAATGTATTAGTAATTAATTGCGGTAGTTCATCACTGAAATACCAGCTCATCAATTCAGATTCGGAGGAGGTACTTGCAAAAGGACTTTGCGAGAGAATCGGAATCGATGGCAGACTCGTATATCAGAAAGAGGGGCTTGACAAGGAAATCACAGAGGCACCTATGCCAACACATAAAGAGGCCATCCAGATGGTACTCGATGCACTTGTAAATCCAAAGACAGGCGCAGTAAAATACACTTGCAGAGATCGATGCAGTAGGACATCGTGTAGTGCACGGTGGAGAGAAGTTCTCAGACTCAGTAGTCATCACAGAGGAAGTAATCGCACAGGTAGAGGAGTGCAACGACCTCGCACCTCTTCACAACCCTGCAAACATCATCGGAATCAGAGCATGCCAGGCACTTATGCCAAACGTACCAATGGTAGGAGTATTTGATACAGCATTCCATCAGACAATGCCTGAGAAAGCATATCTCTACGGCCTTCCATATGAGTACTATGAGAAGTACAAGGTAAGAAGATACGGCTTCCACGGCACAAGCCACAGCTTCGTCTCAAAGGAGGCAGCAAGCTACCTTGGAATGGACTTAAACAACTCAAAGATTATCGTAGCACACCTTGGAAACGGAGCTTCAGTCAGCGCAGTATTAAACGGTAAATGCGTAGATACATCAATGGGACTTACACCACTTGAGGGACTTGTAATGGGAACACGTTCAGGTGATATTGATCCGTCAATCATGGAGTTTATCGCAAAGAAAGAAAACCTTGATATCGATGGTGTGATGAATGTGCTCAACAAGAAGTCAGGAGTAGCCGGCATGTCAGGAGTATCAAGCGACTTCAGAGACCTTGAGGCAGCCTACAATGAGGGCAACGAGCGTGCCATCGCAGCAGTAGAGGTATTCAGCTACAGGGTAGCAAAATACATCGGAGCATATGCAGCAGCAATGAACGGAGTAGATGCTATCGCATTCACAGCAGGAATCGGTGAGAATACAAGCTTCGTAAGAGAAAAAATCATGGCATATTTAGGTTACCTCGGCATAAAGATCGACCATGTAACAAACGACAAGACACGCGGCGTGGAGGCACTTATCTCAACAGCAGACTCAAGCGTAAAGGTATGCGTCATCCCTACAAACGAGGAGCTTGCAATCTGCCGTGAGACAGTAAAGCTTGTTGGCTAATAAAAAGCAAAAAGTTGTGGATAAATTATAAAATTTTGTTGACAAACACCACTCCAATATGTATAATTGGTTAGGTGTGAATAGGAGAGAGCTATGATTGATATATCAACCATTGTAAAATCTATCAATAAAGAGACAACAATTGAGACAGAGCTTACGCTCACATCATTTGAGTCGCGGTTAGGAGATTATCCTATTCTGAAAAAGCAGCCGATATCACTTCATATCTCAAACGTGGAGAATGCAGCAGTGCACATCACGGGAACAGTAGATATAGACATAGCGATACCGTGCAGCCGATGCTTGGAAGAAGTTCCAACAAACATGCATTTTGACATTGACAAGACTCTGAAAATCACAGACGGAGCATTAGTCGATGAAGAGATGGAGGAAACTGACTACCTGATTGGGTTTGAACTCGATGTAGATAAACTTGTCTACGCCGAAATTCTGGTGAACTGGCCAATGAGAGTTCTGTGCAAAGACGATTGCAAAGGTATTTGTAAAGTCTGCGGGATGAACTTGAATAAAGGCACCTGCAGTTGCGATAGTTTTGTACCGGATCCAAGAATGGCAGCGTTCCAGGATATATTTAACAAGTTTAAGGAGGTGTAAACAAATGTCAATTTGTCCAAAGAATAAATCTTCTAAGGGAAGAAGAGATAAGAGAAGAGCAAACTGGAAAATGTCTGCTCCTACTTTAGTAAAATGCAGCAAATGTGGAGAGCTTATGATGCCACACAGAGTTTGCAAGAACTGCGGATCATACAACAAAAAAGAAATCATTCCTCAGGACTAATAGTAGAAAACCAGTAAAATTAAGGATTGAACGATATCGTTCAATCCTTTTTTGATTGATTTTATCCCTTTTTTACCCCATAATAAAATGAAGGTACTTTTTGCTTGTATATAGCTTGCAGGGATGTTATTATACTGAGAGGATATTTAGATATTAAAGAAAGAAGGAAGCATACTATCATGAATAATATAGACGATTTAGTTGAAATCTATGAGTGCCCGCTCTGTGGCGGTGCCGGTATTCTCGAGGAGGACTGTGGCAGCTCATATTATGTGACATGCCTTGAGTGCGGATGCCACTCTGTGAATATTGATTTCAAGTCAGACGATGACAGACTTGATGCAGCAAAGCGCACTGCTGATTTATGGAACTGTGGCAAGGTTATTTCAATGAGTCCTGGAGAATGATGGAAGCCATATAGGGTAGTGAATTGGTTATTGATTTATACCTATGATTATAGTATATTTTATTTAATCAATTAGTAGTTTGCTTTTTAGCAGGCACAGGGAGGTCACAATGCAAAGTACAACAAGGGTCGCACTCGATGCAATGGGTGGCGACAATGCACCCGCAGAGGTAGTAAAGGGTGCGGTAGATGCGGTTAACAAAGAAATGATATAAAGATATTTCTTATAGGACAGAAGGTTCCGGTAGAGAGGGAGCTTTCTTTGTATACATATCCTAAGGAGCAGATAGAGATAATAGATGCGCCTGAGGTTATAGAGATGGCAGAGCCACCGGTTGTGGCAATCAGACGAAAGAAGCAGTCATCAATCGTTGTTGGCATGAATATGGTCAAGAATAAAGAGGCTGATGCATTTGTTTCGGCAGGAAGCTCAGGTGCTGTGCTTGTCGGAGGACAGGTAATAGTCGGCAGGATAAAGGGCATACAAAGGCCGCCTTTGGCACCGCTTATTCCGACTGAGCGCGGAGTATCTTTGCTCATAGACTGTGGAGCCAATGTGGATGCCAGAGCTGAGCATCTGGTACAGTTTGCTAAGATGGGCTCTATCTATATGGAACATGTTGTCGGCGTGAAGAATCCAAAGGTTGCACTGGTCAATATCGGTGCAGAGGAGGAGAAAGGTAATGCCCTGGTAAAGGAGACCATGCCGCTTCTTAGAGAGTGCACAGATATCAATTTTGTCGGAAGCATTGAGGCAAGGGATATTCCGAAGGGAGATGCCGATGTTATAGTCTGCGAGGCTTTCACTGGCAATGTCATATTAAAGCTTTACGAGGGTCTCAGCTCCACACTTATCGGGGTTATCAAGAAGGGGCTCATGAGCACACTAAAGAGCAAGATAGGAGCTGCACTTGCACTTCCGGCTCTTAAGAATACGCTAAAGTCATTTGATGCGACCGAGTACGGCGGAGCACCGCTTTTAGGATTGAATGGTCTTGTGGTAAAGACCCACGGCAGTTCCAAGGCAAAGGAAATCACTAACTCTGTTTTCCAGTGTGTTACATTTAAGGAAAAAGAGATTAATGATAAAATTAAAGAATATATTATTAATAAGCCGGCTGATTAGATAGCAGTATTGCTGTATGATTGGTCACTATAAACAGAAATGAGAGGTATTAAAAATGGAATTTGAGAAGCTTAGAGACATTATTGTCGAGGTACTTAACGTGGATGAGAACGAGGTTACTATGGAGTCAACCTTCATTGATGACCTTGGAGCTGATTCTTTGGATGTATTCCAGATTATCATGGGTATCGAGGAAGAGTTCGATATCGAGATTCCTAATGAGGAAGCTGAGAAAATCGTCACTGTAGGCGATGCTGTTGAGCAGATTAAAAAAGCTGTAAGCGAGCAGTAGTATGTTTAACTAATGAAAAGCCCTTTATTATAAGGGCTTTTCGTTATACTCACGGAACATGTAAAATGGATAGATATAGAAATAGAGGAGAAATTATGGCAGATTTAAATGAATTTCAAAGTAAAATAGGCTATACGTTCAAGAACCAACATCTGCTTGAGCAGGCGCTGACACACAGCTCGTATGCCAATGAAAAGCACATGAAAAAGCATTCTGATAACGAACGTCTGGAGTTTTTGGGCGATGCTGTTTTGGAAATAGTTTCAAGTGAGTTTTTGTTTATCAATTATCCGCAAAAGCCTGAGGGTGAGCTTACCAAGCTGCGCGCAAGCATTGTTTGTGAGCCGACTCTTGCACTTTGTACAAAGCCACTTGACCTTGGAAAGTACTTACGTCTTGGCAGGGGCGAGGATCATACAGGTGGCAGAAAGAGAAAATCGATTCTTTCTGATGCACTTGAGGCAGTGATTGGAGCAATTTATTTAGATGGTGGTTTTACTAATGCAAAGGAGTTTGTGCTTAGGTTTATCATGACTGATATTGAGAATAAGCAGCTCTTTTATGATAGCAAGACTATCCTTCAGGAGCTTATACAGGGCAGGCATGAGCAGCTTTCCTATGAACTTATTGATGAGAGCGGTCCGGACCATGACAAGCAGTTTACAGTTGCGGTGCTTGTGGACGGCGAGCGTGTCAGCGAGGGAGAAGGCCACACAAAGAAGGCGGCGGAGCAGCAGGCTGCATATCAGGCACTTCTTTTGTACAGAAACAGGGAATAGGAGTTTTTAATGTATTTAAAGAGCTTGGAAGTACAGGGCTTTTAAGTCCTTTGCCAACAAAATTGTTTTTGAGTTCCACAACGGCATTACAGGTATTGTCGGGCCAAACGGCAGTGGAAAGAGTAATGTCGCCGATGCGGTCAGATGGGTGCTCGGTGAGCAGAGCGCAAAGCAGCTTCGTGGTGCCAGTATGCAGGATGTTATTTTTGCAGGTACAGAGAACAGAAAGCCGCTTGGATACGCGTATGTTGCAATCACACTTGACAATTCAGACCATTCGCTTGCGATTGATTTCAATGAGGTTACGGTTGCCAGACGTGTTTACCGCTCAGGGGAGAGTGAGTATCTAATCAATGGCAATCCGTGCAGGCTCAAGGAGGTTTCGGAGCTTTTTTATGATACCGGTATCGGTAAAGAGGGATATTCCATCATTGGACAGGGCCAGATTGACAGGATTTTAAGTGGAAAGCCGGAGGAGAGGCGAGAGCTGTTTGATGAGGCTGCCGGCATTGTGAAGTTTAAAAAGAGAAAGCTTACAGCGCAAAAGAAGCTCGATAATGAGCGGGAGAACCTTGTGCGTGTCAATGATATTCTGACAGAGCTTGAGAGACAGGTAGGTCCGTTACAGAGACAGTCCGAGAAGGCTCATACATATCTTAAAAAGAGAGAAGAGCTGAAGAACTACGATGCCAACATGTTTTTGCTTGAATCAGCGCGCATTGAGACCGAGCTTAAGTCAGCTGATGAGAAATACGCTATTGCGGATGACGAGCTAAAGGAGACCAACGCCACATACGAGAGCATCAAGGCAGAGTATGAGGGGCTTGGGAATGATATGCAGCAGATGGATGAGCGTATTGAGTCTCTTCGTGAGAGCATCACAAGCACTTCATCCACCAGACAGAAGCTTGAGAATCAGATAGAGCTTTTAAAAGAGCAGATTCACACGGCCGAAATGACGGATGAGCATTTGCAGTCGCGGCTTTTAGCTATCGAAAAGGAAAAGGCGCAGCGTCTTAAAAGCAGGAAAGAGTATGATGACAAAAAAGCTGCACTGGAAGCTGAGATAGAGCAGATGAGGCTAAACGAGCTTCTTGCGGTAAATGAGCATGAGGCTGTGCTTGCAGAGGTCAACCGCTGCAATGACGGACTGGAAAAGGGTAAGAATGAGCTTATTGCCCTGCTTCAGGAGCGAGGCAGTATCCAGTCAAGGAAGCAGCGTTTTGCCACTATGCTTGAGCAGATTAATATCAGAAAGGCGGAGCTTACCAAGCGTCTTTTAGATAGAAAGACAAGGGAAGCAGGGCTTGATGATATATTGGATGATGCCAATAAGAAGCTTAATGCTGTCAATGAAGAGATAGCCGGTTTAAAGGAAAAGGAGTCGGCTCTTTTGGCAAAGGCTAAGGAGTGGAGAGATAAGTCCGGAGAGAATGCCCGCCTGATGGAGGAGGCTTCCACAGAGTATCATAAGTCTGTTTCAAGGCTTGAGTCACTTAAAAACATTGCCGAGCGCTATGATGGCTATGGCAACAGCATCAAGCGTGTTATGGAGCAGAAGGCTAAAAATCCGGGGCTTCTCGGAGTGGTTTCAGATCTTATCCAGGTGGATAAGCGCTATGAGATAGCGATAGAGACGGCCTTAAGCGGCAATATCCAGAATATCGTCACTGAGGATGAGGCCACAGCCAAAAAGATGATTGGCTTTTTGAAGGCCAATCATTTTTGGTCGGGGCTACTTTTTTACCTCTTTACAAGTGTGCGTGCAAACAGAAATACTAAAAATGAGGCGGCACTCGGCGAAAAGGGTGTGCTTGGCATTGCAAATAAGCTGGTGAAGTGTGATACGAAGTTTGATGAGGTTGTTGCATACCTGCTTGGCAGAGTGATTGTGGTGGATACAATTGACAATGCCATTGCGCTTGCAAAGAAAAATCACTATTCACTCCATATCGTGACTGTCGAGGGCGAGTATTTGGCACCGGGAGGATCTATGTCCGGTGGTGCGTTTAAAAATTCATCCAATCTGCTTGCGAGAAATCGTGAGATTGAGGAGCTTGAAAAGAGAGTTGATCAGACTAAGACAAAGCTTAAAGAGCTTAGAGCCAGAAAGGATGATATTGCGACTGCTATTGCGCTTGGCGAGGAGGATATAGCAGCCACAAAGACCTTGCTGCAGGAGAAGTATATTGAGCAGAACACAGCACAGATTTCTGTTGACAGGGCAGACCAGCAAAAGAAGGAGAGTGCGAATGTCTACGAGGATCTGCGCACAGAAAATGCGGAGATTGAAAAACAGCTCGAAGAGATAAATCAGGGCAAGAAGGATATCGCAGCACAGCTTGAGGCATCAAAGCAGCGTGAGGAGCAGCTTGAGAAGGAAAACAGCTCATACAGTGAGATACTTGAAAAGCAGGGAGTACTTGAGCAGGAGGCTTCACACAAGGCCGCTGCCATTTCACTGGAGCTTGCAAATATCACAAAGACGGCTGAGTTTGCTATAGAAAATATCAATCGTATCAATTCAGAGATAGAGAAATTCGATGAGCAGAAGAAAAGCCTTGTGGAAGGTGCAGCTGCTGCAAAGGATGATATTAAAAAGAAGCAGGCTGATATTGATGCAATTACACAGACCATTCTGGCGTCAAAGGACAACAATTCAAAGCTTGACGAAGAGCTTAGGGAGAGCCTTACAAAAAAGGAAAAGATGTCTGAGGATTATAGAGGCTTTTTTGCAAAGCAGGAGGAAGTTTCAAAGAAACAGGCTGCTCTGGATAAGGAGCTTTTCAGACTGAACAGCCAGAGAGAGAAGCTTAAGGAGGCTTCAGAGACTCAGATCAACTACATGTGGGATGAGTATGAGATTACTCCGCATGCGGCTTCAGAGCTTAGAAATGATGCATATGATGACCTGCCTTCATTAAAGAAGCTGATTGCAGGCATAAAGGACGAAATCAGACGCCTCGGAGATGTAAATGTCAACGCTATTGAGGAATACAGGGAGATTTCAACGCGTTATGAGTTCTTGAAGGGACAGCATGATGACCTTATCGAGGCTGAAAAGACTCTGGTTGGCATCATAGATGAGCTTGACAGTGGTATGAGAAAGCAGTTTACAGAGAAGTTTGCCGAGATTCAGAGAGAGTTTGACAAGTCCTTTAAGCAGCTTTTTGGTGGTGGACATGGTTCCCTGGAGCGTTGTGGAGGATGAGGATATACTTGAGTGTGGCATCAGAATCGTCGCACAACCGCCCGGAAACGAAAGCTTCAGAATATGATGCAGCTTTCCGGTGGAGAGAAAGCTCTGACCGCGATCGCGCTTCTGTTTGCGATCCAGAACCTGAAACCGTCCCCGTTCTGTCTTCTCGATGAGATCGAGGCGGCACTGGATGACTCCAACGTTGGACGCTTCGCATCTTATCTTCAGAAGTTGACGAAAAATACACAATTTATTATAATAACACATAGACGCGGCACGATGAATGCCGCAGACCGGTTATATGGTATCACCATGCAGGAGAAGGGCATATCCACC
>ENA-OQIA01000111-OQIA01000111.1-human-gut-metagenome-genome-assembly--contig:-NODE-111-length-16153-cov-3.467366_pt1 | contig 16153 bp, 19 predicted proteins | sample MGYA00242571_ERZ504735 | MGnify/ENA primary metagenome ERZ504735 (study PRJEB26092, sample SAMD00036442) | human gut metagenome | host: Homo sapiens | study: EMG produced TPA metagenomics assembly of...
CCAATCAAGTTTCCGGGACTTCGTGTGGCAGTATCATCGGATGAGTCAAAGATGATTAATTTCGATAACGAAGCCAAAGGTCATAATCTCTGCATCGGGTATGTGTGAGGCCGGACGTATCAGGCATCACTTAAAGCACAATCTTTGGAGAAGCGATTCGACAGTTCTGTTTGTAGGATACCAGGTTCCGGGCACACTTGGCTATGCACTTTTGAACGGAGCTAAAAAGGTGAAGCTTTTTGGTGAGGAAATAGAAGTAAGGGCAAGCATAGTAAATCTGCCGGGTATCAGTGGACATGCAGACAAAAATCAGCTTACCGAGTGGCTTGGCGCAATAAAAAACAAGCCGGAGCATGTATTTATAGTCCATGGAGAGGAATCCACAGCAGAGTACTTTGCAAACCATGTGCATGAGACCTTCGGCTATGATGCAGTGGCACCGTACAGTGGTGATGCCTATGACCTTATCACGAATCAGAAGGTGGCTGATGGCTCCCGCAAGCTTGTGGAGAAAAAGGCTGCATATGGCATGGCAAGCAGAGAGAAGACTATATTTGACCGTCTTGTGGCAGCAGGCCAGAGGCTTGTATCTGTTATCCAGAAGTGTCAGGGTATGGCTAATAAGGACTTGAGCAAGTTTGCAGACCAGATAAATGCGCTGTGTGATAAGTGGGATAGATAGAATGTGATCACAGCATAATAAAGTAAAAAGCTCTGTGCATACATATAAGTGTATGACACAGAGCTTTTTTATTTTATGACGCGCAGCTTATTGAAAGTGCTATGTATGTAACTACGCCTCGTCCTGCTTGAAAATTACATTTCTGTATTTCGAAAGTATTCCCTTTAACAGGCTTCCAAGTACACATATTGATATGATCTCACCGATTCCGACTGTAACTGCATTGAAAACAAGAGAGATATCAACACCCTTGTATACAGTCGTAAAACCGTATCCGTATCTGAGCACGAGTGGCACGATAATTATGTTGGCGATGACCGGTGGCAGGGTGTATACAAACTTCTTCTTTCGAAGGAAGTAAGTGCCGAGTGCGCCGAGCAGTGTAGCGATGCTTCCGAAGATGATATCCCAGATGATGCCACCTGTGATAAGGTTGGAAATCAGACATCCGATAAAAAGCCCAGGAATGGCTGCCGGTGTGAAAACCGGAAGGATGCAAAGCGCTTCAGAAAAGCGTACCTGAATGGTGCCTGATGCGAGACCTAGCAGATTGGTGATATACGTGAGCACAACGTAGAGTGCTGCAATCATAGCTGCCTGTACTGCAAATAATACTTTTTTGTTTCTCATATTTAGTTCTCCTTTAGTTTTGTTTTACGTCAGGAAGGTTTCGAACTGACGTATTTATTTTCGCCTTGCTATGTTAACAAAAAATGCTTTGAATGTCAAGAAGTACATAAAGCTAACAAAGGAAGAGTTTGACGGCTCAGGATATCCGTTTGGATATAAAAATAGCGGCAGTGCTGTAGAATTATATACGCGGATTAATTGAATAAAATTACTGTAAATGGGAATGCTTTAGATAAAGAAATTTATCCGGAGGATTCCCATGTCTGTATATAAGGTTGATATATGTGGAGTGGCCACATCAAAACTGCCGGTACTTAAGGATGATGAAAAAGAAGAACTGTTTGAGAAAATAAAAAAGGGAGATAAGGCTGCAAGAGAAAAGTATATTCGTGGAAATTTAAGGCTGGTGCTTTCGGTAATCAGAAGGTTTTCAAACCATAATGAAAATATGGATGATTTATTTCAGATAGGATGCATCGGACTTATGAAATCAATTGATAATTTTGATCCGACTATAGGTGTTAAGTTTTCCACTTATGCTGTTCCGATGATTATCGGTGAGGTGAGACGGTATCTGCGTGACAACAGTGCATACCGCATTCCACGTTCCCTCAGGGATACAGCTTATCAGGCTATTAAATCAAAGGAAAAGCTATCGAGAAAGCTGGTGCATGATCCGTCCTTAGCGGAAATATCAAAGGATTGCGGTATCCCCGAAAACGATATACTATACGCACTTGATGCAATCCAGACACCGCTATCCCTCTTTGATCCTGTATATACTGACGGTGGTGATACACTTTATGTGATGGATCAGATATCGGACAAGAAAAACAAAGAGGAAGCATGGGTAAAAAATCTGGTTCTCGACGATGCCTTAAAGCTGCTTGATGACAGAGCGAGACAGATTATTAAGCTGCGTTTTTTCGAAGGCAAGACACAGATAGAGGTGGCAGAGGAGATAAATATCTCTCAAGCACAGGTATCAAGGCTTGAGAAAAATGCGCTTAAAAATATGCACGGATATCTGGAAGCATAAGCAGATAATTGAATATTTAGTCTGCCTGTGCTAAAGAAGTTTTTTTAAGCACAGCTGCAATTATGACTGCATATACACCTCCGATAACAGCGGTGATAAGCTGTGTCACTGAAAACTGAAGCTGTAATACCGGCAGCATCTTGTGCATCGGAGCAGGCAGAAATGCCGGTAGAATGATAAGTGCAATGGCTATTCCCATGAAAACGGCCTTTAGTATGGCACCTATTGCAATTGATACAGGAAAACCGGCAGCTTTACCGCATTTTTTGCGAAGCAGTCCCACACATACCACGAGAATGATATTTCCTATCATGATACATGGAAACATCGCAGGGATAGCCGCCATAACAGGACTTCCTGTGATGAAAAATGATGTGACAGGTGTGATAATGCTTAGGATAATGCCACATGCCATTCCGGCATAGAGCACGGTAAGTATTAAAGCTGCATTAATGATTGGACCTGTGATGTATACACTTAAGTTCTTAAAGAACTGGCTGACAAGACAGATTGCAAGCATAATTGCAGTAACGGTTATTTGTTTAGTTTTTATCTTCATTGATAAGACCTCCTTTAAATTTTCATATGAAATCATACTCCTTTGGGGGTGCAAATGCAAGGTTACGTTAACGGTTAATATTTACTCAGAAGGCAAAAATGACGGTTGATATTGAAAGCAATTCATTTGTGTGCTAATATAAATATATTCGCTGTTTGACGCAAAACAGCTATATATCAGGAGGAATACAATGAAAAAACTGATTAATTTGATATCAGAGGAAGTTACAAAGGCATTCGTCAGTGCAGGATATGACGAGAAGTACGGAAAGGTTACACTTTCAAACAGACCGGACCTTTGTGAGTTCCAGTGTAACGGAGCAATGGCAGCGGCAAAAGAGTATAAGTGTGCACCATTTATGATCTCGGACAAGGTAGCGGAGCTCCTTGAGTCAGATGAGATGTTTGAGTCAGTAGAATCAGTAAAGCCGGGATTTCTTAATATCAAAATGGATACCGCTTTTCTGGCAAAATATATGAACGATATGAAGGATGACGAGGGCAGATACGGCTTGGAGAAGGCCAAAAAGCCACTCACTATAGTAGTGGATTACGGCGGACCAAACGTCGCAAAGCCTCTTCATGTAGGACACCTTCGTTCGGCAGTAATCGGAGAGAGCGTTAAGCGTATCGCAAAGTTCATGGGACACAATGTGATTGGTGATGTGCATCTCGGTGACTGGGGACTTCAGATGGGACTTATCATCACAGAGCTTCGCGAGAGAAAGCCTGACCTCGTTTATTTTGATGAGAGCTATACAGGAGAGTACCCGAAGGAGGCACCGTTTACCATATCAGAGCTTGAGGACATCTATCCGACAGCCAGCGGTAAGTCAAAATCAGATGAGAGCTTCAAGGAGGCAGCTCTTCTTGCCACAAAAGAGCTTCAGGGAGGCAGGAGAGGCTATCAGGCACTGCTTTCACACATTATGAATGTATCTGTAACAGATCTTAAGAGAAATTATGAGAATCTGAATGTTCATTTTGAGCTGTGGAAGGGAGAGTCGGATGCACAGCCATATGTACCTGGGATGGTTGAAATGATGAAGGAAAAGGGCTTTGCACATATGAGTGAGGGCGCTTTGGTTGTGGATGTGAAGGAGGATACAGATACAAAGGAGATTCCGCCATGTATCATCCTAAAGTCTGACGGAGCCTCACTTTACAGCACTACAGACCTTGCAACACTTGTTATGCGTATGAAGGAGAACAACCCTGACCGTGTGATTTATCTGGCAGACGCACGTCAGTCAATGCACTTTATCCAGGTGTTCCGCTGCGCAAGAAAGACAGGCATAGTACCTGATACTACAGAGCTTGTACATATCGGCTTTGGAACCATGAACGGTAAGGACGGCAAGCCTTTCAAGACAAGAGACGGTGGAGTAATGCGTCTTGAGTACCTCCTCAAGGAAATTGACGATGAGATGCTCAATAAGATTAAGGAAAACCAGAAGGAAAAAGAGAATTTAAATATTGACGAGGCGGAGGCTAAGCAGACAGCCAAAACTGTAGCGCTTGCAGCAGTCAAGTATGGTGATTTGTCTAATCAGGCGAGCAAGGATTACATCTTTGATATCGACAGATTCACATCCTTTGAGGGTAACACAGGTCCATATATCCTTTATACAATCGTGCGTATCAAGTCAATCCTCTCAAAGTATGAGGCAAAGGGTGGCGACATCAGCGCACTGAAGGATGCGATCATGCCGGCAGTCAATGCAGGACAGAAGAATCTCATGCTCTCTCTGGCAAAGTTCAATGCTACAATTGAGAGTGCATACGAGGAGTCTGCACCACACAAGATATGTGCATACATCTACGAGCTTGCCAACGCATTCAACGGCTTCTACCATGACACAAAGATTCTTTCTGAGGAGAATGAAGAACTTAAGAAGTCATATATTTCGCTGCTTGTGCTCACAAAGGAGATACTTGAGGCTTGTATCGATATGCTTGGATTCTCAGCTCCTGACAGGATGTAAAAAATAATAATTTTCACGTTCTAAAACAATTGGACATGTAATATAAATAGGACATAGATGATTTATCAGAATCGTCTGTGTCCTTTTTTAATTTGAATAACTGTCGGTGGCGATAAGGGGTGAAAAATATGGATATAATTGATTATCTGCCACAAAAGATGAAGGCTGAGGCAGAAGCGTACATGCCGTGTGGTCTGGAGGAAATCAGGGTGCGCGCCGGAAAGCAGGTGCAGTATATGTTTGCGGGAGGATGTAGAGCCGGAGTGTATATCTCACATAGCGATATTGAGGAGATGATAAATTATCTGAGCGGATATTCATTCCATGCGATAGCACCGCAGCTTGCAGCAGGCTATTTTACAGTGGAGGGAGGTCATCGTGTGGGAATTGCAGGGCAGATGGGCTGCGATGGAGGAAAGGTTACAGCAGTCAGTGAGATAGCGTCCTTAAATATCAGAATTGCCCATCAGATAAGGGACGTTGCAATGCCACTGATGCCTTATATCCGGGATGAAAACAGCATTTACAATACATTGGTTATATCACGGCCGGGAGAAGGAAAAACAACATTTTTAAGAGACTGCATAAGGATACTTTCAGATGGCTGTGACGGAAAAAACGCTCTTAAGGTGTCGGTGGTCGATGAGCGTTCGGAGATAGCAGCGTGCTACTTGGGAGTGGCTCAAAACGATATAGGCAATTCCAGTGATGTGCTGGATAACTGTCCGAAGTCACTTGGCATGAGGATGCTTTTGCGCTCTATGTCACCGGATGTGATTGCAGTGGATGAGCTGGGAGGAGAAAGCGATATCGAGGCACTAAACCAGCTTGTGAGTTGCGGAATAAGGATACTTGGCAGTGTACATGGCACCAATGCAGATGATCTGCGAAGAAAAATTCTGCCACATGCCATAGAACGGTTTGTGTTTATAGACCATGATGAAAAAGGGGTGAGGCGCTATAGCATTTATGATGAAGCTTACAGGCTTTTGTATAGTACTGTTTGCGGTATCGGGGCTGATAAATGATTACAGCAAAGAAAAAAGGCAGATATAGCGATGCTGTATGATTTTATGCTTTTGCTTGAAAAGGGGGCATTTTATCTGGCAGGAGAAAGAATGAAGGCGCCGCAGTTTTTTAACAGCATAAGAGGAAAGAGCGAGGTGTTTAATGAGGGATGCAGGAGAATGGGAGAAGTGCTTTCAAACAGGAGCTGTAAAAGCGGGGAGGAGGGCTGGAAGGCTGTGTGGGAGAAGGTGCTTTGTGGCAGGGTATCTGATGAAAAAATAAAGAAAATGATAGTTGAAATGGGAGGTGCATTCTTTGAAAAAAATGCAGCTGCGATGGAGCAGCGGCTTAAGGAATGTGCTTTGGACATACATAAACAGATAGATTTTTACAGGAAAGATTATGTTGAAAAAATGAAGGTGATTTGTCCTGTGGGTATTTTGGGAGGGATTATGATATCGATAATGCTTATATAAAAATGTTTGTATAAAAATGTGGTAATCCGATTAAACATATTGTTGTATGCGATGAAAGGACTTGATGATGGAGATTTCGATTATTTTTAAGATAGCAGCACTTGGAATAGTGATTACGGTGCTTGGACAGGTCTTAAAACACAGTGGAAGGGAGGAAATGACTTTCCTGCTTAGTCTGGCCGGGCTTGTTATTGTATTGTTTTGGATTGTGCCATATATAAGTGAGCTGTTTAAGGCAATGCAGGATATGTTTTCTTTGTAATATGTTGAAGATTGGGATAATAGGAATTGCGGCAGTATTTTTTGCAGTGCTTTTAAAGCGTGACAGGCCTGAGCTTTCAATGCTTCTTTCAGTGGCCTGCGGCACTATAATTTTTGCTTTTGCATTGGAGCGGCTCGGCACAACAATTGAGTTTTTTAAAGGACTTCTTTCAAAGCTTCCTGTGGAACCGGAATTTTTTGTCACTATGGTAAAGATGCTTGGGATTGCATATATTGCGGAGTTTTCATCCTCAATCTGTAAGGACTGCGGTCATAGCGCAATTGCATCGCAGATAGAGCTTTTTGCGAAGGGAGCAATTGTTGTGATGTCAATTCCGGTGATGTCTTGTCTGATAGAGCTGATTGGAGAGCTGTTTTGATTTGTAAAAAATATATTTTGATAATAATCATATTGGCTGTAGTGTTTTTGCCGCAGTGTTTTGTGTATGCGTCTGACACCGAAATTACAGATAAAATTGAGCAGCAGATGCTTGAAAAAATAGATATGTCAGAGATTGAAAAATATTCAAAGGATTATCTGCCGGACAGACTATCGTTTTCGGATATAATGGATGCAATTCTGGCAGGAGATCAAAAGGCCGGTGAAAAATCTGTGAGTATATTTATGAGCTGTTTTTTTATGAGATAGCGGCGGTGAAGCCTGTTATTATAAATGTGCTGTGCTATACGATACTTTTTATGGTGTTTTCAAGGCTTATTTTCTGGCGGCAGGATTATGTATACAATGTAAGCTTTCTGTTTATGTATGCATCGGTTATATCAATGCTTATGGCATCTTTTTTTGTATTGTCTGATGTGGCAAAGGGCTGTATTGATGTGCTTTTGACTTATCTTACAGCGCTTGTGCCGGCATATGCGACAGTACTTCTTGCGTCCGGAAAAGGATTTTCGGCATCAGGCTTTTACATGCTGGCATTTGTGCTTATTTATGTAGTGGAGTGGCTTATAAAGCTGGTGCTCATACCGGGAATTCATCTGTTTCTGGTGCTTGAGGTGCTTAATCACGTATCAAGTGAAAAGAAGCTTGAAAAGCTTGCCGAGTTTATTGAATCAGCAGTTACAAAAATAATGAAGGCATCCATAAAGATAGTGGCAGGCATAGGCATAGTCCAGGCCATGATTGCTCCCGCAAAGGACAAAATATCGGAAAGCCTTATCTTAAAAAGTTTTCAGGCGATACCGGGTGTGGGGGAGGCTTGGGCAGGGTGCAGGTGAAATTATGCTTGGCTGTGCGATGCTCATAAAAAACAGTGTTGGTATGGCTGCGATTATCGTGCTTTTTTTCATTGTACTGACCCCTCTTGTAAAAACACTAATCTTTTCGCTGATGTACAGATTGCTTTCCGCTGCGTTGCAGCCGGTTTCAGATAACAGGATTGTGGAGGGCATAGAAGCCGTTGCCAGGGCAGGAAATCTGTATTATATCGTGATAAGAGATGCATCTATATTGTTTTTTATAGTGATTGCGATAGTATGTGCATCTACAAGCTTTATGGGAGGTTGATAGGGCATGAAGAGTTATTTGTATCTGGCATTTTTTTTCATGGTAATGACATATTTAACGCCAAAGGAGCAGTACAGGAGGTACTTTAGGTTTATGCTTGGGGTGTTTTTGGCGGTCATTATTCTAAAACCTCTTGCGGCAGGGTATGAATATGACATGAGATTTGCTGAGCTTACAAAGAAAATAGAGGGGATTTCGTATGAATATGACGCGGATACGACAGATTTGTTTACGGCTTTCGAAGCTGAAGAAAACTGACTACATAGTGATTTTACTTGTCGGAGTACTGCTTCTTATTGTGGTGCTTCCGGTAAAAGAGGATAAAAAGATCTGTAGTAATTCACAAAAGAAAGCTAAAGCCAAGTCAGTAAGTGAAAGAACCTACGATGATGAAGAATATGAGAAGCTGCTTGAAAAAAAGCTTGAGGGTATTCTTGAAAGGATGGACGGTGTGGGTGAGGTATCTGTGATGATTACGCTGTCAGACGATGGCACAAGGATAGTGGATAAGGATACTAAGGAGACCTCGGAGAGCATTGAAAAGACTACGGTCATATACGATGACGAGGATGCAAGCGTACCTTATGTCACAAGCACGGACAAACCGACTGTTTCAGGAGTGCTTGTGGTAGCGCAGGGCGGAGGAAACCCACAGGTAAACAACGATATTTCTAATGCGGTTTCTGCATTATTTGATGTGCCCATGCATAAAATAAAAATAGCAAAAATGATATCCAGGGAGGAATAAAAGTGAAGAAAGGCAGCCATAAAAATCAGATAATTATTACGACACTTGCACTTCTTTTGGCAGTGGTCGGTTACATAAGCTACGATAACAGGGATACCTTTATGAATGCAAAGGATGTGCTTTCCACTGAAATCGAAGCTGTAAATGGAAAGGCAGATACAAAGGAGTCTAAGGAATGTGAGGATACACAGGCATCAGATGAGGTTGCGCTTGAGACAGACTCGACAGAGGAAATATTAAATGCCGGCGAAACGGTACTGACAAGTGCATCCACAGAGAGCGAGGAATGTGTGGCACAGGTGAAGCTGGGACGCGAGCAGGTGCGCTCAAAGAACAAGGAGGCTCTGCAGAAGATTATCGATGATGCAGGAGTGTCAGAGGCCGAGAAGAAGAGTGCGGTCGATGCCATGGTGAAGCTGACGGAAAATGCACAGATGGAGGAGGATGCCCAGATGATGCTGGAGGCAAAGGGCTTTAAGAATGCTGTGGTAAGTCTCAGTGATGAATGCTGTGATGTGATTGTGGGAAAGGAAGATGTGACTGATGAAAAGAGAGCTCAGATAGAGGATATAATCAAGCGCAAGACAAATATCGGGGCATCAAATATTGTCATATCGACGATGGACTGATACATAAATTTTTAGTGTCTTGAAATGGAAACCGTTTTAAGCTATACTATACTCTGATTTTGTTTGGAGGAAATATCAGTGGATAACTTAAGACAGGAAATAGAAAAAAGAAGAACATTTGCAATAATTTCCCATCCGGATGCAGGAAAGACTACTCTGACAGAGAAGTTTCTTTTGTACGGAGGGGCAATAAACCAGGCCGGTTCAGTAAAGGGAAAGGCTACGGCAAAGCATGCTGTTTCAGACTGGATGGAAATAGAAAAGCAGAGAGGTATTTCGGTTACTTCATCTGTATTACAGTTTAATTATGACGGATATTGCATCAATATCCTTGATACACCGGGACACCAGGATTTCTCAGAGGACACATACCGTACACTCATGGCAGCCGATTCGGCCGTCATGGTAATTGATGCGAGCAAGGGTGTTGAGGCACAGACCAGAAAGCTCTTTAAGGTCTGTGTCATGAGACATATTCCGATTTTTACATTCATAAACAAGATGGACCGTGATGCCAACGATACGTTTGAGCTTCTCGATGACATCGAAAAAGAGCTGGGCATCGCGACATGTCCTATCAACTGGCCGATAGGCTCAGGAAAGCAGTTTAAGGGTGTGTATGACAGAAACAGCAAGGAGGTCATGACCTTTGCAGATACCTTAAAGGGTACAAAAGAGGGCTCGGAGAAGATTATTCATATAGATGATCCGGCTCTTTCCGATGAGATCGGAGAGGAATTTAAAAGTCAGCTCATGGATGAGATTGAGCTGCTGGATGGCGCCAGTGCCGATTTTGATATGGAGCTTGTCACAAAGGGAGAGCTTTCACCTGTATTTTTCGGCTCTGCTCTTACAAACTTTGGTGTTGAGACATTTTTACAGCATTTCCTTAAGATGACATATGCACCGACAGCAAGACAATCTGACATCGGAATGATTGATCCTTTTTCAGAGGATTTTTCTGCATTTGTATTCAAAATTCAGGCCAATATGAATAAAAATCACAGGGACAGAATAGCATTTATGCGAATCTGCTCCGGGCAGTTTACAGCCGGCATGGAGGTATACCATGTGCAGGGAGGCAAGAGCCTAAAGCTTTCACAGCCGCAGCAGATGATGGCAGATGAGAGAAAAATAGTGGACAAGGCATATGCGGGCGACATCATAGGTGTGTTTGACCCGGGCGTATACTCTATAGGAGATACACTCACGACAGCAAAGGATAAATTTGAGTTTGAGGGCATCCCGACATTTGCACCTGAGCATTTTGCGAGGGTATCACTTGTTGATTCCATGAAGAGAAAGCAGTTTGTGAAGGGCGTCACACAGATAGCGCAGGAGGGTGCTATCCAGATGTTCCAGGAGTACAAGGGCGGCATGGAAGAAATCATAGTCGGCGTGGTCGGTGTGCTTCAGTTTGACGTGCTTAAATTCAGACTTGAAAATGAGTACAATGTGCAGATCAGACTTGAGAATCTGCCATATGAGCATATCAGATGGATTGAGAACAAGGATGAGGTCAATGTAGATACAATTAACGGAACAAGCGATATGAAGAAGGTTGTCGACATGAAGGGAAATCCGCTTCTTCTGTTCATCAATGAGTGGAGCATCGGCATGACACTCGATAGAAATGACGGACTTGTGCTTACTGAGTTTGGAAGAAACTAGGTAAGGATTTCAAGGTTGAATTTGGACTTGACGTTAGTGAGAGATTATGTGTATAATGAAGACAGTTGTGAAAGCAACTGTCTTTTTAATTATGTTTTATTTATATATTTTTGAGTATTTTAGCTATAGCTGTTTTAGAGTATAGCGTGAGGCACAAACAGCAGCACGTGCAGCTATCTGATTCTGTAATTATTCCAATTTATTTGTTGACAATTGAATAGAAGTGTATTATTATAATAACAGAACGAACGTTTGTTCGCGAGAGGATAGGAGATTATTATGGCAAAGGAAGATAAATTAAAAGCATTAGACGCTGCCATCGCGCAGATTGAGAAACAATACGGAAAGGGCTCTGTCATGAAGCTTGGTGACAATTCAGCCAATATGAATGTAGAGACAGTACCTACAGGCTCATTAAGCCTTGATATTGCATTAGGACTCGGAGGCCTTCCAAAGGGCAGGATTATTGAGGTGTACGGACCGGAGTCATCAGGTAAGACAACGGTTGCACTCCACTGTGTTGCAGAGGTACAGAAGCGAGGCGGCATAGCAGGCTTTATAGATGCAGAGCATGCGCTTGACCCTGTATATGCCAGAAATATAGGTGTTGATATTGACAATCTCTATATTTCACAGCCGGACTGCGGTGAGCAGGCACTTGAGATAACAGAGACAATGGTACGTTCCGGCGCTGTGGATATCGTGGTTGTAGATTCTGTTGCGGCACTCGTACCAAAGGCCGAGATTGACGGAGATATGGGTGATTCCCATGTCGGACTTCAGGCCAGGCTTATGAGCCAGGCGCTCCGTAAGCTCACGGCAGTTATCAGCAAGTCAAATTGTATCGTTATATTCATCAATCAGCTTCGTGAGAAGGTCGGTGTGATGTTTGGAAATCCTGAGACTACCACAGGTGGAAGGGCATTAAAGTTCTATTCATCAGTGCGTCTTGATGTCAGAAGAACTGAGTCACTCAAGCAGGCCGGTGAGATAGTCGGCAACCATGTCCGCGTAAAGGTTGTTAAGAATAAAATAGCTCCTCCTTTCAGGGAGGCAGAGTTTGATATCATGTTTGGCCAGGGTATCTCAAGAGAAGGAGATGTGCTTGATCTTGCAGTAAATGCAGGCATTGTCAACAAATCCGGTGCATGGTACGCATACGAGGGAGACAAGATAGGACAGGGTCGTGAGAATGCAAAGACTTATATCCATGAGAATCCGGCATTTTTTGATATGCTTGAGGCAAAGGTAAGGGATTTTTACTTTACACAGCCTGAGGACGAAGATGCTGCAGTACAGGAAGACTCTGAAAAGCCTGAAGCAGAAGAATAATAAGTGAGCAGGGTTATATATGATAGAGATTACCGGATATGAGAATATTGGTAAAGGCAAATACCGCACGACCTTTGATAATGGCACGACATGTGTGCTGTACCGTACAGAGGCCGTGCGGTACTCTATTATGGATGGAGCCTTTATCAGTGAAGCGGATTACGAAAAGCTGATAACTGAGGTGGTAGGAAAGAGAGCCAAAAAGAGAGCACTGCATCTGCTTGAACAGATGGACAGGAGTGAAAGAAAGCTTAGGGAAAAGCTCACACAGGGCGGATATCCGGATTGCTGTGTGGATGCAGCAATAGATTATGTCAAGAGCTTTCATTATCTTGATGATTACAGATTTGCTTCCACATATGTCAGGTATCATCAGGACAGCTTAAGCCGCAGGCAGCTTGAGCAGAAGCTTATGGCAAAGGGCATAGGCAGAGATGATATAAATTGTGCCATAGACAGCGAATACACTGCTGATGAAGAGAAACATATAGCAAAGCTGCTTGAAAAGAAACACTATGATCCTGATAACTGTGATGAAAAGGAGTTTCGCAGGATATACCAGTTTCTTATGCGCAGGGGCTTTAAGAGCAGCCAGATTCTTTCAGCAATGAGATCACAATTACCTTGACAATTTGCACCAAAAAGTATAGAATTTAATTGTTGTAATTTGTGAAATACAATGAAAATTTAATAAAGGAGGTGCTCCTGTAATGCTACCGTATATCATTACTGCTGTAGTTTCTATTATTATTACTGCATTGATTGTATGGTTTGCAGCCGCTTTATACCAGAAGAAATCTGCTAACTCCAAGATCGGAAATGCTGAGGAGAAGGCAAGAGGAATCATTGATGAGGCTGTAAAGACTGCGGAGGAAAAGAAGCGCGAGTCTATGCTTGAGATCAAGGAAGAGTCTATAAAGGCTAAGAATGATCTGGATAAGGAAATCAAAGAGCGTAGAAACGAGATTTCCCGTAATGAGCGTCGTATCGTTCAGAAGGAAGAAAATGTCGACAAGAAGCTCGAAGCTATCGAGAAGCGTGAAGCCGGATTTGTAGTTAAGGAAGAGGAACTCAAGAAGCAGAAGATTGAAATATCAAAGCTTAACGAGCAGCGTTTACAGGAACTTGAAAGAATCTCTGGATTAACCTCCGAGCAAGCTAAAGAATATCTCTTAAAGACCATTGAAGAAGATGTAAAACTTGATACTGCAAAAATGATTAAGGAAATGGAAAACAAAGCAAAGGAAGAGGCAAACCGTAAGGCTAAGGATTACGTGGTTACAGCTATTCAGAAATGTGCAGCAGACCATGTGTCTGAGACTACTATTTCAGTAGTATCGATTCCGAATGATGAGATGAAGGGACGTATCATAGGAAGAGAGGGACGTAATATCCGTACTCTCGAGACTATGACAGGTGTAGATCTGATTATAGATGACACACCTGAGGCAGTTATTTTGTCAAGCTTTGATCCAATTAGAAGAGAGGTTGCAAGAATAGCTCTTGAGAAGCTTATTGTTGACGGAAGAATCCATCCGGCCCGTATAGAGGAGATGGTTGAGAAGGCTCAAAAAGAAGTCGATAATATGATTCGTGAAGAGGGTGAAGCTGCCACACTTGAGGTGGGCATACATGGTATTCACCCGGAGCTTGTGCGTCTTCTTGGAAAGATGAAGTTTAGAACAAGCTACGGTCAGAATGCGTTAAAGCATTCTATCGAGGTTGCACAGCTGGCAGGTTTACTGGCTGCTGAAATTGGTGAGGATGTCAGAATGGCAAAGCGTGCAGGCTTATTACATGATATAGGTAAGGCAGTAGATCACGAGATGGAGGGTTCACACATCCAGCTCGGTGCCGAATTATGTAAGAAATACAAAGAGTCACCACTTGTGATTAATGCAGTAGAATCACATCACGGTGATGTTGAACCGGAGTCACTTATTGCATGTCTCGTACAGGCAGCTGATACAATCAGTGCGGCACGTCCGGGTGCAAGAAGAGAGACTTTGGAGACATATTCAAATCGTCTTCAGCAGTTAGAGGACATTACAAATGGTTATAAAGGGGTAGAGAAATCTTTTGCTATTCAGGCAGGTAGAGAGATTCGTATTATGGTAGTTCCTGAGCAGGTCAGTGATGCCGACATGGTTATCATGGCCAGAGATATATCTAAGCAGATTGAGTCTGAGTTAGAGTATCCGGGTCAGATAAAGGTTAATGTAATACGTGAGTCACGTATAGTGGATTACGCAAAGTAGAGCATTAGCGTATTGTCGGTTTGACATAATAACATGTACATTTGAAAAGGCTTCGTATGAAGCCTTTTCTTTTTTGCAAAAAATAAAAACGTAAATGCAGCCGATTTTTACAATGTAGTGCTTATTGGTATGAAATAAATTATCGGTAACTGTTTATTACTACTGAAGATAATTGTATATATTGCATAAAAATATATGTATAAAATATCTTGTATTCACAAAAATAGATAATGGTACGTGACAAAATTAGTAAAATGTTATAAAATAATAAATGTAATATTTAGTAACTATTCAGTGTTGATGGCTGCGATTTTTTATAAATATTACAAGGGAGAAACTATATAATTAAAATATCATATGGAGGGTTTTACAATGCAGAGATTTACATTACCAAGAGATTTATATCACGGAAAGGGTGCGCTTGAGGCATTAAAGAGCTTTGAGGGAAAGAAGGCTATTATCTGTGTGGGCGGAGGCTCAATGAAGAGATTTGGCTTTTTAGACAAAGCCGAGGCTTATTTGAAGGAAGCAGGTATGGAAGTAAAGCTTTTTGAGGGAATTGAGCCGGATCCGTCAGTTGAGACAGTCATGAAAGGTGCGGCTGCCATGGCTGAGTTTGAACCGGACTGGATTGTAGCAATTGGTGGTGGCTCACCTATAGATGCAGCAAAGGCTATGTGGATTAAGTATGAGTATCCGGATATCACATTTGAGGATATGTGCAAGGTATTTGGTATTCCAAAGCTTAGAAAGAAGGCACATTTCTGTGCTATTTCATCTACATCTGGCACAGCAACAGAGGTTACTGCGTTCTCAATCATCACAGATTATGAGAAGGGTATCAAATATCCAATCGCAGACTTTGAGATAACACCTGATGTTGCAATCGTAGACCCTGAGCTTGCAGAGACAATGCCACAGAAGCTTGTTGCACACACAGGAATGGATGCCATGACACATGCCATCGAGGCATATGTATCAACAGCCAACAGCGACTTTACAGATCCGCTTGCACTCCATGCAATAGAGATGATACAGCATGACCTGATTGATTCATACAATGGTGATATGGCAAAGAGAGATGCGATGCACAATGCGCAGTGTCTGGCAGGAATGGCATTCTCCAACGCACTACTTGGAATAGTTCATTCCATGGCACACGAAGACAGGCGCAGCTTTTGCAGATTATGGTGCACATATCATCCACGGAGCAGCCAATGCCATGTATCTGCCAAAAGTTATTGCATTCAATGCTAAGGATGAGACTGCAAAGAAACGTTATGGTGAGATTGCAGATTTCATGGGACTTGGTGGAAACAGCCTGGATGAAAAGGTACAGCTTTTGATTGCA
>ENA-OQIA01000115-OQIA01000115.1-human-gut-metagenome-genome-assembly--contig:-NODE-115-length-15810-cov-3.195179_pt1 | contig 15810 bp, 13 predicted proteins | sample MGYA00242571_ERZ504735 | MGnify/ENA primary metagenome ERZ504735 (study PRJEB26092, sample SAMD00036442) | human gut metagenome | host: Homo sapiens | study: EMG produced TPA metagenomics assembly of...
AACTGCGAGAAATGCAAAGCCTTCAAATCCTCTTGACTGAGTTGGCCTTCGACCATCTCATCGACGATACGGCGGATGCGACGCACCTCGTCATCGGTGGTGAGTTCGAGTCCGGCGTTGATGCATTGTTCGACGGCCTGATCGCATCCGTTGCGGGAGAAGATGAAATAGATGCCCGGCAGGATGCCGAGGAAATTCAATTCATCAATCACGGCCCAACGATGTGGCGTATGGCGTTCGGGTCTGCGGGAATGGTCGTTCCATTTGCCGCCCTTGCCGCCCTTTCGTCTGTCGGGGCGCTGCTCTCCCCTACGTTTCGCGGCCTTGCGGTCGAGCTGATCGAGCCTGCTCACCAGCTGGGCGTTGAGCTTGTCTGTCTGATTGCCGTCTTTATCACGTCGATACAGGTCGATGAGTTCCGGTTCGGTGTGGTCGTCCGCCTGAACAAGCACATGCTGTTCCAACGGCACGGGCCGTTTTTCGGACACCACCAGCGTGGTGTCGCCACGGACCGATTCAATCCATTTGGAGAAGTCCTCGACATTCGACACGGTTGCGGACAGGCCGATGATTCTCACGCTTTGGGGCAGGTGGATGATCACTTCCTCCCACACCGGCCCGCGGAAACGGTCGGCGAGATAGTGCACCTCGTCAAGAATCACGTAACGCAAGGCGTCAAGCGTCATGGAATGCTCGTAGAGCATGTTGCGCAGGACCTCGGTGGTCATGACCACGATGTCGGCTTCGGAGTTGATGGACGTGTCGCCGGTAAGCAGGCCGACTCTGTCCGGCCCGTACGTTTCGACCAGATCATGGTATTTCTGATTGCTCAACGCTTTGATTGGCGTGGTGTAGAACGCTTTGACGTTACGCTCTTGGGCCAGATAGATCGCGAAATCAGCCACGACCGTCTTGCCGGCTCCGGTGGGCGCGGCGACGAGCACATTGTCGCCGGCTTCCAACGCATCATTGGCTTTGACTTGGAAATCGTCCAATTCGAATGGCATGGACCGTGCGAAACGAGACGAGACCGATTGGCGTTTGGCCTGCGTCTGTTTGAACGCCGCATAGCGTTGCGCGGGAGATAGGGCTGTGGTCATCTCGGCATCGTATGTGCCGGTGTCGTTATTGCCATGTCGACGATGATGAGTCATGGTTCCTTTTCGAATCAGTCGTTGGAATGTTTCCACTGCGCCCACTGCCGGGCATGACGGACGCGCTTTTCCTCACGGCGGCTGATGACTTCGGCATGAGCGTCGATATAACGATTGGCCGCGTCCTCAAGTGGACGTGTGAAGAACGGGGACGTGTTCTCCTTTGGTTGCGGCAACGGCTCGGACATGGCCTCGAAACGTTTGGACATGCGTCCGCCTACTTTGATGGCATCTTTGAACGCATGATATCCGCGGATGCATGCGTATGCGCCGCCGCCGACCAGCATCGTCAGCATGAACAGGACGAGTACCAGCCAAATCCACCAAGGCATAGCGCCTCCCCCGTCAGTCTTCGTTCTCTCGGTCGCCGACGCTCAGCTCATGCTGTGCTCGGGCGATGATCATCGTGCGCAACGTCTCCGGCGCGACGGCAGTAATATGACGGGCGTGCGCGATGCAGAACGCGACATACCAGGAATCGGAAGACACAATCAGATGCACCTTCTCGCCTTCGCCGCATTTCTCGACGGTGGCTCCCGACAGGCTGTCGATGAACGACAGGTCGTCCTGATTGGTTATGAACACGGCAGGTGTGCCATTGTCGAAACTCCACTTGCGCAGTTCGGATGCGGGCACGTCCGGAATGTCCACTTTTTCAGTGGGTTCGACCAGCTCCGCATGCTCGATGCGGGAGATGCGAAGCACCTGCCAGATACGAGGCTTGCCAGTAGCCTTGTTGATGGTCGTATCCGTCTTGACGAACTTCATCTTGTCCGCGGGCGCCGCGTTGGACACGTCGGTCCATACCGCCACGTAGTAAACGCCTTCGTCGACAAAAATCTTGTCTGGCGCCACTAGCTTGCGCTGTATACGGCCCGCACCGTCCGTATATTCCATGTCGAGCAGCATGCCTTTGGAGATGGCGCTCTTGACGATGGAGAAGTTCCTTGGTTCCATCTCGTATCCGGTCAGGCTCAGCCACGGCATGTCGCCAGGCTTGACGTGCTGGCGCAGTCGGCTGTACAGCGATTCCGCCTGCTCACGCAGCTTGTCCGGAAGCAAAGAGGAGTGGGCGAGATAGCTCACCGATGCGGTCAGCATGCTCAGGTACTGCTGGGAAATGCCGGCAAGACGTTCAAGCCCCAGCGAATTCGTGGCGGAGACGATGCCTTCCGCGTCAAGCAAGGACCAATCGATATCGAAGAACTGGCTTCCGGCCATCTCGCCATCATCGGACACCGTGGTCAACGTGTTGATGTCCTTATGAATGATGTTGACGAACTTCTTCAATTCGTCATCGGACTTCGGCCTGCCGATGAATCGTTCCGCAAGTTCTTCAAGAGAGTATTCCTCACCCATATGGGCGGACAGGAACAGCATCAGGCGAAGACGCCGGTCGACCTCGCTACCGGTCTGGAACGCGGAGTTCTTCTTCGGACGGCCCTTGCCTTCCTCGGTATCATCCTCATCAGTGCTGTTGCGGTTGATTTCCGGAGACACCACGGTGGAGCTGTCGGTGCCGGTGGATTCATCGGCCGGCACGAACTGCGTGGCCGCATGCAGCCGGCGGTTGAACGCGTCGACAGCCTCCTGAGGGCTCACTATGGACGCACCCGGATGAGACAGCACGAACATGGCCAGATCATCGGAGTCGGCGTAGGCGACATTGAGATGCTCGCCATCAACATCCACAGTGGCGGCGAAACGCCGCTGATCGACCACTTTGACCAGCTCGTCGGGAATGGATTGCGTGCCAAGACCCGGCGCGATGGAATCCAAGCCAAGTCCTGGAATCGGCGTCTGCGGCACGCGCGGCGCGGTACGGGAAGCGTGCTGGGGTTCGTGCGCAGGAGCCGAGGAAATCGACATGGAGCGCGCAAGGTAATTCGCAGCGGCAAGAATCGGCAGATCCTCGTCGCCGAACAGCAGACGCACGCGCGGCTCATCGCCAAGCTGCAGACGGTAGGAAGCGAAATCCTGCCCTTCTGACTTGGAGGAATATTCCGGCTGTCTTGATTCGATGGCGATGCCCATGGCGGCGAGCTTGGCGCGGTCACGCTGGAATTGCTTGGCGAAGGCGGCCTTCGCCGCTTGATCGGCGAGCTCTCCGTACGAATCGGCATACGCCTTCACACGTTGCGCAATCTGACGTGAGGTAAGCCATTGCGGAAAGGCTGAGGAGAGCACAGCCAACACATCAAGCTCATGCTTGCCCCATTTGTCGGAAAAACGTCGCCTACCGTTACTTCCCTCAGCCATTAGTCCTCACGTCTCGTTAACGTTTCTTTTTAAGTGCTTGGCCTCGTAAGCCGCACACAACATTCTATGATAGAGGTTTTTTAAGCGATTTGTGCCTATTTCACGAAAAAACATCGTTTTCGTGTTGCATGGCCGTCCAAAATCAGACCCAATCGTCCGGTTCCACGCCCTGCGGGCCGACATATTCGCCATTCGGCACATAGCTTGGTTCGCCTTGATCCTCCAGTCGCGCGTCGCTAAACAGCATCACATCCCTGCCGAAGGTCCAATCGCCATCGATATCAACGGATTTCGCCGCGGCGAGCGAAGGCACACCGTAGTGGGAAACGGGCATCGAAATCGTGGATGTTCTTGTAATAGCGCGCGTCCAAATGGACGTCGGGGAAGATGTAGTTGCCGTCTTCCATCTCGTACTGGTCCGTCAGATGGAATCGGTCGGACCGCATGATGAACAAATCGTCAGTGTTCTTCACCGGCAGGAAACGCATACGGTCGACGCATACGCAGGTCGCGCCATCGAAAAGCGACACCGCGGCTCCCATGGCGGTCTCCAGCTGAATGACCGGCTCGCTGGTCGGATCGGTCGGGTCGACCGTCTTCTTATGCGGATTACCGGAAGGGAAACACGCCGTCATAGGATGCGAGTTTCGCTTTCAGCGCATCGATACGCACCCAAATGCTGTTCGTGTTGAAGTACGGATGCTTGTCGATGTTCTGCGCGTCGTCCTTGTCGTCTGGATGGACCTGGCTCATCTCACGCAGCATCAGACGGCCCGTGGCCTTGTCTCGCACGATGTGGCCGCCCTTATGATCGGCTGGGGTGCGTTTGGCGACCTCGATCATGAACGGTGCGCCCGTATTCTCGAAATGCTGCGCAAGCGTACGGGAGGGACGCGCGCCCAGGTTGTCGGAATTGGAGATGAAAAGGTATTTGAACCCCTGCGCCTCAAGCGCGTCAAGCAGACCGGATTCCCAAATGGTGGAGAACAGGTCGCCGTGGCCCGGCGGGCACCATTCGAGTTCCGGATTGGCCGGAAGCTGACGGGCATTCCCGTTTCCGCGCTGATCTTCGGCTCCTGATGCTGGATGATTTCCATCGGGATGTCTTCCTGATGGAATTTCTTATTGGTCTGCAGCACCTTCATGGTGTCTTTGGAGGTACGGAAGGAGTTCATCAGGGTCAATGGCAGATCGACGCCAAGTCTGGTCCGCGCGGTCAACACCTGTCCGATGATGATGTCGATGAAACGCATCTGCCGTGCCTTGTGGCGACGTACCGGCAGCAGCGACTTGGCGCAATCGAGTCCCATCGAAGTGCCAAGACCGCCGTTAAGCTTCAGGAACGCCGTTTTGGCGAACGCGTCAACGGCCTTGTCGTGATTGATGGTCTCATACACGTCATGGAAGCTGGGAACGCTGACGAGCGGTTCGACCTCGTCCTCACGAACCCAACTGCTGGCCTCCTCATTGCGCCAGACCTCGTACAGACGACGGAACTGGGCGATGGCCATGTCGGTCATTCCGTGCTTCCGCATCTTCGCGGCAGAGTATTCGAATACGTCCTCAGTCAATGTCTCTCCCTTTCGAACGGGCGTTGTTATTCGATGCGCTTATGCCATAATACGACATTCCGCTAAAATCGGGGGCATTTAGACACAGAACCAACATGAACTTCCGGTGGAGCAATTGCCGGAAAACCCTCAAATATCCGAAGCCAAACTCTCCGGAATGGATGCGACTCGCTTTCCGACACGATGTGTTTGAAAAACCGTAGAGATTATGCTATGTTTCATATTCGGTGCTTTTCGCACCGTTCGGACCATAGCGCAGTTTGGTAGCGCACTTGACTGGGGGTCAAGGGGTCGCGGGTTCAAATCCCGCTGGTCCGACCAAGAAAGCCCGTCGTTCCGCCGTTTTCCACGGCATCGAAACGGCGGGCTTTTCGTTATGTTTGGGCAGGTTTGGGCAGTGAACTGCGGCATACAGCCCCTCAGAATGGCATCTATCGGAGCCCGGAAGCCGGACGTCAGGACGGTCTTGAGCGCATGCAAATATGTAGCCTGCGATATTTTTCATGTTTCTTGCCGTTTAATGCGATTAACGCATGGGTTCAGAGAGGTGATTCGGTTTGCAGCAGAACGACACGCAGCCACAGTTCGACGACGTCGACGAATTCGCCCATGTGTTCGATTCAACGCTTCCCGAAGATGAATGGAAGATTCGATTGCCCCGCGAGCTTGGCTTGGAAGCCCGCGAACGCGCTCGGCATGATGGCATCACGCTTACCGAATTGACCCGCAGGGCACTCTTGTCCGACGATTCCGATGGCTGTTCAGACGCGGTCGGCATCGGGCGCATGCCAAAGAACAGCGACGGGCGCAAACAGCTTGGCGACGAATGGAAGATCAAACTCCCCTACGCCGTAGGCCATAAGGCGCGGGCCAAGGCCAAGCAGGACGGCATTTCATTAAGCTCGCTCGCGCGCAGAGCCATAACGGGGTATCTCAGAACACGCAACCAGGATGAACATCCTCTGTTCTGACGCTGTCGGCCTAAGCTGTGCGTAAAGGAAAACAAAAAGCCGGCAACGACCCAGATTCAATAAGGCAGATGGGCGTGCGCCATGGTCTAAACCAGGCGCACGCCCATCTTCTAACAGTTCCGGTGGTTACTTGCGTTTCTTCTTCTCACGGACATTCACCGAAATCTGAATCGGCGATCCTTCGAAGCCGAATTCCTCGCGCAGACACCGTTCGATGTAGCGGCGATAGCCATGCTCCAAGAAGCCGGTGGCGAAGATCACGAAGCGCGGCGGTCTGGTGGACGCCTGCGTCGCGAACAGGATTCGCGGCTGCTTGCCGCCACGCAGCGGATGCGGGTGGGCAGCTTGGATCTTGCCAAGGAACGCGTTGAGTTTGCCGGTGGGGATGCGCTTGTCCCATGATGCCAAGGCGCCACGCATGGCATTGGCCAAACGATTGGTGTGCCATCCGGTCTTTGCCGACAGATTGACGCGCTGAGCCCAAGTGACGCGATTGAACTCGGTCTTCCACAGGCGTTCCATACGCTGACGGTCGAACTCGTCCATCAGGTCCCACTTGTTGAACACAAGCACGATGCAACGGCCCGCGTCCACGGCCTGGCTCATGACCTTCAGGTCTTGGTCGGAAATCGGCTGGGAGGCATCGAACAGCACCAAGGCAAGCTCGGAACGTTCGATCGCGGCCTGCGTACGCAACGAGGAGAAGTATTCCGCGCCGGACAGCTTGTGCAGACGACGTTTGATACCTGCGGTATCGATGAACAGCCAATCCTCGCCATCGACGGTGACGACCTCATCGACCGGATCTCGCGTGGTGCCCGCAAGATCGTTGACGACGGTGCGTTCCTCGTGGGCCAGCTGATTGAGCAGGGAGGATTTGCCGACGTTCGGACGTCCGACCAGAGCCACGCGGCGCAGATGCGACGGCGTAAGGAAGCCGGATGTCCTTTCCGCTTTCTTCAACGAGTCGAGTGCGGCGTCAAGCAGTTCGCCTATGCCACGACCGTGCATGGCGGAAATGCCATACGGCTCCCCCAGACCCATCTTCCAGAATTCGGCGGTCAGGTATTCGCTTTCGCGATCATCGACCTTGTTCACCGCAAGCGTCACCGGCTTGCCGGCGGCACGGAGCATTTTGACGATGCGTTCGTCCGTGTCGGTGAGGCCAACCAGACCGTCCACCACGAGAATCACGGCATCGGCAAGCTGCACGGCGATTTGCGCTTGGGATGCGATGGTGGATTCGATGCCTTCCACGTCGGCTTCCCAGCCGCCCGTGTCGACCAGTTTGAAATCGGTGCCGCACCATTCGGCGTCGTAGCTCACACGGTCGCGAGTCACGCCGGGGGTGTCCTCCACCACGGCTGCGCGACGGCCGAGAATACGGTTCACCAGAGTGGATTTGCCGACGTTCGGACGTCCGACCACGGCAAGTACGCCGACCGGTTTCGGACCATTCTTGCTTTCGCCACCAGAGAACGCCGTTCCATCGATCAGCTCCTCATCGCCTTCATCCAGCTCATAGCCTTCGAGGTTGGAAACGTACTGGCGGTATTCCTGTTCCTCGATGGCGTCGTCAACGATACGGACGAGCACGTCAAGGGTCTCGCCGAAGTTGAGATCGGAGTTGTCGACGGTCAACACGCCTTCCGCGGCGGATGTGAAGTTGGTGACTTTCGAATCGGCCTTGTCGCGTGCCGCGACATTCTCCGCACCCACACCCGAGACGGCCTGTCCGCTACGTCGGGCCTGACGGACCTCTTCACGCGCGGTAAGCAGGATGCGCACTTCGGCGTCGGGAGCGACGACGGTGGTGATATCACGGCCCTCAGCAACAATACCGGCGCCTTCGGAGAAGGAATCGACCGAAGCCTCTCGTGCGATGTAGGCACGTTGCGCGGCGATCAACACGTGACGCACGGGGATGATGTTGGACACCTTGGACACGTGCGAAGAGACCTCGGAAGAACGGATGGCCTCGCTGATGTCCTCGCCATCGGCGTACACCTTCGGATCGTCCGGATCGACGCTGATGTCGAAATGGCCGTCGGTGAAGAATTCGCCGACGGTTTCGGTGACGAGCTGCTCATCGATGGTTTCGGCATCCAAATCGATGCCTTTGTGCATGCACCACCAAGCGCAGGCACGGTACATCGCGCCTGTGTCGAGGTATGCGAAACCATAATATTTGGCCAGTGCCTTGGACGTGGATGATTTGCCGACGCCCGCAGGCCCATCAATAGCTACACGGATCACAGTCCCACCGCCTTGGATAGAGAACGGACCTCAGCCTGCGACAACACGCGATACGTGCCGCTTTTCAGGTCGCCGAGTTTGATCGGACCGATCTGCGTGCGTACCAGACGCCTGACGGGAAAACCGATCGAGCCGAAAATACGGCGCACGATGCGGTTCTTGCCCGAATGCAGCACGACCTTGACCAACGTGCTTTCGCGGCTGGAGTCGAGAATAGCGCAGCGGTCGAGTTTGATCCACCCATCGTCGAGCTTCACGCCCGTGGTGACGAGCCTGCGGCACACCTGACCGCTGATGCGTCCTTCCAGCGTGGCGATGTAGGTCTTTTCGACCTCATATTTGGGGTGCATGACGTGCTGGCTCAGTTCGCCGTCGTTCGTCATGAGGATCAGGCCTTCCGAATCATAATCCAGACGGCCCATGTGGAAAATACGCTCGTACTTGTCTCCGACGATGTCGCGCAAAGTGTAGCGTCCCTTGGAATCCTCCATGGCGCTCAGCACGCGTTTCGGCTTGTTCAACGCAAGCGTGACATGGTTCGGGTTCACGCGCACGCGAGAACCGTCGACACGGACCTCCTGACGTTTCGGATCGACTCGGGTGCCAAGTTCGGTAATCAGCTCGCCATCGATCTCAACGCGACCATCGGTGATGATTTCCTCGCATTTACGGCGCGAGCCGAAGCCCGCCTGAGCGAGAAGTTTCTGCAGGCGAATGCCTTCATTGTCATGATTGTGCGCCTTGGCGGCGCGAGAATATGCGTTTGGCATCGTTCTCCCAACGTGGCCGGATAATACTTACAGGGACTGCTGGTAGTATGGCAGTCGTTTGGCGGCTTTCATAAAAACCGCAACTTGTCCACTATATGACAGAGGAAAGACTATGACTGCTGTTGAAGCAACGTCCGTAACAGAGGAAGAACAGAGCAAGCCATTGGCCCTTCGCGTAGGCGCGGAGCTGGTGGGAAGCTTCATCATCTGCTTCGCCATCTACTCGATTTGCACGCTTGGTTCCGCGATCTACGGCGTGAATATGGCGTTCATCGCCCTGCTGACAGGTTTGGTGTACGCCGCCGCCACCCTGATATTCGGCACGATTTCCGGCGCCCAGTTCAATCCGGCGGTCTCCGTTGCGGCGATGCTGTCCGGCAAAACCCATGTGCTTGACGGAGTGCTCTATATTATCGTTCAGGTGCTGGGTGGTATCGGCGCAGGCGCCGCCATCCGCTTCCTGCTGCCGACATCCGAGCAGGTAACACTGAAAATCTGGCTGACGCCGGTCATTAACGGTTTTGACAAGAATTCCGTCTCCTATGCCACGCTCGGCAACTATGGCGTGTCCTTCAGCATCACTCTGGCCATCGCCGTTGAACTCGTCGCGGGCATCATCATCGTCGCCACCGCGCTCAACACCACCAGTGAATCCGGAAAGACCAATACCAGCCATGCCATCGCCATGGGTCTCGCCTACGGTGTCGGCGCCGCAATCTCCTATCCGGTAACAGGCGCAGCTCTGAATCCGGCTCGTGCCACTGGCATCGCCATCTTCGCCCAGAATCAGGGCCTTTCCCAAGAGCCTCTGCAGCAGCTGTGGGTGTTCTGGATCTGCCCGATTCTCGCAGCCGCCATCGTCTCGCTTGTGGCCATAGTCGCGTCCATGATCGGCACCAAGAAAAACGTTTCGGAAGCCGAGCAGGATTCCGAAACGCTGGAGACCATAGCCGACGACGCGTCAGACGATGCCGACGGGCACGAGGGCGAGCAGGATGAACAGTCCGACGCCCAGACCGATGCCGATGAAAGCGTCGAAGCCAACTGAACGGACTTTCCAAAGACTACGCTCGCGCATTACGAGTCTGATTAGTCCTGTTATGATGGCCGTCACCGCGATTACCGTGGTGGCGGCTTTTACATGGCCTAAGACCGCAAGCACTGTGGCTATAACCACCATTGCCGCAACGATCCATTCAAACCACGGCTTGCCTTCATGGTCTTCGGAAACATAGGGATGACTCATATCGCAGGCCTTTCGTTATATGTCAACGCGCGTCCGCGCACGGAACGCAATCATAATATAAAACGTGGCGTCCGAAACCAGCGAATGGTTTCGGACGCCACGTCATTTATCGCGTCGCAACGCTCCCAGCTTGCCGGTCGACGCTTCCACTGAACTCAGTGGAAGAAGTGTCGGGTACCGGTCACATACATGGTGACGCCGGCCTTGCGGGCCGCCTCGAACACTTCCTCATCACGAATGGACCCACCAGGCTGGACGATGGCCTTGACACCGGCGTTGATCAGAATCTCGGCACCGTCGGCGAACGGGAAGAACGCGTCGGACGCGGCCACCGCTCCCTTGGTGCGGTTGGCTCCGTCAGCCAGCGTGTTGGCACGCTCGACGGACAGATTGGCGGAATCCACACGATTGACCTGGCCCATGCCGATGCCTACGGTTGCCTGATCGTGAGCGATAAGTATGGCGTTGGATTTGACGCAACGGATGGCACGCCATGCGAACACCAGATCCCTGACAGTTTCAGCGTCGGCCGGCTCGCCGGAAACCAGCTTCCACGCGTTCGGATCGTCGCCTGGAGCGTCAATCAGATCGGTGGACTGCACGAGCAGACCGCCGTCAATCTGACGGAACTGGGTCTTGTTCTTCGGAGGCTCAGACACCTTCAGGATACGCAGGTTCTTCTTCTTGGTCTGGAGCAATTCAAGCGCATCGGCGTCGTAATCGGGCGCGACGATGACTTCGGTGAAGATTGGACGAACACTTTCGGCCATTTCCATGGTGACCTTGCTGTTCGCAGCAATCACACCGCCATAGGCGCTCATCGGATCGCATGCGTGCGCCTTCTTGTGCGCCTCTGCCACGGTAGCGCCAATGGCCAGACCGCATGGATTGTTGTGCTTGACCACTGCGACGGCGATCTGAGGCGCGAAATCCCACACGGCACGCCATGCGGCGTCGGCATCGACGTAATTGTTGTAGCTCATCGGCTTACCGCCAAGCTGTTCGGCGTGTGCGAAGCCGTTCTGGTTGAGCGGATCCAGATACAGCGAAGCCTGCTGGTGAGGGTTCTCGCCGTTAACGCAGCACGTGCGCGCGGTCCCACGTACGGGTGAACGTGGCCGGGAACTTGGCCTCATTCACTTCGGTCTCGCCTTCGGAAACCGGCTGTTCGATGGACGCCGGCTTCGGCCAATGCTTCGCGGTCCACTCGTTGATGGTGGCGTCGTAGGCGGCCGTATGGGCGAACGCCTTTCCTGCGAGCCAGCGACGCTCATCAAGGGAGAAGCCCTCGCCGTTCTCGATGCGGGAGGCGACGAGTGCATAATCGTTCGGATCGGTGATGATGGCGACGGTGGCGCTGTTCTTGGCTGCGCCACGCACCATGGACGGACCGCCGATATCGATCTTTTCGATGGTGGCGGCTTCGTCAGCTCCGGAGCGGACCGTGTCGGCGAACGGATACAGATTGACGACCACCAGATCGAACGGCTTGATGCCAAACTTCTCGAGCTGGGAGGCATGGTCGGGGTTGGTCATGTCGGCGAGGATACCGGCATGGATATGCGGGTCAAGGGTCTTGACGCGGCCATCAAGGCATTCCGGGAAACCAGTGACTTCGGAGACCTCGGTCACTTTGACACCCAGCTCAGCCAGACGCTTCGCGGTGGAACCGGTGGAAACCACCTCGGTGCCCGCCTTGATGAACGCTTCGGCAAGCACCTCGATGCCTTCCTTATGGAAGACTGATACCAGAGCCCGTCGTATCGGTCGATTCGTTGTTGTCACCCTGATCCTCCTTGTTATTGTTGTTCGAGGCGACCGTGCGAAGCGCACGTGTTTCCTCACGGCTGTTTTTCCGTGGATTCGGGAGCGGTCTCCCTCTTTCCACGTTCGCGTATACGCTTCATCATCCAGCGTATGGCGAAAAATATGCTCACGGCCACCAAAGTCAGCAGCCATGCGGAGAACAAACCCATGGCGGTGGGTTGTCCCACCTTACGGGTTGACGCGATCACGTCTACGCCGACGTGCGCAAGATGTTTCGATCCCAAGCCTCCGTTTCCCAAGGCGAACAGCAAGCTGGAAGCCACGGACACGACGGCGCTGGTAATCGAAAAAGCAGCAATCGGATAGGCAAAACTCAGCACAACGCGTTTGACGTCGATGTTCCGTCCTGATTCACCTACTCTGATATGGAATCCCTTATTAAACAACATGACGACCATGCCGGTAGCAAAAGCGGATGCCAATGGTATGCACATCAGCGCGATTCTCACCCAATCCGTCTCAACCGCCTGTGGCATCATACCGAAAAGCGGCAAGGCGGGGAGCCCGTCGCCCTGCCCGGTCCATAATGTGAATTCGGCTAAATCGCCGATTGAGAAGCCGGCGCCGAAAGTCCATGAGACAGCCCAAATCATCAGATTCGGAAGCCATGCGAGCATACTGATCGTGGTAAGAATACGAGACCCGTTCTGCATGCCCGAAAGTTCATATAGCTTCGCTATCGATGATTGATTGCTTATTGCCCAAAAAACAACGACGATCAGACCGACCAGCAGATACGCCGCCTCCAGCAGCATCCCTAGGACGGAACCGATGACCATGGTCTTTCGCACCGGCGATGACACATGAGATCGAATCCATTCGGTACAGGCTTGGGTCCATGACGCATTCGGAATCGCCGCGACCGCATATCCGAGGATGAAAACAAGCGCCGTTTTGATGGCGATCATCGTCATCGAATCAACGATTTCGATATTTATGCTTCTGGCGAAGAAGATGTTTACGGCTTCCCAAAAGACCAGACCGGCCGCGAATCCACGCAGACTCGTGCCGAATCTTCTGGCGAGCTGCGCGATAAGGGCGATAAGCAGTACCGTCAAGAGCAACGGCACAATCGTCAACGTGATGGCATCAGTCCTTGAACCCGATACCTTGGCTGAGCAGCACCAACGCCTCGGTAAGAGGCACCGAGAAGGCGGAGAGATTGTCCCCGCCTTCTTCCATGGATATGACCAGAAGCATTAGGGCCATATAGCAGCCCAAGGCAACGGCGTAAATAATCATGGACGCTGCCGCGACGGCAAGCCCTTTCAGCCAATACTTCAGGTTCGTCATCATAGCGATTGGGAAGCGAGCACCTCTCGCATGATTTCAGCGGTCTGTCCGGGAGTACGACCGACACGGATGCCAACGGCCTCAAGGGCTTCTTTCTTATCCTGCGCGGTGCCCTTGCCGCCGGAAACGATGGCGCCGGCATGGCCCATCTGCTTGCCTTCCGGCGCGGTGAATCCCGCGATGTAGGCCACGACGGGCTTGGTCATATGTTCGGAAGCCCACTTGGCAGCGTCCTGTTCGGCGCTGCCACCGATTTCGCCGATCATGACAACGGCTTTGGTGGCTTCATCGTTCTCAAAGGCTTCCAAAGCCTCCTGCAAGGTCGTGCCGACGATCGGATCGCCGCCCGCGCCAAGGCATGCGGTGAAACCGATGTCAGACAGCTCCCCCATCAGCTGATAGGTCAACGTTCCGGACTTGGACACCAAACCCAACGGGCCGCGGGACACGATGCCATCTGGAATAATGCCGAGGTTGCAGCCCTTGGCGTCCTTAGAAGATGGCAGCGTCAACAGACCAGGACAATTCGGCCCAACGATGCGCACGCCCTTACGCAAGGCCAACTCGACGAAATACGCGCTGTCCGCCACCGGAATGCCTTCGGTGATGACGACAATCAGTTCGATGCCGGCTTCAATGGCCTCAACGACGGCGTCCTTGGCGAAGCGCGGCGGCACGAACACGACGCTTGCTTTGGCTCCAGTGGCTTCGATGGCTTCAGAGCAGTTGGCGAACACGTGAATGGTGGCGTCCTCGCCATTTTTGGCTTCAGGGAAGGTGACGTCCAGCCCAGCCTTGCGGGCGTTCACGCCACCGACGATGTTGGTGCCAGCCTTGAGCATGCGGGCCGTGTGGGTCATGCCCTGATGCCCGGTCATGCCCTGGACGATGACCGGAGCGCCATCTTCAATGAAAAGCGTCATTTCAGCGAACCTCCTTGGCCGCGAAACGTGCGGCCTGCTGTGCGGCTTCCTCCATAGTCTGAGCGACGTGCAGGTTGGCGCGGCCGGCTTGGGCCAAAATGTTCAGACCTTCCGCCGCCGCATTGCCATCGAATCGCACGACGATAGGCTTGCTGCTGCCAAGTTCGTCAAGCGCCTCGAGAATGCCCTTCGCGACCTGTTCACACGAGGTGATGCCACCGTACACATTGATGAGCACGGATTCGACCTGCGGGTCGGACAGCACGATTTCAAGACTATTCGACATCACTTCGGCGGAAGCGCCTCCGCCGATGTCGAGGAAGTTTGCGGGCTTGACATTCGTGCCCTGATCCTCGCCTGCGCCTGACACCGCGTCAAGAGAGCTCATGACGAGTCCCGCACCATTGCCGATCACACCGACGGAACCCTTGAGATGCACATAATGCAGTCCATGTTCGCGGGCTTTTTGCTCATATGGATCGACATGAATCGGATCGGTGAAACGTTTCCAACCATCATGGCGGAACGATGCATTGTCATCAAGGGAGATCTTGGCGTCCAGCGCGCACAACGACTTGGAAGATTCGTCATCCGGATCGCCGATTTTTGCAAGCGGGTTGATTTCCACAAGCGTGGCGTCGTTCTCCTTGAAGCAACGCCACATTTTCAGCAGAATCTGCGCGGCCTGATCAACATCGGCATGATAGAAGCCGATGCTTTCAGCCATCTTGGTGGCCGCTTCCAAATCGAAATCGTCAAGAGCATCGATATGCAGACGCTTCACGGATTCCGGATGCTCTTTGGCGATTTCCTCAACCTCAGTACCGCCATTCGCAGTGGCGAGCACGTCGAAATCACGAGAGGACCGGTCCACTGAGATGGAGACGTAATACTCGTGAAGGATGTTCTTCGCCTCGGCCACCAGCACGCCGCTGACCTTGTGCTTGTGAATGGTCATCGGCAGAATGTCTTCCGACGCGAGAATGGACTCGTCACGGGTCTTGGCGAGCTTGACTCCGCCGGCCTGGCCACGGTGTCCAATCTTCACCTGCGCCTTAATCACATTGGGATATCCAATCTGGTCGGCCGCTTCGGCGACTTCATGGGAGTTCTGGGCGAATATTGCCTTAGGAGTCGGGATACCCTGTTCTTCGAGCAATTCCCTGGCTTGATACTCATAGAGATCCATGGATCATTCCCTTTGGTTGTTTGTTCTGAATGGTTGACGAAAACGGAGTTATCAGGCAGGCATGCACACCAGCGAGCTTGTCGGATAATCGCCTAGCGATTTCATGCCGTCAATACCGGTAAGTTCCATGACGAAGCTGAATCCAGCAACGACGCCTCCGCACTTCTCGATGAGGCTACGCGCCGCATTGGCGGTTCCACCGGTGGCGATCAGATCGTCGACGATCAATACGCGCACTCCCCCATGGACAACGTTGGTTTCGATTTCCATTGACGCCTGACCATATTCGAGGTCATAGCTTTGCGATATGGTTTCTGGAGGCAATTTGCCGGCTTTACGGACCGCGATAAA